>Ga0315279_10002259_pt1 | contig 29450 bp, 30 predicted proteins | sample YL17G06_20_MG_FD_203694 | JGI IMG/M metagenome (GOLD analysis project Ga0315279, IMG submission 203694) | Sediment microbial communities from Yellowstone Lake, YNP, Wyoming, USA - YL17G06_20 | ecosystem: Environmental > Aquatic > Freshwater > Lake > Sediment | place: USA: Wyoming | collected...
TCCCATTCCTGGTAACCGAAAGATTCCGAAACCTGGCGCAGAATGTTATACAGCCAGGTGCGGATGGCCATCTGCTCGGGGTAGAAGTCGCGGGTTCCTTTAGCGGGTTGAATAATGTTTTTCATGAGTTCACTCCACTCGCGGACGATGGACGACAGACCATTGACCATCATCTGTCGTTCATCGTCTGGCCTGTTCGTCTCTGAATTGTAGCATAGTTCTTCAGCCGCGTAGACGAAGGGTACGCGGCCTCTCCTACATTTTCTATTTTCGAATCTCTATTTCCTCGGGATCCCAATCTCGATCATCCCCTCCCGCACACGCACTGGATACGCAGGAATGTCCACCACCGCCGGCAATCCCCTCGCCTTGCCAGTGCGAATGTCGAAACGTGCTCCGTGTCGCGGACAGATAACCTCATCGCCTTCCAAATCTCCGTCACCGAGTGGACCGTTATCGTGCGAACACAGGTCGGCAATGGCATACAGATTCCCCGCAATGTTGAAGATGACAATGGATTTATCTTCGATCGTCACGAACAACCTCTCGCCAGCCGGTAACTTACTGGCGGGGGCAATTTCGACCAATTCGACTTTCTCCAGTTCAGCCTGCGTGTAATTGAACATATCACTCTAAAAATATAAGACTTTCCAACTATCTGACTATTAAGATATTTGCTTACTCGACCAAATCATCACTCGCCTCACCCAGACCATACACACCAGCTTTGAGCACCTTCAGGGGAAGCAGCGCACACTTCAGGCGCACCGGGCCGAGTTCGATGCCTAGCAAATTTAGCACATCTTGCTTTGTCAGGGTTTTGACCTCGTCAAGCGTTTTGCCGACGATGGATTCCATCAGCAGGTCCGCTGAGGCCTGTGAGATGGCACAGCCGTGACCGTCAAAGGCGGCGGCGCTGACTCGGTTATCCCCGTCCAGGCGCAGGGTAACCGCAATGTGATCGCCGCACAAGGGATTATCGTCCTCGAAAGAGATGTCGTGCGGGTCGAGTCTGCCCCGGTAATGCGGGGTCTTGTAACGATCAATGATGACTTCGCGATACAGGTCGTCCATGTTTACTCCTGTCATTGCGAGGAGCCGCTGAATTGTGGCGGCGACGAAGCAATCTCCTCACATGCCAGGGGATTGCTTCGCCCCTGCCAAGATCGCAGGGGCTCGCAATGACACTCAGTCAAAAATCTTCTTCACTTGATAGATCGCCTCGACTAGTTTGTCCACTTCCGCGCGGGTGTTGTAGAGATAAAAACTGGCACGCGTGGTAGCCGTTAGGCCGAACTTTTCATGTAATGGCTGGGCGCAGTGATGACCGGCGCGCACGGCAACGCCGTGGTGATCCAGAATTTGGGCAACATCATGCGGGTGGACCCCTTCGAGAACAAATGCAGCCACCCCACCCTTCTTATCCTCGGAGGGTCCCAAGACGCGCACGCCGGGAATCTCTTCCAATCTCTCCAATGTGTAAGCGATGATTTCCTGCTCGTGAGCGGCTACCGCCTCCATCCCAACCCCGGTCAGGTATGCCACCGCCGCGCTGAAACCGACCGCCTCGGCAATAGCAGGCGTCCCGGCCTCGAACTTATGCGGGATTGCGTTGGGGGTGAAGGATTCCAGGTGGACAGCCTTGATCATATCACCGCCGCCCAAGAAAGGAGGCATGGCTTCGAGCAAGGAAGCTTTGCCATACAACGCGCCGATGCCGGTCGGGCCGAGCATCTTGTGCGCCGAAAAAGCCAGGAAATCCGCATCGAGGGACTGCACGTCCACCGGGATGTGCGGGACGGATTGGGCACCGTCCACAACTGTGATTGCACCCGCAGCATGGGCGAGGCGGATGATCTCGGCTGCCGGGGTGATCGTCCCCAGCACGTTGGACATGTGCGTAAAGGCGACCAGCTTTGGGTTTTGCTCAAGCAGCTTGCGATAAATGTCCAGGTTGAGCAAGCCGTCGCCGGTCACCGGGATGAATGCCAGCTTCGCGCCGCGCTCCGCCGCCAACATCTGCCAGGGTATAAGATTGGAGTGGTGCTCCATCTCGGTCAATATAATGACATCCCTAGATTTCAAATTGGCGCGCCCCCAGGTGTAAGCCACCAGGTTGATTGACTCGCTGGCATTACGTGTAAAGATGATCTGCTTCGCCACCGGCGCATGGATGAAATTCGCCACCTGCTCGCGGCTCTTCTCATACATGACAGTGGCCTCTTCCGCCAGCATGTGGATGCCGCGATGTATATTGGCGTTCGAGTGGCGGTAGAAGTCGTTCATCCCCTCGATAACTGCGACGGGTTTTTGCGCGGTGGCCGTTGAGTCCAGATAGACGAGCGGAACGCCCGGGCGCACTTCTCGGTTCAGGATGGGAAAATCTTGGCGGATGCGAGCAATGTCGAGGGTCATATCTAAAATTCAGGCAGTTCCTTCTTCCCCAATTTCTTCTGGGTTCCAGAAGGACGAATATGTTCGGAATTCACCGGGTACCACAGGATGCGGTCGGGTACCATCCACCCATCTGTCAAATAGACGTTATTGCGAAATTGCACTGCGACCATCTTGTTATCCAACTGGACGACAATACCGCGCATCCAGCCGCGAACGCGTTCACCGTTCTTTTCATGGTCACAAAAGACTTCGACCGTATCACCGACCTCGAAAGCATGTTCGCTACTGGGCGAACGCATGAACGAAAATTGTGTCATAGAGCCTCCCCGAAGCGGCGTGTTTCCCCCAGAACTAAAACTTCACGTACGCTTCTGCTAAAAGAATAATTCCTCAATTTATTGTAGGTATAAATTCAGTTTATTGCAAGCCGCAAATGGTACGGAAATGGCGATTCCGGCAGCGCTACTCGCCAGCTGTCTTTTCCAGGATTGCCTGCTGAAAACGCTCGCGCACGCCTTCGAAAGGAATGCGCTGCATGATCGGATCGAAGAAACCTTCGACGATCAGGCGTTCGGCATCTTTGGTCGGGATGCCGCGCGATTTCAGGTAGAACAACGGCTCCTCTTCGAGCTTGCCAACCGTCACGCCGTGTGTGCAACGTACGTCGTCCGCCAGGATCTCGAGGCCGGGGATGGAATCGGCGCGAGCATCCGGGCTGAGTACCAGGTTTCGATTGGCTTGGTAGCCATCCGTTTTCTGGGCAACCGGAGCGACGTAGATCATGCCCTGCCAGACCGAGCGGCTCTTGCCTTTCAGCGCGCCCTTGAAGAGCAGGTCGCTGGTGGTATGCGGCGCCAGATGGTTCTGCTGCGTATCGTGGTCGAGGTGCTGGCTGCCGTCTGTGAAATAGAATCCGGACATTCGGCCTGTCGCGCCATCCCCGACCAAATCCAATTCTGAGAAATTCTTCGTCAGCCGCGAACCGACCGCGCCGAAGATCCAATCCAGGTTGCCGTCGCGACCGACCCTGGCGCGCTCGTGGCTGAAATTCCAGACCTGCTTTCCCCAGGATTGGAGTTCAACGAATTTCAGATTGGCGTTGTCGGCCACTTTGATCTCCACAATACCTGCGTGGAGCGTAGAACGTGGAGCGTCGAGCGTCGAGTGTGGAGCGAGGAGTACGGATGGAGAGGCGGATTCATGGACATAAGTGACGGATGCGCCTTCGTCCACCCAGACCAGGATGTGAGAGAGATGCGCCAAATCCTCGCCAGGGCCCCACAGGATGCTGTGCAAGGGTTGCGCGATGGTCACTCCCTTCGGCACGTAAAGCAGAACGCCATTTTGAGAGAGCGCGCCAGCCAGGGCGGCGAACTTGCCTTCTTCGGGACGGACAATCTGCCCAACCATCCCGGCAACCAGTTCGGGGTACTGGCGTTCGGCGGTGCATAAATCGGTAAAGACCACGCCCTTTTGGGCCAGAGCAGGGTCGAGGCGTTGCCCTGCCTGCGCCAGTGCCGTAGGCACAGGTGAGCCAGTCGAAGGGTCCAGACGAGAACCGCCAGGGAGCAGGACAACCTGTCCACCGTGTTGGTCGCTTGTCAGCGGTTTGAGCAAGTTGGCCGGGACAGTTGGCAGGTCCGCGTAAGCGCCATCGGCGGGCAAGCGGAACTGGTCGGCAGGCAAGGGCCGCAAGTCCGTGCGCTGCCAGGCTTCCTCATTGGTGGTCGGTAGGGCAAGGCGGGAATATATCTCCCAGGCTTTTCGACGGTAATCGTTCAGCGCTCCGGAAGGGATATCTTTTGCCGTGAAAGCAAATTCTCGCCCGGCAGTCTCTACGCGGCGGGTTCTGGAAACAACTACCTTCGCTTTCTCAGTCGTCACACTCATTCCACATCAATTCGCAATCTGAATTCTGCAATCTGCAATCTACAATCATCCAATCGAACCTTCCATTTGTAGTTGAATCAGCCGGTTCATTTCAACCGCATACTCCATCGGCAGCTCCTTGACCAGCGGCTCGATGAAGCCGGAGACAACCATGGTGGTGGCTTCCTCGGCGCTCAGGCCACGACTCATCAGGTAGAAAAGCTGCTCTTCACCCACTTTGGAGACCGAGGCTTCGTGCCCGATGCTGACATCGTCCTCGTCAATTTCAATTATAGGATAGGTGTCCGTGCGGGACTTTGGATCGAGCAGGAGGGCGTCGCAAACCACGTTCGAGCGAACGCCGTGCGCGCCTTTGTAGACCTTGAGCAGGCCGCGGTACGAGGCGCGTCCTCCACCCTTGCTGATGGACTTGGAGGTCACCTTGGACGAGGTATTCGGCGCAAAATGCACCATCTTGCTGCCCGCATCCTGGTGTTGACCAGGGCCGGCGAAGGCCATCGAGAGCATCTCACCGTGCGCGCCAGGTTCCATCAGGTAACAACTCGGGTACTTCATAGTAACCTTAGAACCAAGATTCGCATCCACCCACTCCATCGTGCCGTTGCTGAAGACCTTGGCGCGTTGGGTCACCAAGTTGTAGACATTTGTAGACCAGTTCTGGATGGTGGTGTAACGCATCCGTGCGCCGCACTTGACAATAATTTCGATCACACCAGAGTGGAATGAGTCGGTTGTGTATTGGGGTGCTGTACAGCCCTCCACGTAATGCACCTGCGCGCCTTCATCAACAATAATGAGCGAGCGCTCGAACTGACCAACGTTAGCTGTATTCAGGCGGAAGTAAGCCTGCAACGGCAAATCCACCTTGACGCCCTTCGGTACGTAGACAAACGATCCACCCGACCAGACGGCGGAGTTCAGCGCGGCGAACTTGTTGTCTTCGATGGGGATAACTGTGCTGAAATACTCACGGAACAAATCTGGATGTTGGCGCAGGCCATCCTCGATGGACAGGAATATAACTCCCTGCTTCTCGAGGTGCTCCAGGATCGAGTGGTAAACCATCTCAGACTCATATTGCGCGCCAACTCCTGCCAGGAACTTGCGCTCGGCTTCGGGAATACCCAGCTTATCGAAGGTATTCTTGATCGTATCTGGAACATCATCCCAGGATTTACCCTGGCCTTCGGTCGGCTTGACGTAGTAGAAAATATTGTCCAGGTCGAGGCCAGAAATATCCGCGCCCCAGGTTGGCATGGGCCGCTTCTGGAAATGTTCGAGCGCCTTCAGGCGGAAATCCAGCATCCACTGCGGCTCGCTTTTCATACGTGAAATATTCTCCACCACTTCCCGACTCAAGCCTCTCTGCGACTTGAAAAAATAGTTCTCAGGGTCATGGAACCCATATTTATATTGGCCGATATCTTCCATTATCCTTGCGTCTTCGCTCATGATTCACCACATATGAACACAGATAAACACGGATAAATTAATCTATTACCTTCGTGAACCTTCGTGCCCTTTGTGCCTAAACCGCTACTCCATTCTCGTATTTCTCACGCACCCAATCGTAACCATGCTGTTCGAGATTGAGGGCCAAATCCGGGCCACCGGATTCCACAATGCGCCCGTTGAGCATGATATGCACGAAATGTGGCTTGATGTAGTTCAGCAAACGCTGATAGTGCGTGATGACAAGCATGCCAAGCTCTGGCCCGGCCAAGGCGTTGACGCCATCTGCTACGATGCGCAGCGCGTCGATGTCGAGACCTGAATCCGTTTCGTCCAGAATGGCAATTTCAGGCTTGAGAGTCGCCATCTGTAAGATCTCGGCGCGTTTCTTCTCTCCTCCGGAGAAGCCGTCGTTCAAGTAACGACCGGCGAAGGTGGGATCCATTTTCAGCAGGCCCATCTCCTCCTTTAGCATTTTTCGGAATTCAGGGATGGGGACGCCCTTATATTCAGGGTTCGCGACGCGTCGGCGGGCGTTGAGCGCGGTGCGCAGGAAGTTGGCTACACTCACGCCCGGGATGGCGACCGGGTATTGGAAAGCCAGGAACAAGCCCAACCGGGAGCGTTCATCTGCCTCCAATTCGAGCACGTTCTGGCCCTTGAACCAAACCTCCCCCTCCATCACCTCGTAGCGCGGATGTCCCATCAACGTATAGGCAAGCGTGGATTTCCCCGTTCCATTCGGACCCATGATGGCGTGGATTTCGCCCTGTTTCACTGTCAGGTCAACACCTTTGAGGATCTCTTTACCTTCGACGCTGACATGCAGGTTTTTGATAACCAATTCGGACATGCAAGACTCCTTAGTAGTAGACTTCCGAAATCTCCACTGGCCTGCTGGCCACGTCAGGCAAGATTTCGGAAGTCTGGATTATTCCGGCGGGATTATAGCACGCGCGGAAAGATATGTCAATATTTATGATAATATTCTAGTATATTGACAAGGTTCAAAGGGACGGTTATACTTCAATTATCTGACCTCACCCCCTTCCCCTCTCCTGGCTCTTCAGCTTCGCTCACCTGTGCCTGCCTGTCCTGGCGGCCAGGCCAGGGCGGCACTGGCGCAGGCAGGGTGAGCAGGAGAGGGGGGAGTAAAACGTATGAAAAGCACGCGTGACCGAATCCTGCAAACTCTGCTGCGCCAGCCGCGCACGACCATCAAAGCGCTGGCCGAGGCAGTCGGCATCAACCCCATCTCGGTGCGCCATCACCTGACCAGTTTACAGGCGCAGGGCTTGGTATCCGCCGAAGAGGAACGGCACGGGGTCGGACGGCCGCGCCTGGTCTATTTCCTGACCGAGTCCGGCACGGAGCATTTCCCAACCCGTTACCTGCGCCTGACCTTGCGCCTGCTCGACCAGTTGAAGGAATCCCTGCCCGAACCGCTGGTCAGCAAACTCTTCCTCGAAATTGCCAATAATATGGCCGGCGATTACACCGAGCAAATGAAAGGTCTGAGCATGGAGGAGCGGCTGGAACTGACGAAATCCTTACTGGCCGAGGAGGGCTTCACCGTCGAGTGGGAAAAGGTCGGAGCGCAATTTAAAATCCACGAGATCACTTGCCCCTACCTGCAGATCGGACAGAACCATCCCGAAGTCTGCACCGTAGATCAGACGCTCATCTCGCGCATGTTGGCCGTCCCAGCCGAGAAAGTGCAGTGCATCTTGAGCGGCGACGCACATTGCACTTACGTTGTCCAGCCGGAGCAGGAAAAATGAGCGAGAACGAGAACGAGATCGAAACCAATCCGATCAGGTGGGCGATCCATGATACGCACCCTGACCTGGTCCAGCCGTTGCGCGCTGCCTTATCCAAAGTCGCAGACCCGGAGATCAGCCTGAACATCATCCAGCTTGGTTTGATCCGCAAGGTCGAGATCGTGGACGATGCCGTTAAAATCTATATGGTTTTGACCACACCTTTCTGCCCCTACGGGCCGGCCATGATCGAGACCACGCGCCAGAAGGCGCAAGAAGCCCTGAATAAGCCGGTGACCATTGAAATGGGCATGGAGATGTGGGATTTTTCGATGATGGAAGACCCGGGGGCGTTCGACTGGGGAATGTATGCATGAGAGAAAATGAGCTGCGGCGGTGAAATATCCACCGCCGCAACAATTCCTCCCTGGCGCGAGGTTTGGTTAAATACTGTTGTCCAGCAGAAAATTGGCGGACAACAGTATTAGCGGATCTTGAACATGGTCATCAATTTCATTGCCAGGTTCAGGTCGCCGGCCAGCTTGATCTTTCCCTGCATGAAAGCCTGCATCCCATCCATTTCGCCGGTGAAGATTTTGACATAGTCGGATGAATCGGCAGATAGGGTCATCTTCGGGCTGGGATGCGTACCCTTCTCGACGGCGCACTTGCCATCCTTGATGGCCGCGTACCACTCGCCCGCTTCCGCGCCGCTGAATTTGAATTGAATGACGGCATCCAGCCCTGGAGCCTTTTCTGGAAGAAAGGCGCCCGGCATTTTAGCCATGAGGGATTCAACTGATAGAGGCATTTTGTTCTCCTTGTCTGTTATTCGAATAGTCTGGTGATCTGATAGTCGGATAGTCGGCAAAGTTTTATAGTCGAATAGTCTGGTTGGTCAAGGATGCAATTCGGCATTGCCGGATCAACCGACAGACTACAAGACCATCCGACTTTAAGACTATGAGACTAAATTTGTAGATTCTCGAATATCGCCGCCGCGCCCATGCCGCCGCCGATGCACATAGACACCATGCCAAACTTCGACTTGCGGCGCGCCATTTCGTAGATCAACTGCGTGGTCAGCTTGGCGCCCGTGCAACCGAGCGGATGGCCTAGGGCGATTGCGCCGCCGTTGACATTGACTTTTCCGGTGTCCAGCCCAACTTCGCGGACCACCGCCAGCGATTGCGCGGCAAAGGCCTCGTTGAGTTCGATCAGGTCAATATCATTCAGCGACATTCCAGCCAGTTTGAGCGCTTTGGGGATAGCAACCACCGGCCCGATGCCCATGATCTCCGGCGGGACTCCACTCACCGCGAAGCAAACAAAGCGCGCCAGCGGTTTAAGACCGAGCATCTTGGCCTTCTCGGCGGACATAATGACCACGCCCGCTGCGCCGTCCGACATCTGCGAAGAGTTGCCTGCCGTCACCGTGCCGCCCTCTTTGAAGGCCGGTTTGAGCTTGGCGAGCGCTTCCAGAGTGGTATCGGCGCGCGGGCCTTCGTCGCGTTTGACGGTGAATTTCTTAGTCACCGGCTTGCCTTCCGGACCCATTTCTTTCATTTCCACGTCCACGGGCACAAGTTCGGGGTCGAAGCGGCCGGAGTTGACCGCATCGGCCGCGCGCTGGTGACTCGTCAAAGAGAAAGCATCCTGGTCAGCGCGGCTGACGTTGTACTTCACCGCCACGTTCTCAGCGGTCAGTCCCATGTTGGTGTAATACTGAGGCAAATCCGTAGCGAAGTGCGGATTCGGCGCAAACTTGTAGCCCATCATCGGCACCATGGACATGGATTCCACGCCGCCTGCGAGCGCAACGTCAATTTGCCCGGCCATGATGGCATAAGCGGCATGGACAATGGCCTGCACGCCCGACGAGCAGTAGCGGTTGATACTCTCGCCCGGCACGCTGTCCGGCAGCCCGGCGCGGATGACGACCGCCCGTGTCATGTTCATGCCCTGCTCGCCTTCCGGGAACGCACAGCCGAGGATGACATCGTCAATCTCCTTCGGATCTAGAACGGGCGTCCGTTTCAGCAATTCCTTGATCACCAACGCGGCCAGTTCGTCTGGTCGGACGGTTGCCAATCCGCCGCGTTTGGCTTTGCCAATCGGTGTTCTTGCAGCAGATACAATTACTGCTTCTCTAGTAGTCATAAGTTACTCCTTACCTGCTAATTCCTCAACGGCTTGCCCGTATTGAGCATTGCCCACATGCGCTCCTGTGTCTTCTGCTCACCGCATAGCGAAAGGAAGGCTTCGCGTTCCAGGTCGAGGATATATTGCTCGCTGACCCAGGTTGGTCGGGACAAGTCGCCGCCGGTCATCACGTTGGCGAGTTTTCCAGCAATGACGCCCTCGTACTCAGTGATGTACTTGCCTTCCTTGAACGCCCACGCTCCGACGCGCAGCGCAGCTAGGGCGTCGCGGCCCGCCGCGTAGATCAATTCAGGCGCAGGCGGTTTGTAGCCGGTAGCGGCCATGTGCAGCACTTCCTTCTTGGCCTCCGCCAGCAGGTGATCGCGGCTCAACACCACGCGGTCAGCAGGCCCGAGGATGGCAAACTGACGCGCCTCTTCGGCGCTGGTCGCCACCTTGGCCTGCCCGATCTGCTCGAAAACCTTCATCAAGCCCGGCAACGCCTCGGCGCTGGGGACGCGCATCAACGGGTTGATAATGCGGCGCATATACTCTTTCGTGCCGCCGCCCGCCGGGATGACGCCCACGCCCAGTTCGACGAGACCGATATAGGTCTCCGCAGCGGCCACGATGCGGCTGGCGTGCATGGTGACCTCGCAACCGCCGCCCAGCGTCAATCCCGCCGGCGTGACCACTACCGGTCTGGCCGAGTAGCGCATGCGCATGTTCATATTTTGCAGTTTCGCCACAGCCCCTTCGAGCACGTCCCACATGCCCTGCTGGGCCGCGACGACCACCATAAATATGTTCGCGCCCGCGCTGAAGTTATCGGCTTCGTTGCCAACCACCAGGCCGACGAAATCCTTCTCGACGCGGTCGAGCGCCTCGATTGCGATGTTGAAAATATCGTCGTCGAGAGCGTTCATCTTGGTGTGGAACTCAACGCACGCCACCCCGTCGCCCATGTCGTACAACGATGCGCCCGTGTTCTCGCTGATGATCTTCTTCGCCTTCTTCAGCTCACTCAAGACCACCAGCCCTGGGGCGTGGGCAATCTTTACATACTTCTTCTTGTTGACATCGTAGATGCCGACCTTGCTATCGCCCTTGTATTGATAGAACGAGGCGCACCCCGACTTGAGCATGTCTTCCACCCACGCGGCGGGTGCGTAGCCCGCGGCTTTCATCTGCTCGACCGTCTCGGCGACCCCGAGCATATCCCAGATCTCGAATGGCCCGGCCTCGTGCATGAAGCCCCAATGGACGGCATCGTCAATCGGCTTGGGCGTGTCAGCTACTTCGGGGATGACCATCGAGGAATACTGGAAGCCTTGGTAGGTCAGCGCCTGTATCAGCTGTGCGCCGCGATCGGATGCGCCCAGAAACACCTTCAGCCGCTCACCCAGGTTCTCGATGTCCTTCGCCTTGCCGACCGAGTCAAAACGCGGCTTGGTCGGGGCGGCGTGTTCCAGCGTGTTCAGGTTGAGAGACCAGAATTCCTTTTTGCCTTCCTCGGTGCGGACTTCCTTGTAGAAGCCGACCTTGGTCTTGTTGCCCAGCCAGTTGCGCTCGACCATCGTATGGATCAGGTTGTTCGGCTTCTCGGCGTTCAAGAACTTCAAGGCATACGTATCATGCGGGATGGCCGGCGCCAGGTTCTTGCCGACGTGCTCCCAAACGTCAATGCCGACCAGGTCAATCAAGCGGAAGGTGGCCGTCTTCGGGTGACCCATCAGCGGGCCGGTGAGCGCGTCCACCTCGTCCACGCTGTAACTGTTTTCGAGGATGTAATACATGCCGAACGCGCCCGTCCCGAAAGCGACGCGGTTGCCGATGAAGTTGGGCGTGTCCTTGCACAGGACGATGCCCTTGCCCAGCCGGTAGCTGCCGAACCACGAGATGAACTCGGTCACGACAGGCAGGGTATCTTTCGTCGGGATGACTTCCAGTAGTTTCAAATAGCGCGGCGGATTAAAGAAGTGCGTGCCCAGGAAATGCCGCTTGAAACCCTTCGAGCGGCCCTCGGCAATATCCTTGATCGGAATACCCGATGTGTTGGTGCTGACAATGGCCTCCGGCTTGCGGACAGCGTCAATGCGCGTCATCAATTGCTGCTTGATGTCCAGCCGCTCGATGATGGCCTCGATGATCCAGTCAGCCTTGGCGACGGCCTCGAAATCGTCTTCCAGGTTGCCCAGTTTGATGAAGGTCGCCAGGTCCGGAGACATCAGATTGGCTGGACGCGCCTTGATGCACCGATCCCAGCCCTCGTTGACAATCTTGTTGCGCGCTTGCTTATCACCAGCCGGCGCGCCTTTGGGGACGATGTCCAGCAACGTCACCGGCACGCCAGCATTCGCCAGGTGCGCAGCAAGCGCCGCTCCCATCGTCCCCGCGCCGACGACGACGGCATTGTGAATTTTGTAAGTCATATGCTTTCCTCCATTAAACCGCGAAGACGCTACGAACGCTAAGTTTTTATTTTCGAAGGCCTTAGCGGGCCTATTTATTTTCTTGCACACTTCGCGCCTTCGCGGTTAATTTTTATCTGAGTTCGCTACTCCGGTAGCCCAATATCTGCCGCGCCACCACCAGGCGATTGATCTGGCCGGTGCCTTCGTAAATATCCGAAATCTTGGCATCCCGGAACCACTTTTCTAGTAGATACTCTCGGCTGTAGCCCAGCGGCCCCATAATCTCGACCGCCTTCTGTGTGATCTTGTTGACCACATCACCAGCGCGGACTTTGCACATCGAGGACTCCAGCGAATTGGGCTTGCCGTTGTCCATCATCCAGACCGCCTCGATGACCAGCAGCCAGGCCGAGCGCAGCATGACTTCCATGTCAATCACGTCCTTCTCGATGGATGTCATCTTCTGGCGCGGCAGCCCATAGCGGATGGTGACGCCCTTCTCGGTCAGCATCTCCTTGAGCAGTTCCAGCGTGGCGCGTGCCAAACCGATGGCCTGCGCGGCGACGATGGGCCGCGTTGCGTCGAAGGTGGCCATGGCGCCCTTGAAACCGGTCGTAGCTTTCCCGGTGACCACTTCCGAGCTGCCAAGGATGTTATCGAACGGCACGCGGCAATCCTGCAAAACGATCGAGGCGGTGTCGCTGGCGCGGATGCCGAGCTTGTGCTCCAGCTTGGTCACCTGGCAGCCGGGTGTCCCGGCTTCGACCACGAAGGGGCGCATACCGGCGCGTCCAGCCTTCGGGTCAATGGTCGCCCATACGACGATAAAGCCCTTCGAGTCGACCATCGCCTTGTGTCCGGCGGTGACGAAGATCTTCTCGCCGTTGAGTATCCACTGGCTCTCATCTTTATCCAGCACGGCTGTGGTGCGGATGGCTGAAGTATCCGAGCCGCACTGCGATTCGGTCATGCACATGGCGTCGAAGGTCGGCGTCTCACTTTTGAAGCGCGCCAGGAAGCGCTCCTTCTGCTCCGGCGTGCCGGTTGCAGAGACGGCCGCCGAACCCAACATGCCACCGGGCGTATCCAGGTAGATGCCCGCGTCACCCCAGGAAAGCATCTCGACCATGAAGGCCAGGCGTTGGAAGCCCAGACGCGGGCCTTCCCTCTTCTCGGAGGGGGCCATCGAACTGCCGCCCATGGCGCGCGTTGCCGTCTGCATGAAGGTGATGTAATCCCAGGGGATTTCGTGCTCGTGTTCGTCAAAATAGCGCGAAACCGGCCTCATCATGTTGTCGGCGACCGACTTGATGACAGTGCATACTCCAGTAATCTTTTCGGGAATTTCAAATTCGATCATAGGTTTCTCTCCTTCCATTCCGTCACGTATTACGTTTCACGTTTCACGTAACACGTTACACCATAGCAAGTCCCGTGAAGGTTGCAAAGCCGCGTCCATTGCGCATCCATAGCTCAACCGGGTGCTCACGGATGTAGCCGTGGCCGCCGAGGATCTGCACGGCGCGGTCGGTGACCATCATGGCCATATCCGCCGCGCCGGTCAGGGCTAGGTAAGCCTGCTTACTGGCGTCTTCCTTGTTGGCATCAATCATCCAGGCAGCCTCCCAGGTCAGCAGGCGAATGGCTTCGATTTCGGTCACCATCTCGGCCAGCATGAAAGCAATGGCCTGCTTCTGCGCCACCTTCACGCCGAAGACATCCCGCTCCTTGGCATAGTCGCGCGAATATTCAAGAGCCGCTTTCGCCACGCCAATCGCCATCGCCGCCAGAGCGACGCGGCCGGCAGCCAACACCGGAGTGAAATCACCGGGCAGGAGATTCGACTTGGGGACTTTCACAGCCTCCAACGTGATCTTGTAGAACGGCAGGGCATTCAGCCCCAAATATTTCTCCCGTTCCTCCCCGACCTTCAGCCCGGCCGCGCCCTTTGGCACAATAAACCCCGCTGTTTTGCCGTCCAGTTTGGCATAAACGAGCATCGCTTCAGCGTTAGCGGCAAATGGGACGAAAGTCTTTTCGCCCTTCAAGACGTAATCGTCACCGTTCACAGAGGCCACCGTCTTCAGATCGTTAGGATCGAAATCGAAGGACGGTTCGAGCAGCGCGGCGGTGTAGGCTCGCCAGTCGGCTTCGATGACCGGCGGGAGGTACTTTTTCTTTTGCTCTTCGGAGCCGGCCAAAAGTACCGGCAGGGCGAACAGGCCCGGGGTCCCGATTGCCAGCGCACCGGCCAGGTCGCCATAAGCCATTGCCTCGGCCGCCAGTACACCGGTCACTGCTGACCGTTCACCGAATCCGCCATAGGCTTCGGGAATGGACGCCTGCAGGACGCCCAGTTCCCAGCCTTTGCTGATCAACTTAGGCGGAAGTTCTTTATTCTCCTCGGCGTCATGCGCCGCTGGACGCAGGTCGCTGGTCGCGTAGCGGTTGACGGCGTCAATCAACATTTTTTGCTCTTCTGATGGTTCAAACGAATACATGCTTCACCTCCTGTACGAGAATCTCTGAACTGGTCGAATGGTTCGATCTACAATAACGGATAGTCACAGGTTGCGCGTTTTCCTCCATCTCGTTCAGATTGACGATCTCCAGCATCCCGCGCTGGTAAAGATACTCCACATAAGCACCGGCCTTCTCCGTCACGAGCAGCGCATTGTAGCCTCCCTTGCGGCCGTACAACTTCTCGGCGACTTCGACGATGGTGTGCGCTTCAGCCAGGAATTCAAAAGCTGTTTGCAGACGCTCGTTGATGTGGTGACGGATGGCCGCGATACGCCCAGGAAGGTCCTCGATGGAGGCATTGTGGCCGCCGAGGATCAGGCGCGCCCCAACTGCCCAACGCTCGAAGCTCGACAACGACTCGAGGTAGTGTCCCAGCCCGTTGTAGGGGATCAATTGCTCAGGGGACTGGTGCGTGGTCATGCCCGCCAGGACGTGGTCGCCGCTGAAAACAATATCGTCAAGACGGATGGCGACGTGCCCGGGGCAATGCCCCGGAACGTGGATCATCTCGAAAGGCCCGACTCTCATCCCTTCAGCTTCGTAAGTAAAATCTACCGGCAGGGAGTGATAGATGGCCTTGGTGAACTTGTGCATCCACAACATCTGCTCGCGCGGCTCGGCCTCGACTCCGGCCTCGCTCAAAAAGACGCCCAGGCGATGGCTGATCACAGCCAGGCGTTCCTCGTGGCGCGAGAGTGTATGCAAATCCAGTTCGTGCACACCGATCAACGCCTTCGTCCGTTCGCTCAAGAAGACCAGGCCGCTAAAATGGTCAATGTGACCGTGCGTGATGAGAATGTGGGTCAGATCCTCGAATCTGATGGGCGGACTGGACTGCTGGTTGACTTGGGCCAGCGCCGCCTCGAGGCTGGCGCTGGATATATCGTTGCCGGAACCGCAATCTATGAGGACCCGGTAATCGCCAGCCAGCACCAGATAAGCGTAGGCCCAAAAATGCGGGAATGCTTCCAGCGGCAAGCGATAAACTCTAGCGCCGCCAGAGGTGGTAAAGTACTGAAAAGTGGGTGGGAATGTCATGCTTAGCTATCTCAAGACCGGCAAAGCAGGCCGGTCAGGAAGAGCGAGGCGATCTGATCGGCTATCTGTTGGATGGTCAATGGCCCATTCGGACGGTACCAGGTAATCGTCCAATTCATCACGCCCAGCAGCGAACGGGCAGTCATGGCCGGATCGGTAGCGCAGAATTCGCCGGAATCGAAGCCCTCCTTAACCAAATCCCGCCACAACCGCTCGAAGCGGTCGCGGCGGGGAATATGCCGGGAACGGTATTCCAGTTCAAGAGAGCGGTGTTCTATAAGCAGAACGGATGCCAGGTCGCTTTTCTCGGCCAACGCGCCTAGGTAAGACCGGATCGCCTGACGCAGTTTTTCATCGGCAGACAAATTCTGCTTGATGACAGCCTCCAGCCTTTCGGTGAGGATATCCAGCGCCTGGTCGAGTAAATTAAGCAAGATATCCTGCTTGCTAGAGAAATGGTGATAGAGACTAGCCTTCTGGAGATTGACTGCCTCGGCAATATCCTGCATCGAGGCAGCATGAAAGCCCTTCTGGCGAAAGATCTGAGCAGCAGCTTCGAGGATCTGATCTCTGGTCATAGCAACCTACCGACCGGTCGGTAGATAGAGGATAGCAAATTTTAGGGTAAAAGTCAAGAGGCTGGCTGAACAAATTATGCTATAATGACTGCATATGGCCGAATACACCCCGGACACGGTGAGCCCTGAAGAAGCTGCTGCTTCTGCAGCAACCCTGCACCGCCAGCGTTTGATATTTCTGTGGATCGTCCTCGGCGGGCTGGTTGTCGTGGGGCTGGTCGTACTGGCCGTCTTCGGGCTGATGCAATCCGGTGAACAGACCGCCAAAATCCGCGACATCTTCATCATCTTCATGGCGTTCGAGTCGCTGGTCATCGGCGCGGCTTTGATTATCCTGGTCGTCCAGGTGGCCAGCCTGATCAATCTGTTGCAGAACGAGGTCAAGCCCATCCTGGATGCAACCAACGAGACCGTGAATACGCTGCGCGGCACGACGACCTTCTTGAGCGAGAATTTAGTGGAGCCAGTTATCAAGCTGAACAGCTATCTTGCCGGGCTGCGGCGTTTCTTTCAATTATTCGGCTTCAAAGAAAAATAACCCAACCTGTGTATCTTCTCAATGTAGGGGAAGATGGACACCCCCGCTCCCCACTTTGTTGAAATGATACCCAACCTGTCATAATTTCGTGAAAGGAGAGAGATAAAATGTCTGACCATGATGATTTTGGAGCGTTCCTGATCGGGTTTGTAGTCGGCGGCTTGACCGGCGCAGTGGCGGCCCTGCTCTTAGCCCCGCAATCCGGCGAAGAGACGCGCACGCTGCTCAAGGAGAAAAGCATCGAGCTGCGTGACAAGGCCTCTCAAAGCGCCGAAGAGGCGCTGGCCCGCGCGGAAGCAACCGCGGCTGAGGCACGCGCGAACTACGAGAAGCTGGCTAAAGAGGTCAAAACGCGCGGCGGTGAAGTGATCGAGGCTACCAAGAAAGCCATCTCGCGCAAGCGCGGCACAGTCGAAACCGGTTCGTAGAACTCGAATAGTAGCCCATAGGCTACTAGAAATAACGAAACGCACACTTGTACCCCGTTCGCCTGCACTTGCGCAGGTGCAAGCGGGCCGGGAGCCCGCCGGGTTGAGACGGCCTGCGCAAATGCAGACAAGGGTTTGACCTCTCGCGGTCAAACCCTTGTTTGTTTGTGGTGAGAATATGCGCTTCATACAATTCATCCTGCAGCCCATCTTTTATCTCCTCTATCACCAGTTCGCCTGGACGTACGACCCGGTCGCGGCGGTTGTTTCGCTCGGCCATTGGAACGAGTGGGTACGTTCCATCCTCTCTTACATCCAGGGGCCGCGTGTGCTGGAGCTTGGCCACGGGCCGGGACATTTGCAACTAGCCCTGCACGAACGCGGCTTCCAGGCCTTCGGCCTGGATGAAAGCCGTCAAATGAGCCGCCAGGCCGCGCGCCGCCTACGCAAGAAAGGGGTATATGTCAATTTATCGCGTGGCTACGCGCAGAGCTTGCCGTTCACGCAAGATATTTTCCAGAGTGTAGTGCTCACCTTCCCCAACGAATACATCTACGACCCGCGCACGCTGACAGAGATCCAGCGGGTGCTCATGCCTGGCGGCCGGCTGGTCATTTTGCCAATCGCGTGGATCACCGGCAAGCGTCCACTCGAGCGGCTGGCAGCCTGGTTATTCCGCATCACAGGTGAGGCGCCGGGCAGGCCTGGAGAATTCAACCCGGAACTAAAAGACCGGTTCGGGCGCGCCGGGTTCGAGGTCCGCAAAGAGACGGTGCAGCAAGAATCCAGCCTGCTTTTGTTTCTTCTTGCAAGGAAACTCGGAGGCGGAAAAATGCGGAAGAACGCTGATTTTTTGTCCGCGTGAATCCGCGACCATACGCGTTCGCTATTGATTTGGAGTAAAATGAAAGCATGGAAGTCCAGATAGCGGTTGCCAAGGTCAACAAATATGCCATGTCCGAAAGCGGCGACACGCTCGAGGTCGTCGAGCGGCCCAACGGCGGACTCTCGGTCGTGCTGGCAGACGGGCAGACCTCCGGGCAGGGCGCGAAAGCTGTCTCGATGCTGGTCGTGCGCAAGGTCATCGGGCTACTGGCCGAGGGCGTGCGTGACGGGGCGGCCGCACGCGCCGCATCCGATTCGCTCTACACCGATAAGAAGGGCAAAGTCATCTCCACGCTGAACATCGTCTCGGTGGACCTGCAGACCAGCACCGTCGTCATCACCCGCAACAACCCGGCGCCCATTTTCATTTCGCGCGGCGAGCAGATTGATTGTCTCGGCTCGGAGGCGGCGCCCATAGGCGTCTCGCGCAACGTCCGGCCGGCCATCACCGAGATCCCCGTCGAGGCCGGACTGACTATCGTCATCTTCACCGATGGGCTGATGAACGCCGGCGAGCGGCGTGGCCAACCGATGGACGTTTCCACCTCTTTACAAGCGATGCTGGAAGACCAGGATCCCTCCCCTCAAGGGATTGCTGACGCGCTGCTCAACGAGGCTATCCATTTAGACGATGGACGACCCTCCGACGATATGAGTGTGGTGGTGCTCAGGGTGCTGAAACGCCGGGGCGATGACGTGCGCCGCATGACCGTCCGGCTGCCAATCAATGGGAGTTAGTGCAGAAACGGTCATCGGCGTGGTGGGACCTTGCGGGGCTGGAAAAACCACTCTGACGGAAGGTCTGAAGCGGCGCGGCTATCGCGCCCGCGCCATCGTTCAGGAACATTCGTATGTTCCCTATATGTGGCAGCGGATCACCAATCCGGATATTCTGATTTTTCTGGACGCCTCGTATCCGGTCACCTGCAAAAGGCGGAATCTAAATTGGAGTGAAGCCGATTGGGAGGAACAGCAGCGGCGGTTGAGTCACGCCCGACAACATGCTGATTTCTATTTAGATACAGACGAATTGAATATCGAGGAAGTCCGCCAACAAGTAATGGGTTTTCTCGATGAAACGACAAAGCGTGCTTGACCCCGCACAATTCTGCCCTACCCACCCCATTTCAATGGGAGTATAATCAGCGCGCCGCCAGCCAAAAGCTGGCATTTTTATGACTGGAGAAGCGATTTATGACTCGTCGCCCATATTTGATGTTAGGCTTGATCTTGTTATTGACTGCCCTGGCCATCTGGGTGGATTCCAGCCAGCGCATCACCATCACCAATCCGATCAACAGCCAAACGATCGTTGACCGCAATGTATCCACCCGCCTCGGTCTCGACCTGCGCGGCGGCCTGCAGACCCTGCTCGAAGCCGACCTGCCCGCGGATGCCAGCGTCACCAGCGATGACCTGAAAGTCACCCGGCAGATCCTCGAGAGCCGCGCCAACGCCCTGGGCGTGAGCGAGGTGATCATGCAGGTTGCCCCGCCGCGCCGCATCGTAGCCGAATTTCCAGGCATCAGCAACCCGGAAGAAGTGGTTGCATCCCTGCAACAGACCGGCTTGCTCGAATTCGTGGACATGGGCACCTCGCCGGTAGAGGCAGGCACCATCATCCAGACCGACTACGGTCAAATCTCCACGGTTCCTTCCAATACTTCGACTCCTGAATCCACCCATTCGGCCGTCACCCCAGCCGAGGCCTCGCCAACGCCTGCAGCAAGCGGCACACCCGAAGCGACGGCCACACCTGCTGCCGAAACGCCGATCATTTACCACACGGCGATGACCGGCGCGGCCCTCAAGACCGTAACCGTCGTCCGCGACTCCACCTCTGGCGCATACGAGATTTCCTTCGTGCTGAAAACAGATTCGGCGCAACTGTTCTCCGATTATACCGGCAGCCACATTGACCAGTATCTTGCCATCGTACTGGACAAGAAAGTCATCTCTGTGCCGGTTATCAAGAACCAGATCAGCGACGGACAAGGGGTCATCCAGGGCAATTTCACCAGCACGAGCGCCAACGCACTGGCCATCCAGTTGCGCTACGGTTCGCTGCCCATCCCGGTCAAGATCGTCGAAAGCCGCACGGTCGGCCCCACGCTGGGCGAAGAATCCATCCGCCGGAGCGAAATCGCTGGCGTCATCGGCCTGACTATCGTCATCGTGTTCATGGCGCTCTATTACCGCTTACCAGGCGTCCTGGCCGACCTGGCCCTGGGCGTCTACGCGCTGACCTCCCTGATGCTCTTCAAGCTCATCCCGGTCGTCCTGACCCTGCCCGGCATCGCCGGTTTCATTTTGAGTATCGGCATGGCTGTGGATGCGAACATCCTCATTTTCGAGCGTCTGAAAGAAGAACTGCGCGCAGGGCACAACCTGCGCCAGGCCATTGACCTGGGCTGGTCGCGCGCCTGGCCGTCCATCCGCGACGCGAACTTCTCGACGCTGATCACCTGCGGTATCCTGTTCTGGTTTGGCAACGCCTTTGGCGCCAGCATGGTCAAAGGCTTCTCGCTGACCCTGGCATTGGGCGTCATCGTCAGCCTATTTACCGCCATCATCGTGACCCGCACCTTCCTTCACGTGGTGCTGGATAACATCAAATTCGCCGAACATCCCCGCTGGTTCGGGATCCAGGAGAACCTGCGATGAACATCATCAAGAACCGTTACCTGTACTTTGGCATCTCCCTGCTGGTCATCATCCCTGGGATGCTGGCTCTGATATTCTGGAAGCTTCCCCTGGGCATTGACTTCACTGGCGGCAGCCTGCTGGAGGTCAAGTTCGAATCGGGCACGCCGCCTTCTGTCACCGACGTGACCAATTTGTACACAGAGTTCTCCACGCCAACCAGGGACCTGTCCAACCCGCTCGTACAGCCGCTCGGCACCGATTCCATTTCCATCCGCTCGAAAGAGATGGATGACGCCACCAAAGGCCTGGTTGTCGCCGCGCTGCAGGAGCGCTTCGGTAACGGCGGAGCCGTGATTGTGATGCACTTTACCCAGGTCAGCGCGGCCATCGGTCAGGAAGTAGCCGTTCGCGCCGCCGGCGCGGTCGGCCTGGCAGCCCTGTTCATCTTGCTTTACATCACCTACGCCTTCCGCGGCGTCCAGCACGCCTTCCGCTACGGCACGGCCGCAATTATCGCGATGATCCACGATATCCTGGTGACGGTCGGTGCGGAAGCCTTGCTCGGCCACTTCCTGGGCTGGGAAGCGGACTCGCTCTTCCTGACCGCCCTGCTGACCGTCATCGGCTTCTCGGTACACGACACCATCGTGGTCTTCGACCGCATCCGTGAGAACTCGAACAAATACCGCCGCGTGGATTACGAGACGGTCGTCAACCACTCCATCGTCCAGACTCTCGACCGCTCGATCAACACCCAACTGACCGTCATGCTGACCCTGCTGGCGCTGGCCCTGTTCGGAGGTACAAGCATCCGGCACTTCGTAGTCATCTTGTTGATCGGCATTTTCAGCGGTACCTACTCGTCCATCTTCAACGCCCCGCCCATCCTGACCGTCTGGGAAAATCGTGAATGGCGCACCTGGTTCCATCGTCCTGAGCGGAGCGGAGCGTAGTCGAAGGGCGCCGCAGACCTGCCAGCGCGTAGAATGATTTTGCCTTGCCAGACTTCCGGAGCCCACCAGGCTTCGGAAGTATTAAAAAAACAGATGACCGCCATCGCTTATGCAACACTGACTTTGGGCAGCGCCGCTCTGTGGGGTTTTGTAAACGGCTGGCTGCTCTACTTCTACCTCCCGCCGCAAGGACAGGGTATCCCGTTGGTTCCGGCGGCTCTGTACAGCCTGATCATGCTGGCCAGTCGGGTCATCAACATCCTCGTCAGCCTGCCCATTGGCCACCTCTCCGACCGGACGCGCAGCCGCTGGGGCCGCCGCTTGCCCTATGTCTTTGCAGGCTCTGCAGCCATGCTCGGATTCTTCGTTCTCTTCTGGCTGCCCCCGCGGCCAACCGAGTCGGCATTGAATGGGTTGTACCTGGCTGTCGTTCTCATCCTCTTCAATATTGCCTATAGCGTTCGCCTCATTCCCTACGAAGCGTTGCTGCCCGAACTGGCCCACAGCGACGCAGAGCGGGTGAAAATTTCTGCCTGGCAAGCCGGTTTCCAGCTCGTCGGCGCTATCCTGGCCGGGTTTGCCGGGCCTCTGATCGAGAGATTGGGTTATTTCAGTGCCGCGCTGATATTTGCAGCCATCACCTTACCTGCCCTCTTCCTGCCCTTTCTTGTACTTCGTGAGAAGCAGCCAGCCCTGACCGACTCTGCCCTGCCTCAAGATTTCCGCCGGAACCTGCGCGCCATCCTTCAAAACCGCGCCTTTCGAATATTCCTCGTCTCCTGGGGATCGTTCTGGATGGCATCCACATTCATACTGGAAACCATCCCCTTCATCGCCACCGAGATCTGTGGACTGAGCGAGGCTGGGACAGTCTATCTCTACTTGCCGGCGATTCTCATTTCACTTCTGTGCTTCCCCTTCATCACCTGGCTGGCAGGGCGCTTTGGCAAACAACGCGTCCTCCTGGCTTCGTTTCTTGCTTCTGCATTGACTTTGCCCCTCCTGTTCCTCATCCACAAAGAACTACCCCTTCCTCTGCCTGTCCAGGGCATCTTGTGGGTATCGCTGCAAGCGGTGGCCATGTCCGGCCTGCAAGTGCTGCCCTATGCCATCGCTGCCGAGATCACCGACCACGACGCCCGGGTAACCGGCCAGCGCCGCCAGGGAATTTATTATGCCGGGTGGGGCGTTTTCGAGCAACTCGCCAGCGGAGTCGCATCCGCGCTCCTGCCGTTGTTTCTCTTGATGGGCAGCAGTCGCAGCCAACCCCAAGGGCCGCTGGGGATTCGCCTGCTGGGCATCGCCGCAGGCCTTTTCATGCTTGTAGGTTTTTTAATTTTCCTCCGCTATCCGCTTGCTCAAGAAACCAGTTGACTGTACAATATAGCATTGAAAGGGAGAAACCATCTTCTCCGTTAGAATAGAACATAACCTGGAAGCCATTGGGGCTGATGCTTGGGATGCACTGGCGGCTCGCCAGCCTTTCCAGAGTTATCAGTGGTACGCATTTGGCGAGCGCGCCATGGCCGATTGCCTGCCTCTATATATCATCCTTTCACTGGATGATACACCTGCCGCCCGCGCGACATTTTGGTTGGTTCGCGAAGAACCCCTGCCGGTGTCCCCCCTGGCCCAGTCCCTTCTCCAGCCATTGCTGCGCCGTTGGCCGCTGTTGATCTGCCGTTCACCTTTATCCAACGCTTCCGGGTTGATCCTGCCCGAACCGCCATTGCGCCGGCCCGCTCTGGACACCATCATTTCCTCCGCGCATGAAGAAGCGCGAAAACTCAAAGCCTCGTTCCTGATCTTTGATTTCCTCGACCAAGAACAATCGCTTTGGGATGATTGGCCGGCAAGATTCGTCAAATTTCAAGTCCCTGATCCAGGGACCTGCATGGAAATTCGCTGGCAGAGTTTTGACGAATACTTGAACCAGTTGAGCAAGAACGAGCGCAAGCATTACAAGCGCACCAGGAAGGAAACTGAAAGAATGGGTCTGAATGTGACTCGCCAGTTCTCTGTGAGTGATGTCGAAACCGCCGAGGCGTTGGCGCGCAATATCGAGCGACGTTACAACAGTGCGCCGAATCCCTGGCTGCGCGGCATGTTCGATAATCTGGGAATGGTCAATGGCACCTGGCTGACCGCTGCTATAGGCAATCGGCTGGTAGGTAGTGAACTGGTGCTCCATGACGGGAACGCTCAAATCCACGCCGCGCTTGGCCTGGAAAAGGATATTCCTTTCACCTACCTCGCATTGGGATACGAGGGAATCCGCCTCGCCATCGAGAAGAAAATGCGCCTGCTGCGTTGGGGCAGCGGGGCGTATGATCTCAAGCGTAGGCTGGGATTCCAGATAGAGAATAACAATACTGTTCTTTTTACCACTCGAATGCCTCTGATACAGAAATTAGGACAATGGATTTCAGCGCAGTGATATTGTGATCGGGAGCTAAACTTGACAATCAACCTGACAACTTTTCTAAACTTATCTGTCGAGGAAGTCGCTCAAATCGTGCATGAGGTCGGTCCTAAAGTTTGCGTTTTCCCTATCAACGGAACGCGGCGCTGGTTTATACTTGAATTTGGTCAACAGGCAGGTGACGATCCTATCTCGGCATATATGGACATTGCCAGCCAAAAGCACATTGATCTATACCGATTGTTCTTTAGCCATGGAATTGACACACTGCTTACACCTGCTTTTGGCCCTGACTTGCTCCTGCGTGGCGACGAATATGTGAAGCGTATTGGCACAGGCGGTCTAGCTCGTCTTGCCAACCATCCAACCTTCCTTAATTTCTATGAAGAATTTGACGTGCGTATACATTTTTACGGCGACCACCGCCGTAGTTTATCCCAGACCGAGTACGCCTACCTATCTGACCTTTTCGATGAAGCCGATGAAAAGACAAAGCACCACGACCGTTACCGATTGTTCTTCGGCGTTTTTGCTCAAGATGCAACACAAACAATTGCCGAACTATCGGTAAGCTATTATTCCAAGTACGGTAAAATACCCGATAAACGCACATTGATTGAATTGTATTATGGGGAATTTGTAGAGCCAGTTGATTTATTCATTGGCTTTGACAAATTCAGCGTCTTTGACATGCCTCTGCTTGCAACCGGCGAGGAGGACCTGTACTTTACCGTCAGCCCATCCCCCTATATGACGGAACGCCAATTGCGCACGATCCTATTTGATCACATTTACACTCGCCAAGCGCCGGAACCCGATTTCTTTAAAATTTCAATTGAAGCACGCAACAAGATACATCAATTCTATTTAAAACATCAAGAAGATACCTTGGGCATTGGTCAATTATGTCACGGTGTCTGGTTACCGACTTTAAAATCTCTATAAGGGCATAACATGGCAGAAAATATCACCTCACTCATTCATCAATTGCTTAAAGAGATTGGCCCTGGAAGAATGTCCACCACCGCCTATGATACTTCATGGATTGCTCGGTTAGGCGAGATTGATTGGGAACTCAGCAGCCAGGCATTGAATTGGGTCTGTGAGAACCAACTACCCGATGGATCATGGGGAGCAAGCGAGCCATTTTATTACCATGACCGATTCGTAAGTACATTGGCTGCCATGATTGCCCTTACGTATCGTGGCAAACGTTCGCTGGATCGGAAACAAATCAAGCGCGGCTTACTCGCACTTGAAAAGATCGTCGCGAGTGCTAACCAAGGCTTGCAGGCGAATTATAACGGTGCAACAGTTGGCTTTGAATTGATTGCCCCTACTCTCGTTGCTGAAGCAGAAAAACTAGGTATTATTAGAAAACAAAGCAATAACATCCTCAGCCAGCTAAATCACCTGCGTAAAGTAAAAATGGCTAAATTCGCCGGGCAGAAAATCAACCGCCAGATCACGCCAGCGTTTTCAGCAGAAATGACAGGCAGAGACATGTTGGATATGTTGGATATCGATAATCTACAGGAGGCAAACGGCTCAGTCGGAAATAGTCCCGCGGCAACGGCGCACTTTGCACTTTACCCGCGACCTGGAGACCCACAAGCGCTTGCCTACCTCCATGATGCCGTCAGGGAGGGTGGTGCACCGTTTGCAATTCCCTTTGACGTATTTGAACGATCCTGGGTTCTATGGAATATCTCGCTTCCCGCTCCGCTAGACAACGAGACGTTGGCATGTTGCCAGCCGCATTTAGATTTTCTGGAGAAGGCTTGGCGACCAGGGAGCGGTGTCAGCTTTTCGATTAGTTATACTCCCTGCGATGGAGATAATACATGCATGACATATGAGGTGTCTGGTCGCCTCGGTCGCACTCTAGATATCGAAACAGTGCTGAAGTATGAAGAACAGGATCATTTCTGTTGTTATCCTCTTGAAATCAATTCGTCAGTCAGTGTTAACGTCCATACATTAGGTGCGTTGAGACAGGCCGGTTTTGGGAGTGAACATCCTTCTGTTAAGAAGGTTATTTCTTACCTGAGAAAAACACGTCAGCAAGATAAGTTTTGGTTAGACAAATGGCATACATCTCCCTATTATCCTACTGCTCATGTTGTCATCCTTTGTCAAGGATACGATGATGATCTTTGTCGTGATGCAATAAACTGGATATTAGATACACAGAAAGCGGATGGCTCGTGGGGTTATTTCAATTTTTCAACTGCAGAAGAGACAGCTTACTGTTTACAAGCTCTGAAGCTCTGGGAAAGAATGGGGAAAAAATTACCTCCAGACAAGATTGAACGAGGTATACACTGGCTTATTCAACATGCCGACTTACCTTATCCCCATCTCTGGATCGGCAAAGTGCTTTACTGCCCGGAATATGTAATCAGATCTGCAATTCTGAGTGCGTTAGCTTTGACTCGATGAGGATATTTTCGATGACTCGCAATCGACATTCTTTCATAAATCTTAACCGTTTATTAGACGTTCCATCAACTGATCCTGACGATGCTCGTCGGAGAAAATTGCTCAATATCGTCCTGAGCGGGGTAGCCATTCTTGCAATTCTAGCAGGCATTGTAACATTTTCATTGGCAAGTTTGCTAAATATAATGTCAAGTCAGGATGTAATAATTGGAATCTTCTCTGGGCTGATTCTATTCATTGGAACGGTTATTTTTTTCGCTATTAATCGCAGTCAAAGCATTCCAGGATGGGTCGCCAGTGGAACTTTTTTATTGTTCCTGTCGGTTGTCCTTGCATTTACAGATACACCTCAGGAATTAGCGAATGGCCGAAGCCTGTATGTTTTTACAATCCCGATTATCATGGCCAGCATTCTACTCAGTCCAGCGTTTAGTTTTGTGTTTGCGATATCGGGTTCCTTAGAAGTCATAATATTATCCGAAGCTGCTAGTATCGAACTTAATACATTCGCCATAGTGGGCTTCTTCTTAATTGCTTTTATCTCCTGGGTTTCAGCTCATAGCCTTGAACGAGCGCTAAAAGACCTTCGCACAACAAACGCCAACCTCGACCGCCTCGTCGCCGAGCGTACGAGTGCATTGGCCGAGTCACTGGTGCGTGAGCGGATCGAGGCCGGGCGCAATATCGCCATCCTGGAAAGCATTACCGATGGGGTGATCGTTTTTGATATTCATGGTAAGGCCATCGTGGCAAATCCGGCCACCACACAATTGCTCAACCTGCATCACGACCAGGTGATCAATTCATCCGTACACGATCTGACCCGCGCTCAAGCGTTGGATGCCAAAAATCGCGTGATATTAGCTGACCTGCTGTCCAATCCGGGCCAACAGCCGGCCAGTTATCGCGTCCACTGGGGAAGAAAGACTTTTTCCGTCAGTTCTGCGCAGGTTTTCGATACCGAAGAAACGCGCATCGGGACAGTGGCCGTCTTCCGTGATTTTACCCACGAGGCGGAAATCGAGATAATGAAGGATACCATCCTGGCGACCGTCTCGCACGAGCTGCGCACCCCGTTGAATGCAATCCTCGGCTATGTGGAAATGTTCAAGGAGGCCGTCTACGGTCCGATCAATGAGAGACAAGCCCGGGCGTCTGAGCGGGTCATTTCGAACACGCACCGGATGCTGGCTATCGTCAACGACCTTCTCGACCAGGCACAAATCGAAGCCGGCAAAATTACCCTAAAGATTAACCCCTTCAAACCAAGCGAACTGCTCGACAATGTGAGTAGTCTAATGTCCAAAACGGCTGCCGAAAAACACATCGCCCTGACCGGTGAGATCGAGCCAGAATTACCCGATATCCTGATTGGCGACCTCACGCGGTTGCAGCAGATCCTGGTGAACCTGGTCAATAATGCCTTGAAATTCACCGAAAAAGGCTCGGTGCATATTCGCATGTTCTGCCCGGATAAGAACCATTGGGCCATGGAAGTTCGGGATACCGGCATGGGCATCCCGGGGAATGAACAAGAACACATTTTCGAACCATTCCATCAGGTAGATGGCAGCATGACCCGTAAATACGCCGGCTTTGGCCTGGGATTGTCTATCGTCAATCAGCTCGTTGCTCTCATGGGTGGGGATGTAGCCGTGAAAAGCACTGTGGGAGTCGGGAGTGTCTTCACCGTAACATTGCCTATCGTCCAGACAGGAGGAATACAGCATGAGTGATCTAGCATACGTTATCGAAGATGATGAAGATCTGTCCACGATCTTTTCCGAAGCTTTACTGGCCGCCAACTATGAGGTCGAAACGATCGTCAATGGGTTGATCGCGCGCCAGCGTCTGCAAGAGAGCACGCCTCACCTTGTGCTGCTGGATATGCACCTTCCAGGGCTTTCTGGTGAGGAGTTGTTGACCCAGATCCAGGCCGACAAGCGACTGGCGAAGACGATCGTCGTTATCGCCACTGCTGATGCACGCCTGGGCGACGCCTATCGCGATTCCGTTGATTACATCCTCGTCAAGCCCATCAGCTTCACACAGTTGCGCGACCTGACCCTCCGAATGCATAGCAGGAATGAAAAGGAGTGAATCCCAAAAAGAAAAGACCCTCACGCGAGGGTCCAAGCTGGGGGCGGAGGACTCGAACCTCCACATACAGATCCAGAGTCTGCTGTCCTACCATTAGACGAGCCCCCACCGAGCAAGCGGGGGTATTCTATCATACGTAAGCACCTCCGTCCAGGCAACGCGAGCGCCAAACTATCCCACCTTCTGTATGACCTCCCTCGCCGCGCGGCGGGTGTTGTCTTCTATATCCATGAACATCAGCATCACCTGCGCCATGGCCTGCAACACGATAAAATAGACCACGCCGCGCAAAGTCTGTTCGAAGAGGATGACGAAATTTGTTGCGTAATCGGTATAGCCCATCCCGATCCAGAAGCCGCGCACGATCTGCAGGATCATGGACACCGCCTGTACAAGGAACTGGGCAGCATAAATCCCAACAACTACCCAGGAGGAGATGCGGGCGATGGTCGCCATCCGTAGAACGACATCCTTGTTGAAATACGTTCCCAGGTAACCGCTGCGCTGTTCTGTCATTTTCCAACCTCCATTTCTATTTGTTATAATGGTAGCCATACTTCGGGCTACCATAATAGACACCTCGAAGGCATTCTTGCTCCGGCTGAAATTATACGCCAGAAGGACAGTCCCATGTACACCAACGAATCCAAGCCCACCAACTTCATCCTAGAAGCCGTCGCCGAGGACCTGAAAACTGGCCGCTTCGACTATGTCCGCACACGCCTGCCCCCCGAACCGAACGGCTACCTGCACATCGGTCACGTCAAAGCCTTCCTGATTGATTTCAACACCGCCAAGGAGTTCGACGGCGAGTTGATCCTGCGCTTCGACGACACCAACCC
>Ga0315279_10002260_pt1 | contig 29437 bp, 28 predicted proteins | sample YL17G06_20_MG_FD_203694 | JGI IMG/M metagenome (GOLD analysis project Ga0315279, IMG submission 203694) | Sediment microbial communities from Yellowstone Lake, YNP, Wyoming, USA - YL17G06_20 | ecosystem: Environmental > Aquatic > Freshwater > Lake > Sediment | place: USA: Wyoming | collected...
CTTCCTTTCTCGAGTGGTACCACAGGCCTTCCGAAAGGAGTGATGCTGACTCACTCCAATCTCCTTAGTTGTCTCTACCAGGTTGTTCAGGTCCATGAAATTTCGGCAACGGATATAATGATCAACCAGCTCCCTTTTTTCCATATTTATGGGATGACCGTTTTGATGGGAACATCCATTATGGCCGCAGCCACGCAGGTTCTGGCAAGTCGTTTCCGGCCGATAGACGATTTCCTCTCTCTCTTCGAAACCTATCGGCCGACTCTCTTTTTCACTGTTCCCTTGATCGTTCAGGAATTCTGCCACCATCCAAAAGTTTTGACCATGGACTGGAGCCGTCTCCGGTACGTCAATGCTGGCGGAGCGATCCTCTCCCCCGAGGTTCAGGAGAGGTTTACACAGATCACCGGGGTCCCTGTGATGGTGGGATATGGTCTTACCGAATCTTCACCCACCACCCACGTGACCCCCATCAGAAAGATCAAGAAGGGATCGATCGGGCTTCCATTATCTTTGACAGAAGATAAAATCGTAGACCCGGAAACAGGAGACGAATTGCGGGCTCGGGAGATCGGAGAACTCTGGGTCCGGGGACCGCAGGTGATGAAGGGATACTACAACAATCCAGAAGCGACTGTGCAGACAGTGACAAATGGATGGCTTCGGACAGGAGACCTGGCTTGGAAGGATGAGGAAGGATATGTTTTCATTGTCGACCGATTAAAAGAGGTGATCAAATGCAAAGGGTTTCAAGTGCCACCTGCTGAGATTGAAAACGTCCTGGTCAGCCACCCCGATATAAAAGATGCGGCCGTCATTGGTGAGCCCCACCCGGAATATGGCGAGGTTCCTGTAGCCTATGTGGTGCTTCAGGATAAAGCCAGCCTTTCACCGGAGGCCATTATCGAATATGCGGCGCAAGGATTAGCCAAATACAAACGGTTGGCCAGAGTGGTGTTCACGGAGACGATCCCGCGTAGTGCTTCGGGTAAAGTATTACGGCGACTTCTGAAAAACTCACCATCCATATGAGCATTAAATATCTTGCTTTGCAAGACAAAAAGTGGTCATTGCGAGAAGCGCTAGCGACGTGGCAATCTCAGGAGATTGCTTCGCTTCGCCCTGTACACCCTGCCTACCGCAGGCAGGCATTCGGTGCAGGGCTTCGCTCACAATGACAAGTCTCGTTGAAAGGAAGGATACCCATTGAACGATGTTCTTATTGTTAGTGCAGCAAGACTTCCCATCGGAAGATTTGGTGGGGCGTTAAAAGAGGTGAGCGATTGGGACCTGGGCACGATCGTCATAGCAGAAGCTTTGAAGAGAGCAGGTCTTAGAGGGAATGAGGTCGATGAGGTCATCATGGCCCATGGATTCAGAACGGGCGATCTTCCTGCGAATTCTTCAAGGGCTGTAGCGCTGAAGGCTGGAATCCCGATTCAAATTCCGCAATTTACAATTAACAAGGCATGTGGGGGAAGCCTCAGGGCTGTTAGCTTAGCCGCCCAGATCATCAAGGCCGGAGAAGGGGATATCATTATTGCTGGAGGAATGGAGAGTATGAGCAGGGCTGCTTACATCCTCCCCAAAGTGAGGTGGGGCAGCCGGCTTGGACATGCCCGTCTCATTGATCAACTGGTCCTCTTAGATCCTATTTCAGGTTTTTCATTGGGAGAGACCGGAGAAAATGTAGCCGAACTTTATAAAATTTCCCGTGAGGACCAAGACCGGTTTGCTTTTCTAAGTCAGCAGAAGGCTGAAAAGGCGATCAAGTCAAATCAATTTAGAGAGGAGATCGTGGCGGCCCAGCTTCCTCAAACCAGCAGATCTTCCATGATTTTTGATACAGATGAACATCCAAGGTTCGGGACAACGTTGGAAGAACTATCAAAACTGAAACCTGCATTTAAACAAAATGGCACCATCACTGCTGGAAATGCAAGCGGCTTGAATGACGGAGCCTCTGCAGTGGTTGTGATGTCTCGGAAGAAAGCAAAAGAAATGGGCATTCATCCACTCGTATCGATACGGTCCTATGCATCCGTAGGGGTGAAGCCTGAGATTATGGGCATTGGCCCTATTCCAGCAACTCAAAAGGCTTTACAAAAAGCTGGAATGGAACTTAAGGATATCGATCTAATAGAGTTAAACGAAGCTTTTGCAGCTCAGTCCCTCGCTGTTATACGAGAGCTGGGCATGGACATGGAAAAGATAAATGTCAATGGTGGAGCGATAGCCCTTGGCCATCCCATCTCCGCAACCGGTTGCATTCTTCTGACGAAAATCATCTACGAGATGAAAAGACGGAAATCTCAGTCTGGCTTAGTGACCATGTGTATTGCAGGAGGGCAAGGCATTGCGATGATTGTTGAAAATGAACAAAAGTAGATAAGGGGGCTCGCTTGCTGTCATTCTGAAGGAGCCCTTCCTTTATGCATAGAGCGACTGCAGAATCTCCCTGAGAGCAGGTCCCATTCTTGGATAGAATGAGATTCTTCGCGGAGTTTACCCTGAGAGAAGCGAATGGGCTCAGCATGACAAATCAATGATCTCTTCGCTTCTTCAGCAACCTGTTGGGGGATGGTGAACTTCGGAATAAAAAGAGACGGAGGATTCCAACGATCTACAAAAATTTGATCTATGAAACGGATGGAAGTATAGGCATCATCAAAATCAACCGACCTGAAGTGAGGAATGTTCTGAATTGGGAGACCTGGATGGAATTAGAGGACGTATTAAAGCGGTTGCATTCAGAACCCAACATCAGAGTGGGTATCATCACCGGTGTCGGCGACGAGGCATTTGTCGCTGGAGCCGATCTTCGAATGCTCAAGGACCGGACCCCTCAAGATGCAGTCAATGCCTCGAAGAAGGCCAACGAGATTCTCCTTTTTATGGAATCGATGGAGGAGCCGATGATTGCAGCGATCAATGGTTGGGCCTTGGGAGGAGGTTGTGAGATCGCCTTGGCCTGCGATATCCGGATTGCCAGCGAGAAGGCTCAGATCGGCCAGACAGAAGTTCGAGTGGGAATTATGCCTGGATATGGAGGAAATGTCCGTTTGATGCGTCTCATCGGGCCGGGCCGGGCTAAAGAGATGATCTACACTGGAAGGATTGTGAATGCAGGAGAAGCAGAGAGAATCGGGTTGGTCAATCGGGTGGTCCCGCATGAAAAATTGATGGAAGAGGCATTGACCATGGCCCGACAGATTGCTCAAGGACCTGCTTCCATCCATTTCGCAAAGCAATCAATGTTTCATGCCTCTCAGCTCTCTTTAAGAGAGGCATTGATGAAGGATTCGGAGATCTATGGGGAGGTTTACAAGACCAAAGATTTTAAGGAAGGAGTGACTGCCTTCTTGGAAAAGAGAAAACCGGGTTTTAAGAATGAATAATTGATGTGGAGGCTGCTTGAAGAGGCGGGTAAACCCCGTTAGAAATTCCAGCGGGGCATTAAACGCCGCCCTGCCTACCGGCAGGCAGGCGGAATTATTTTAAAATCTAATCCTGTTGCAGCCGCCGGCCCAGAGGGCCTCTCTCCGAGCTGGAAGACTCTCCGAGCCGGAAGCTGGCCCGGAGGGAGCAGCGGGGCATTATTTCTAACGGGGTAAAGGAGGCAAGAAGAGCATGTTCTTTGAATTGAATGATCAGCAGAAAAAATTTCAAAAAAAAGTCAGGGAAATTTATGAGAGAGAGGTCAGTCCCTTAGTTGAGGAATATGAGCGAAAAGAGGCCTTTCCAGTTCAACTCTTTCGAATCCTGGGCGCCGAGCATCTTCTCTGCCTGCGATGCCCCGCAGAATACGGGGGTCCTGGTTTAGACAAGATTTCTGAGTGCATTACAGTGGAAGAATTGAATCGGATCTGCGTAGGCATTGGCGCGAGCATCATGGTTCAGGGAGGTCTGGCCACAGACCCCATTCTCCACTTTGGTTCTGAAGAACTCAAACTGAAATATCTCTCTCCGGCAGTGCGGGGGGAAAAGATCGGCGCCTTTGCATTGACGGAGCCGAATGCAGGGTCAGATGCGTCAGGAATTCGCACAACGGCCGTAAAGCAGGGAAATGGTTACCGGCTCAATGGCCCGAAGACCTTCATCACGAACGGGACCATCTGTGATTTTGTGACCGTTACTGCCTACACCGATCCTTCCAGGCGAGGGACAGGCATCAATCTTTTTGTTGTGGAGCGTGAAGATCCAGGATTTTCTATGATCAAAAAGTTACAAAAGTTAGGAAATCATTCCTCGGATACTGCCGAGTTGGCCTTTGATGATTGTTACGTTTCGAAAGAGAGGATGCTTGGAGAACAGGAAGGAGGAGGTTTGGAACAGCTGGAAGAAACCCTCAAATCAGGAAGGCTCACCTATGGGGCGAGGAGCACCGGAGTAGGTCAGGCAGCATTCGACGCCGTCCTCTCTTATATCAAAAGAACCAAGAGAGATGGCCAGCTTCTCGCAAGGTCACAGGCCATCCGATTCGTCATGGCCGAAATGGCGATGTCCCTTGAGGCCATGAGATATATGACCTATCGAGGGGCCTGGCTTTATGATCGAGGCCTTGCTTCGATGAAAGACGCCTCGATCGTAAAACTTTTCTGCAGCGAATCCGTTCAGCGTATTGTTCAGAAGGCCATGGCCATCCAAAAAAATGCCGGACTGATGATGGACAATCCTGTTCAGAGGTTCCTTCGTGATGCGAGACTGTTTAAGATCCCAGAAGGAACTTCAGAAATTCAGCATCTAGTCATCGCCAGAGAACTGGGGCTTTAGGAGGAAGGATAATGGATTTTCAATTATCTGATGAGCAGAAAGATATTCAAAAGGCGGCGAAAGAGTTTGCCCAAGGGGAGTTCGATCCGAACCTGGCTTTAGAACTGGATCAGGCCGGGAAGTTTCCGGAATCGATATGGAAGAAGGCCGCTCAGTTAGGATTTGTTGGAATTCATTATCCCGAAGAGTTTGGGGGTCAAGGGTTAGGTATCTTAGAAAACCTTCTGGCCATTGAAGCCTTCTGCAGGGTCGATTCTGGAATCGGAAGCGCCCTGAGCACGGTTGATCTAGGCTCAGAGGTCATTTTGAAATTTGGTTCCAACGAACAGAAGAAGCAATTCCTTACTCCTTTAACAAAAGGAAAGAGGCGATTGGGTATCGCCTTTGCTGAATCGGAGGACAATGGAGACCTTACAGTCATCACCACGATCGCGGAAAGAAAGACGGAGGGATATTATTTTATCCACGGAAAGAAAAGTTACGTGCGCAACGCTCCTCTCTCAGATTCCTTCGTCACCCTCTGCAAAGAACCCAAGGAGGGGTGGATCACATTAATTGTAGAACGAGAAAAGGAAGGTATCGAAGTTCATCCCGTCGATAAGATGGGTTTAAGGATGATCCCCTTCGGTGATCTCCTTTTCAAAGAGGTCCTGGTGCCACTTGGAAACCGGATAGGAAGAGAAGGTGAAGGGCTGACCCATGTGGATCATTGTTATCAAGCCATAGGGCTTAAAAGTGCAGCTCAAGCGTTGGGCACCGCTGAGGGAGCCTTTGATCGGGCGATGCAATATGCCAAACAAAGGGAACAGTTTGGCAGAAAGCTTTCGCAGTTCCAAGCCATTCGACATAAACTGGCTGATATTGCTGCCAGTATTGAAGTGGTTCGATGCCTCACTTATAAGGCGGCGACAGAGTATGATCATAAAAAGATCGATCCTGGATTCCTCTCCATCACCCATTTGGAGGTAGGGAGGAGATTGATCTCCGTAGTCGATGAGGCCCTCCAGATTTTTGGCGGCTACGGGTATATGGCTGAGCAGGCCATCGAACACTACTTCCGGGACGCCTGGGCAATTGGAGTGGAACTTGGAACAGAGGAAGAGCAGAAAGATGCCATCGCTGAAGTCATGATAGGCCCTTCTCAATAATGAAATAAAATTTAGATTTATTAAAAAGTGGATTCAAATACCCTTTCAAGAGACTGAAAGATTACATCCTTTCTTCTATTATTGGTTAAATAATAGTCCAAAGTGCCTCCATCATCGAACTCTCTATTTAGATCATTGGGGAATGGAAAAGACTTGACATGATTGGAGTTTTAGGTATATATATTTTTTTGTATACAGTATCCAAAATCATTACAGGAGGTGACCCTTTATGGAAGACTCTCAACTGTTCAAAAATATTACTGTTTTAAGTCTCGAACAGGCAACCGTCCTCCCCTTTTTAACCCTTCGATTGGCTGAGGAAGGAGCCACTGTGATCCGGATGGAACATCCTATTTATGGGGACCCTAACCGGCGAGTGGGGGATGACGTGTTGAAAGAAGATAGGATGTTCTCCTACTACCTGTCTATCAATTCAGGGAAAAAAGCACTCACCCTGGATATAGGGACTCCCGAGGGACAGGAGATTCTGAAAAAACTCATCCTTAAGTTAAAGGCAGATATCTTCGCTACCAATCAACTTCCAAGAAATTATGCCAAACTTGGGATCGAATATGAGATGCTCAAAAAGATCAAAGAGGACGTCATATGGCTGGGAATGACAGGTTTCGGCCCCCAAAGTAATGAGGCGGCTTATGATCCCGTTCTCCAAGCCCGAGGTGGATTAATGGAACTCACCGGAGAAAAGGGAGGAAGTCCTCAAGTCATGGGAATCCCACTTCCCGATATGGGGGCGAGCGAACATGGTTATGGCCTTTTGATGAAGGCCCTCTACAAGAGGGCAGTCACCGGACAGGGGAGTCGGATTGACCTTTCCATGTTCGAAAGTACGGTCTCCTGGCTTACTCAGGCGATCACGCATACGGTCAGCTTCAAGAAGAAAGTCACGCGAAGGGGTAACACCCACGAATTCTTTTCTCCCGTCTCTGTCTATGAGACCAAAGATGGCTATACCTATATTGCCGTAGGAAATGATAAGCAATGGGAGACGATGACAAAGATCCCAGGGTTTGAATCCCTTTATAAAAAGGAGTATGAAAGAAATGCCGGCCGCATCGCGGATGTGGATCATTTGAATAACGCCATCAATGCCATCACCAAGAAATTTACGACTGAACAAATGATTGATATCTTCACCAAAGCAACCATTGCCATTTCCAAAGTGAACCCGATCGAAGAGGTCGTTGAAGATCCCTTGGTTAAACCGAATCTACTTCGAAGCAAAGATTCCAAGACAGGGGTGGAGATTACCATCGCACCTCCTCCCATCAATAACCTTTATCTGAAATCAGTCAACCGGATGCTCAGCTTCCCTCCACGGTTCGGGGAACATAACGAAGAAATTTATAGTGGGCTTTTGGGATACAGTGCTGCCCAGCTGAAGAAGTTCAAGGAGAAGAACATTATCTAATAGAATGATGAGTTGAGAGTTTGGCATTAAGAGTTATTTACCATTAGCTATGAGCAATAAGCTATTCGCTAAATCGAAAGGAGTGGAAGCCAATGGCACTTGATTTCACCTTTACAGAGGAACAAGAATTCTTCAGGCAAATGGTTCGGGATGCGGTGAACCGTTTGATCATGCCCAGGGTGGCTGAATTGGATGAAAAAGAAGAATTCCCCTGGGACCTCTGGAAAGAATTTGCCGCATTGGGATACTTGGGTCTGAGGCATGAAGAAAAATATGGTGGAATGGCTACCGATACCATCTCCCAAATGATTTTCTACGAAGAATTGGCAAGAGGATCCTGTGGGTTTGCCATGGCGGCGATCATGCAAGTTCTCATGGGAACTTACTTCATTGCCCGTTTTGGAAATGAGAACATCAAACAAAGGATCCTCGTACCAGCGATAAAGGGCGAGAAAATCGGAACGATCTGCTTTACTGAAGACCAGTCCGGTTCTGACTTGGGCGGAACAAGGACCCTATCAACCAAAGTGGATGGAGGCTGGAGAATCAACGGAAGAAAACAGTGGATTACCAACGGACCGATCGCTGAGTTTTGCACCTGCATGGCAACGGTTGATCCAAAATTAGGCCTGAAAGGTCTTAATTTCTATTTGGTTGAAAAGAAGACAGCAGATCAAGATGGGTTCGTCCCCGGCCAGAGGCTTCATAAGTTGGGCTCCCGCTGCTCGGTGACAGGTGAATTGGTCTTTGATAATGTCTTCATCCCCGATGAGAATTTTCTGGGTGAGGAGATTGGAAAAGGCGTTCAATATGCTGGAGAGATTCTCAATGAAGTACGAGTAATGACTGCGATGAATGCCTTAGCCATTGCAAAAGGAGCCATGGAGGATGCAAGGGAGTATGCCAAAAACCGGATTGCTTTTGGAAACCCCATCAGTAAGTACCAGTTGATTCGAGAAAAGTTTGCAAAATATTGGGCCTGGTATGAGGTCTCGTGGAATTACGCTTACAAATGTGCCTGGATGATTCAAAACAAAATTCCTTGCACCAATGAGTGCATGTTGGCCAAATATCATGCGACCGAGATGTGTATGTATGCCGTCGAAGAGGCGATGAGGATTTATGGAGGGAATGCCTTCTGTTCAGAATATCCGCCACAACGGTACTGGAGGGATGCGAAGTTCTTGCTTTACGGTGGTGGCACCCATGAAGTGTTGTGTGACTATTTGGGAAGAATTTATTGTAAAGACTGACTTTGAAGTGAATCAAACCAAAATGTCAAAGCCCAAATGTCAAATGAATGTCAAAATTATTCAATGTCAAAGCGTTGCTTCTTTTCGCTAACTTTATTTTATTTGGACTTTGGATTTCATTTGAACTTTGAACTTTAACATTTGACATTATTTCACATGCTCGATATTTCATCAATGTCGTGCTTATAAGTACATTATTCCCCATGTGAGGTAAACAAGCATGGAAATCTATGTGTTGGTGAAACAGGTTCCTGATCCGGAAGCGATCGTAAAGGTCAAATCGGATTCTGAATTGGAAATCGAGAATAAATATTTCACCAACTTTTTCGATGAAATTGCTATTGAAGCAGGTCTCAAACTGAAAGAAAAGTTCGGTGGCAAGGTAACCGTATTGACTGTCGACAATAAGAAGGCCGATGCCCTGAGAAGGGGAATTGCCATGGGTGCGGATGATGCGATTCAGATCACTGACCCCGCGCTGGAGGGCTCGGATCAGTTTGCCATCGCCAAAGCCTTGGCCGCTTATCTCAAAGATAAACCTTTTGACCTGATTTTAGCGGGGAGACAGGCCATGGACGATGATGCAGGAATCGTAGGGCCTGCTGTCGCTGAGCTATTGGGAATTCCGCATGTCAATACGATCATTGGTCTCGAGGTGGATGACCCCAAGAAAGAGGTAAAGGTGCTTCGGGAGGTAGAGGGTGGGAAAGAAATCCTATCCTGTTCCTTCCCTGCGCTCTTCACCTGTCAGAAAGGTTTGAATAATCCTCGTATCCCTCAGGTCATGAACGTGATGAAGGCCATGAAGACACAGATTAAAAAGGTGGACCTTGCTGCTCTGGGATTGAATGCAGCCGATGCAGGCAGCCAGGCAGCCAAGATAAAAGTTCAGAAATATTTACCATCTCCCAAGAGACCACCCGTTAAAATGATCAAGGAAGATTTCCCGGAGAATGTGAAGTCACTGGTTAAACTTCTCAAAGAAGAAGCCAAGGTAATTTAGAGTTAAGAGTTAAGAGTTAAGAATTTAAAGATTAAAATTCCGCAATCCGAAATCCGAATTCAGAATTTAAAAAGAGAGCACATCATGCCTAATGAGATATGGGTCTTAGCAGAGCAACGGGAGGGAAAGATCAGGAAGGTGACCTTTGAGCTCTTATCGGCCGGTGCTGAATTTTCAGAGAAAACCGGTTTTCAGGTTGGAGCGATTGTACTGGGAAGCGGGCTTCAGGAAGCCGTCAAAAGCCTCTCTCCTTTTACCGACAAAATCTATCTCATGGATGCCCCAGCCCTCGCTTCATACACTTCCGACACCTATTTGATCAACATGGCTCCCTTCATTAAGGAACATCGACCCTCCGTTCTCTTAGGAGGAGCTACTTCCACGGGGAAGGATCTTTTTCCAAGGCTGGCCATGCACCTCCAAACAGGTTACGCCCCGGATTGCACGGGTCTAAATATAGAAGAGAATGGAAAGCTGATCGCCAAACGTCCTCTCTACGGAGGAAAGGTCTTTGCAGAGATGATCTTTTCTGAAGCCAGACCCCAGATGGCTACTGTCAGAAACAATACCTTTCTCGTTAATCACCATCTCAGTAAGTCGGCTCAAGTCATTGCGATTTCCTCTCATACCGATCCCTCTTCGTTGAAAAAGAAAATCGTTGGGCTGGAGAAGGCAGCTGGAACGAAGTTAGATATCACAGAGGCCGAAGTCGTGGTCGCTGCCGGAAGGGGAATCAAAGCACCTGAAAATTTTAAGATCATGGAAGAGTTAGCGGATGTACTCAATGCCTCCGTGGGAACCACACGAGCCATTGTGGATGAAGGCTGGAGGGATCAGAAAGACCAGATTGGAAAGAGCGGGAAGAACATCTCCGCCAAACTCTACATGGCTTTTGGTATTTCGGGCGCTATCCACCATGTCCTGGGAATCGGCACCTGTAAAACAGTGGTGGCTGTGGACACAGATCCAAATGCCCTCATTTTTAACTATGCGGATTATGGGATCGTTGGAGATCTCTTCCAGATTATTCCTGCCTTAACCGAAGAATTGAAAAAGGCCCTAAAAGAATGACGATGGATAAGGTGGATGTCATCATTGCAGGGGGAGGATTGGCGGGTCTCTCCTGCGCCTATGAATTGGCCGATTCAGGAATGACCGTGATCGTCCTGGAGCGAGGAGATTTCTCTGGGAGTAAAAATGTGACAGGAGGAAGAATCTACCTGAGCCCCCTCCGAAATTACCTTCCTGATCTCTGGAAAGGAGCACCTTTAGAAAGGCATGTAACGAAAGAATTTATCACCTTATTGGGGAAAACCAACTCAACTACTTTCGAACTTTACAGTGATCGATTCAATCGAGAACCCTATCCCAGTTACACCATTCTCAGAGCAAAATTCGACCGCTGGCTTGCGGATCTTGTCTCAGAAAAGGGAGTTTTCGTCATCCCCCAGAAGAATGTAAATGACCTCATCAAAGAGAGAGAAAAGGTCATCGGGGTCAAAACCGAGGACGAAGAGATTGGAGCAGATTGTGTGGTGGCCGCAGATGGGATACTCTCCTTCATCGCTGAGAAAGCCGGACTCCGGCAACCTTTTCAACCCCAACATTTTGCCCTGGGTTTTAAAGAGGTGATTGCCCTTGATTCAAAAATCATCGAGGACCGATTCCGACTTGGAGAAAAAGAAGGGGCGGCCCAACTCTTTGTGGGAACCCTCACCAAAGGCATCATGGGAGGAGGCTTTCTCTACACCAATCAGGAGAGTCTCTCTTTGGGAATCGTGGTGGGAATTCATTCTCTCAATCAGAAAGAACCCCGTGAGGAAGTTCATAAACTTTTAGATGAATTTAAGGAAAGGCCCGAGATAAAAAATCTGATCAAGGGAGGAGAGGTCGTTGAGTATTCCGCCCATCTCATCTCCGAGGGAGGAATCCACATCAAACCAAAGGTCTATGGAGATGGAATTTTAATCACGGGAGACGCAGCAGGCCTGGGTCTCAACATGCTCGTCACCGTAAGAGGAATGGAATATGCCATGGCTTCAGGAGTCCTGGCAGGCCGAACCATAAAAATAGCAAAGGAAAAGAACGATTTCTCAGCCTCTTCTTTGGCCTATTACGAGAAACTTCTCAATGAAAGTTTTATAATGAAAGAGATGGATCATTTTAAAAATTCTCTTTCAATTTTGGAGAACGAGAGGCTCTTCTCCAAATACCCTCAGGCGATCTCTGATCTCTTCGAGAAAGTGATGAGGGTGGATGAGAATCCCAAAGAAGGTCTTTACAAGACCATTTGGCAGACTTTTAAGAAAGACTATTTGAATTTCCAAACGTTTAAAGACTGGTTGCTTTTTAGAAAAATTTAGGTGTTTCCAATTATTTTCGTCACTCCTGCGCAAGCAGGAGTCCAGATATTTTCTGATCCTTATAACCTGGATTCCCGTTTCCACGGGAATGACATAATCGACTGAGGATTTTAATAAATGAAAATTACCGAAAAGTTAGCTTTAGATGCTTTTAAAAATGACAAAGAGACCCATATCTCTCTCGATCAAAAAATCTGCCAAAACTGTAAAGAACGTTTTTGTGTCTATGCCTGTCCGGCAAACCTCTATTCCCTTAACGAAAAGGGAGAGATGGTGGTGGAATTCGCCGGTTGTTTGGAATGCGGCACCTGCCAGATCGCCTGTATCTATGGCTCCGTCAAATGGAAATATCCCCGGAGTGGATTCGGTGTACAATATCGCTTTGGATGATGAAAAACAAATTAACCTTCAAAAATGCGGTCGCCCTGGTTCGTTACCGACCTGAGACGACCTCCTCAGCTCAGACCCTCGATCTTTTCCAAGGGCTTCGAGGCATTCCAGCAAATACCAAAATTCCAAACAAACCCAAAAGATCTCACGGAAAGATACCCATCCAAGCCTCAATTGGGTCCAAAGGATTTTTTTGAAAGGGGAAAATCATGAAATACAAGACGATTGAATTGATAAGAGAAGAAGGGATTGCTATTATCTACCTGAATAGGCCTGAAGCTCTAAATGCTCTGAATGAAACGATGAAGAATGAGCTGATCCATGCGCTGAAAGAGACTGAAGAAGATGATAACGTCCGGGTCATGATTTTAACTGGCCGGGGTCGGGGGTTTTGTGCGGGTGCAGACCTGAAAAGGTTTATAGAGGTTCAAGAAAGTGATAAGGATCATAAAAAGAAAATAAGATTCGGGTCAATCGATTTCCCCAGGGCCTTTATACAATACCCCAAACCCATCATAGCGGCCATCAATGGGCCCTCTTATGGTTTTGGTTTTACCGTAACACTAACGTGTGATATTCGTCTTGCCTCTGCAAAGGCAAAATTCAGTTGTGCCTTTGTCCGGATAGGAGTCACCCCAGAATTCTGTAGCACCTATTTTCTACCCAGACTCATTGGGTATGGCAAAGCGGCAGAGCTTATTTTCACTGCCAGGCCCTTTGACGCTCATGAGGCATTAGAAATAGGGGCGGTTGACCAAGTATTCCCACCTCATCGACTCATGCCTGAGGCCAAAAAGATGGCCAAACAAATAGCCTCCATGCCACCTACTGCTGTACAAAAGGCGAAAGAAATTCTACGTCATGGGATGCAATCCACTCTGGATCAAGTCATACAGCATGAATCGATTGTTTTTCTCGATGCCATGAAGACGGAGGAACATCAATTGGCCCTCAGCAAATTATTGGCCCGGATGAAATTCAGGAATGTTAAGACCCATCGATCTAAAAAATAATGAAGGGAAGGTCAATCGTTATACGGCCAAATATGGAAGTAGGTCTTCATCTTCTGTCAACGACCATAAAATCCATCCGGCTCGAAAATCAAGAAGGGATAATTGTAAACACCATCGCTTCATTTTATAATTGGAGCGTTGTAAGAGGAGCAAATTTATGGACTTTGAACTGAGCAATCGCCAAAAACAGATCCGTTTAGCCGCCAGGGAGTTCGCCGAAGGTGAACTGGTACCCATTGGCAAAGAGTGTGAATCAAAAGGTGAGTTTCCAAGAGATCTCATCAAGAAAGCAGCTCAGTTGGGTTTCATCGGTTGCTTCATCAAAAAGGAATACGGGGGCCTCGGGTTGGGTCTTTTGGAACATGCCATCATCTTGGAGGAATTCTGGAGGGCTGAACCAGGTTTGGCACAGGTCCTTGCACAACCTGCATTTGGTTCGGATATACTGCTGCATTATGGTACAGAGGACCAGAAGAAGAAGTACCTGCCTCCTATCGTAAAAGGGGATTGGGTTATGGGTTTTTCGATCACCGAGCCGGAGGCAGGAAGCGATGCCGCTTCTGTGACTACCACAGCGGTGAGGATCGGAGATGAATATGTGATCAATGGTAATAAGGTCATGATCAGCAATGGTACAGAAGCCAAATTCATTCTGGTCTTCTGTTTGACTCATCCCGAAGAGACTTCTAAATCAAAGCGTCACAGTATCTTTCTGGTTGAAACAGACCGCCCTGGATACAAAGCGGATAAGATTCATGGGAAGATGGGCCTTCACGCTTCCGATACCGCCAACATCTTTTTCAATAATGTGAGGGTACCCAAGGAAAATATAGTGGGTGTCGAGGGGAACGGATTCTTTCAGTTGATGGACTTTCTCGACCGCTCCAGAGTAGTTATAGCGGCTCATGCAGTCGGTCTTGCACAGGGTGCCATAGAGCAGGCGGTCAATTATGTGAAGAAGAGAAAACAGTTTGGGAAGACGATCGCTTCGTTTCAAGTCACTCAATTCAAAGTGGCTGAGATGGCTACACTGATTGAGACGGCAAGGGAGTTAATGCACAAGGCCTGTTGGTATGTCGATCGTGGAACTCCAAACTCTCAACTTTCAGCCATGGCAAAATGGTGGGCCTCCAATGTTGCCGTCAGGGTGGTGGATGAAGCACTTCAGCTTCATGGTGGATATGGCTACCTCGATGACTATCCCATCGAGCGCTTCTATCGAGCGGCTAAGTTGCTTGAAATCTACGAAGGAACAAAAGAGATACAGAAGCTATTGATCGGTCGTCAGATTCTCGGCGTCAGATAACGAATCACTTGGCTCGTGTCTCGTGCCTCTTTCTTGGAAGGAAAAATAAATTCACGAATCACGATCCACAATTCACCAACACAAAATTAGATGAAGCAGAAGATTGGCGTCTATATCTGTCACTGTGGCACCAACATTGCTGCCACAGTTGATTGTAATGAACTTGCCCGCTTTTGCAGCACCCTTCCCGGAGTAACGGTGGCTCGGGACTACCGTTATCTTTGCTCTGACCCTGGACAGGATTTAATCAAAAAGGATATCCGCGAGCTCTCCATCGATCGGGTGGTGGTCGCTGCCTGCTCCCCTCGAATGCATGAGATCACTTTTCGAAATGCCATCTCTTCGGAAGGACTCAATCCTTATTTCCTCAATATTGCGAATATCCGGGAGCAGTGCTCCTGGGTTCATAAAGTTAGAGAAGAAGCTACGGAGAAGGCCAAACAACTTCTTCGGGCAGCCGTGGCAAGGGTTCTCCGTCAAGAGGCTCTTACTGCAAGAAAGGTGGAGATTAAACCTTCTGTTTTAGTGGTCGGAGCCGGAATTGCTGGAATTCAGGCCGCCTTAACCATTGCCAATGGAGGAATGAAAGTCTATCTTGTTGAAAAGGCCCCTTATATCGGGGGCCATATGGCCCAACTGGATAAGACCTTCCCCACCCTGGACTGTGCCTCCTGTATCTTTACCCCCAAGACAGTTGAAGTGGCCAGAAGTAAGAATATCGAGCTCCTTGTCTGTTCCGAAGTGGAGGAGGTGAAAGGTTATGTGGGGAACTTTACTGTGACCATTAAAAGACATCCCACCTATGTCGATTACAGTCGGTGCACTGGCTGTGGGGATTGCATGGAAGCCTGCGTTTTGAAAAAAGGAGTGCCTTCAGAGTTTGAAGAAGGAATGGCCAGGCGAAGAGCCATCTACATTGCTTTTCCTCAAGCCGTTCCTTTAAAAGCAGTAGTGGATAATGAGAGTTGTCTCCTTTTAAGCAAAGGGAAGTGTAAAAAGACCTGTGTTGAAGCTTGCCAGGCAGAGGCCATTCATTTCGATCAGAAAGAAGAAATCATCGAGAAAGAAGTGGGTTCCATCATCATCACCACCGGATACGATTTATTCGACCCTCATCTCCTCCCTGAGTATGGTTATGGGGTTTATGAGAATGTCATTACCAATCTCCAGTTCGAAAGGCTCGCAAGTCCTTCTGGACCCACTCTCGGAGAAGTGTTGCTCAAGGATGGAACTATCCCAAAGGGAATTGCCTTTCTCCACTGCATCGGAAGCCGTGACGAAAACACCAACCTCTACTGCTCCAGGGTCTGCTGTATGGCTTCAATGAAACAAGCCCATCTGGCAAAAGAAAAAACCGGTGCTGAGATCTATGAGTTTTACATTGACATCAATGCCTTTGGAAAAGGGTATCAGGAATTCTATAAGAGGGTCCGGGAAGAAGGAATCTACTTTATTCGCGGAAAAGGCTCTGAAATTTTTAAAAGGGATGGCCGTCTCGTCGTCGCTGCAGAAGATACCCTTCTCGGAACTCCCGTGGAGATCCCTGTGGACATGGTTGTCTTGGGAACAGGCTTGACGGCCCGCCGTGGGGCCGAGAGAGTGGCTCAGATATTTGGAATCAGCCAGAGCGCAGATGGATTCTTTATGGAGGCCCATCCAAAACTGAGACCTGTGAGTACGAATGTGGATGGACTCTTTCTGGCAGGTTGCTGTCAGGGACCTAAAGATATCCCTGATACAGTGGCTCAGGCCTCTGCAGCGGCAGCCGAGGCAATCACCCTGGCCGCCAAAGGACAGATCGAAGTCGAACCCACCACAGCTGTGATCGACTCTGCACTCTGCGCAGGTTGCAAATTATGCATTGAGATTTGTCCGTATTCGGCAATTGATTTTCTTGATATCAAGGGGATCTCATCTGTCAACGAGGCTCTTTGTAAGGGCTGTGGTGCCTGCACAGCGATCTGTCCCAATAAGGCCGCCAGGCAGAATCATTTTACGCAAGACCAGGTATTATCAGAGATGGAAGGCCTGATTTAAATCGGCTGTGGAATTCGGATTGCGCCTGCCTACCGCAGGCAGGGAATGCAGAATTTAAAGACATAGAAAAATCTTATGAAGATCGATCCTAAAACTTTTATCAAGGATTATCAACTCGATATATGCATCCAATGCGGGACGTGCACGGGAGGATGTCCTGTCAAATTTAGATCTCCCCTCAATATGAGGAGATTGGTCAGACAAACTTACTTCACCAACGATCCATCTCCCTTATTTAAAAAGCCTGAATTATGGGCCTGTACCACCTGCAGTACTTGCAGCCTTCGCTGTCCTGCTGGAGTGAAAAACGTTGAGCTGATTATGGGGATACGAAATTTGCTTGCCAATCAAGGGGAGGTCCCTTCAACCATCAGGGATGCTCTTGAAAATACCTTTCTTCAAGGAAATCCATGGGGAAGGTTCCGTGATCGCAGGGCGGATTGGGCAAAAGACCTGGGAGTAAAAATGATTGGAGAGACAGCCACAGAGACACTGCTCTATGTGGGCTGTGCTCCTTCTTATGATCCAAGGGTTCAGAATGTTTCAACCGCTCTCATCAAAATTTTTCAAAAAACAGATCTCGACTTTGGAATCCTTGGGAAGAAAGAGTCCTGTTGCGGAAACGAGATCAGGAGGATGGGTGAGCAAACCCTTTTCAAAAAACTGGCAAAAGACAATACAAACCTCTTTAAAAAATCTGGAATCAAAAGAATCATCACCATCTCACCTCATTGCTTCAACACTTTTAAAAATGAGTATCCCGACCTCAATATCCCTGTCCAACACTATACTCAGGTCATTGCAGAGTTGATCGAGACAGGGAAATTAAAAATGCCTAAGGCGTTGAACCTCCTCGCCACCTATCAGGATCCCTGTTTTCTCGGAAAACAGAATCTCGTCTTCGATGAACCGAGAAAAATTCTCACCGCCATTCCTGGATTGGAATTCATTGAGATGGAAAGGTCAAGGCAAAGGAGTCTTTGTTGTGAAGGAGGAGGGGGTAGGATGTGGGCTGAAGGGGGAACGGAAGGGACTCGAAATGGAGAGATTCGAATCAAGGAAGCTGTTGCATTGGGTGTAAAGGTGATGGCCACAGCTTGCCCTTTCTGTCTTTTAACCCTGGAAGATGCTGTAAAAACCTCAAGCTTAACAGATCAGATTGCGGTAAAAGATATTTCGGAGTTGGTCGCTGAAGCAATTTAAATCTAGTTTATACCGTTAGTTCGTTCATATCGTTAATTTCGTTAAACGATCTGAACGTTCAAAACGGTCCTAACGATCTAAACCTGGAGGGGCACATGAACATTGCCGTATGCGTCAAAAGAATCCCAAAGACTGCGGAGGCGGACATCTTTATCGAGAAGGATGGAACGGATATTAAGAAGGACCATTTGGTCTTCCACCTCAACGATTGGGATGGCTATGCGGTCAGAGAGGCAGCTCTCTTAAAAGAGAAACATGGGGGTGAGGTGACTGTCATCACAATCGGACCGGAGGAGTCAAAAGAGGTATTGACGAGATGCCTGGCCATGGGTGCTGATAGGGCATTGAGGATAGAGGGACCTGATGTTTTAGACGGCCATCTGATCGCTAATATACTTTCTCGGGCAATCAAAAATCAATCCTTTGATCTCATATTAACAGGAGTCCAGGCAGAGGATGACAACTATGGACAGGTTGGAGTGAGCCTGGCCCAAATGTTAGGTTTTCCTCACGCAGCCATCGTCACCCATATCGAGGTTACCGGGGACAAGGCAAAGGTCCGAAGAGAATTGGAAGGTGGTATCGATGAAGTCACAGAGATCAAACTGCCTGCTGTTCTGACCATTCAGACAGGGATCAACGAGCCGAAATATGTCTCCCTTGCTGCCCTCTTAGAAGCAGAAGATAAGGAGATCAAAGATCTTGGAATGGAGGAGATAGGGCTCACCTCAGGCGAATCAGTCGATATAAAAATCGATCAAGTATTTTTTCCAACTGTTGCAAAGATGGCCGAAATATTAAAAGGCAACCCTGAAGAAGTTGTGACGCAATTGACTGAAATCATTAAAAAGAAAAAAGGGGGCTAAACCAGAATGCCAAATGTCAAAGCTCAAAGTTCAAATGAATTTTCGAATTTCAAAGTTCAAATTGGAACTGGTTTACTATTTGGCATTTGACATTCATTTGGCATTTGGATTTTGACATTTGAAATTTATTGCGGATTGAAAATAACTTACCAGTCTTTCAGCAGATATAATGGATGATTAGGGGGTAAAGCAATGGGCGAGATCTTTGTATTGGTTGAGCATCGACAGGGAAAAATTCGTGACATCACCTATGAGATGTTACAGGCGGGAGAGACGCTTGCCTCCCAGCAGGGAGCTTCTTCAACAGCTGTTCTATTGGGTCATCATGCTAAAAATTTCGCTGAGGAGTTGGCATTAAGGACATCAAAGGTCTTAGTCGTGGAGGATGCGCAACTTGAACATTTCAATTCCATCCTCTATCAAAAAGTCCTCTCCTCTCTCATCGCAAAATATCAACCCTTTCTCACGTTGATAGGACACACGGCTTTTGGAATGGACCTGGCGCCAAGCCTTTCTGTGGAAATGGGGTTTCCATTGGTCACGGATTGCATCGGTCTCTCGTTTGAGGGGAACCGTTTGAAAGCTGTTCGATCCATCTATGGAGGAAAAGTAAATGCCAATGTATCTCTGAAGGAATCCAAAGGATATATCGCTACCATTCGGCCGGGCGTTTTCAGCCCTGGTACACCGGGTGAAAAAAAAGGTGGAATTGTTATGGAATTTTCCCTTCTTCAGGGGACGATCGATTTAAAAAAATTTATTGAATATATTGAAGCCCCTATCACAGGAGAAGACATCACTCAAGCAGAGATCATCGTCTCTGTGGGGCAAGGAATTGGAGGACCTGAACATATCCCGATGATAGAAGAAGTGGCAAAAAACTTAGGCGGGGTGATCGCCTGTTCACGTCCGGTGGTGGATCGAAATTGGTTACCCAAAGATCGACAGGTTGGAATTTCTGGAAAGACCGTGAAACCGAAGGTCTACATCGCCATTGGAATCAGCGGTGCCTTCCAGCATATTACGGCTATGCAGGGTTCTGAAACGATCATCGCTATTAATAAGGATCCCCGAGCTCCCATCTTTGGAGTGGCAGACTACGGGATTGTGGATGATTTTCAAAATGTAATTCCAATTTTAAAAGAGAAAACAAAAGGGATGAAGTGAGAGAGGGTTCGAGGGCTCGAACCTGCCTACCGGTGATTTTCCAGACATTGCCAGGTCAACTCGTAATTGGCACTTACCACCTCCCTTTCTCTCTCCATCTCCCTATCCACCACTCTTACCATCTCCAGAAAATCCTCTTTACTAAATATCCCTTTCTCTACAAGCAATCTGGTAAGGGCTTCTTGCTGGACTACCTGGGACATGAGGAGTTCTTCAAAGGAAACGATTTGTTTGGGGTCGGGTGGGGTTGCCATAGAGACCTCTCCTAAGAAGATGCTTACAACCCTCACTCAACTATTCAACAATTCTCCTATGGCAGTTTCTTCGCTAAATTCCTACTAACAATCGGTGCCATTCGATTTTTTTCCGTTCAGTCGCATACTTATATGATCTCTTTTGTCCAAAATAGATCCTTTCGATTGTGTCATGAAGTTGATGAAGCAATTCAATATGAGAAAGGCCGAACCGCTCGAAAGCTTTGGGATTTAGAATAAAGGGAATTGACTTTTTCTTGTTTTTGGAAAACTCTTGATAATTGGGTTCAATTATTGGTTGCCGGCCATTAACAGGGATTCCCTTTGCATAGTCTTCGTCAAAAAGACTGTTATTGTGCATCCAAAGATTCCTTATCCTCCTTGCATGATCGACATCCAAGCAAAGGTCAGGAATTCTGTTTATCATGGTTTTTGTACCATACGTTGATTGTTTTGCTATCTCAAATGCCCATTCAAGCCTTGCTTTATAACTATCTCTTTTAGGCTTTGGAATCTTTCCTTTTTTTACTAGTCTGGCAATAAAATTCTTGAGGCTGCCCTCAAAGAGGCTAACTAAAGCGATGAGTGCGATGCGGGCATGGTATAGTAAGAAAACATCCTGCATAACTTGACACAATTGTTGAGGGTCATAATATCTTATCCATTCATATGTGATTCGAATTGAAGAAGATGGCAATTCTTTAACAATTTCACTCTGGTTTGCAAGCTTTTGGCAACCAGCAACATAATGAAAATAACCAATAACACCTTGCATCCCATCATCGGCAATCTCAAAGGCTCTCTTAATTTCTACATCACGAGGCATCTTACGATTCGTCCTTTCCCACCACCTTTTAACCCCCTTAGATCTAATTTCCTTTCTTCATCTCCTCTTCGATCATTCTCTCTTTGGTGGCCCTGAAATTCTCCCCGGAGAAGACAAAAACAGACATATCATGAGAAATAATCCCGATACCTCATCCGACCAAGGGCCATTTGAACCAGAGGTATTGAGGACAAGAAGTAACGTTGATGTATTCACTCCCACTTTATCTTATTGAATAAAAGAAAATATCCGTTGACACTCCTTATTTCAAAGCCATAATAGCCCTTAAAGCTTTTATTGCTTTCTGATAATCTTCCCCGTGACTGCCTTTTCTTACATTAAAAACAATTCCTGTTCCTTTTCCATCAAGGTCTTTCTTTTTGGCTATAAAATGCATACCTTCCTTGACTTCATCTGCGAGACCACTCACCTCAGCTCTGTCACCTAAATATCCGTAAGTTTCTATTTTAAATAAATCTTCCCTTTTTAATTCCCGAATCCAAGCGAAAACCCCCATTTGACCGGTCTGATCAGAATCAAATTTTTTGAGACTGTAATATCCACTCCCAGTTAAATGGTAATAGCATCCGATAGATTCACTTACCCACTCCACAAAACCCTTCAAGCTTTCCATAATCATTGCATCCTGAACCCAAAATATTCTATTACAACGACATTGTGCTCAACACATCGTGGCTCGCCAATTTTGGCCATAATTTCAAACGATACTATATCCAACAAAGAATCCTTTTCGAGTTCACCGATTTTCTTTGCTTCTTCTAAAGATGAAACAGGACCCAAGTGAAATGTCATAAAGAATTTTGTATTGAGTGGGTTCCCGGGCTCCTCCTTCTCAAATGTAACTGTTTTTACTTTATTGTTAGGCGGGCTGGTTGAAAAAGGCTTAAACGTAACTCCGAAAATATCCACGGCATATTTCACATGCGCCCCTGGATACAAGGACGATTCAAAGGAGTTTTTCATTTAGCTTACCTTTTACATTGAGTTGAAGCTTAACATTGTATTTTCTATTTCGGTAATAGTTTTATGCTTGATCAAGGTCTGGTTCCTCTTCACGCGCTTTCCAGGAATCGCCTGCAGTGGCTTGGACAGTCAGTCTTCCTTGATGGCTGAAAAAACCTCGTCTTCTGTGAATGTGACACTATCGTCAATCTTCAAATCCCCAAGTTTCATTGCATGCTGCTCGAATTCCAAGACAGTACCAGTAAACGTGCCATCGGCTTTCCGCGAGATGTCTTTTACAAGAACCGACTGACCCTCGTAATAGAGGGTCAGTATTTTTGATTTCTCTATGGGCTCTATGGGGAAGTCTAGTTTTCCAGGCACATAGGTCTGACTACAAGAAATGCCTTGTTTCTTCGGACGCTTTGTAAACTTGGCCATCGCATATTCTCCTTTCTCATCCAACATTGCCTGACGAATTATTAAATTGAGCACTAATAGGAATCATTTTCTTATCTACTTTGTGCTCACCCCGCGGATTTCGCTCTCAAAAAGAATTGTCGCCTTTTTACGCAGTCATGATAGAAAGCTGTCATCTCACTGGTCGGAACGTAAGGCATCAACCGTGGCCCTTAGGACGTCGGCTGGATGCCTTTGTTCCGAATTCCTTTCCCTTTGGGCAAAACGGTCCCGCTCGACCAGGCCTTGTTGAAGAACTGGAATATCCAGACGGAGGCCAGTAGTTCCTCTGGGTGAGTGAAGAACTTGTAGATGAACTGTCCGTTTCCCACGACACCGGTCATCCAGTTCATCGACATCTTATACACTTTTTCCGTCAAAAAGTAGTGCCAATTCACGGAGATGTCGGCTTGTTCTCCGAGGACATTGCCGGTGTGATGGAAATGCAGTCCTCGGATCGTTTTTTCGATAATCTGATCATGTGCCTTACTGTTGAGCAAGACTGCTGGTTTCTTGCCGAGTATGATCCCCCCTGACGTCTTGACCCAAACGTTACGCAACGTGTTAGAGATTTCTCCTTTGAGTCGTAGATTGTGCTGCAACGTATGGGCTGTTTGCTCCTTGAACATTCGTTCACCTTCGGGGCCGTGGCCGCCAGCAATGCCCATGAATACCTTGAATACCTCATCAAAGTCGGATGTTGACTTGTTGCATGGAGGGCAGGCAGGAACGGTAATTAGGTCGCTTGGTCGAGGTTTCGGAAAAATCCCTTTTGGCGGAATATGGTCGCGTGTAGTCGCCGGATTCTTGCCGCAAATGACACAAGTATCTAATCCCTGTAATTTCATCTCATTGGTCGAACATTGTATTTTCTATTCCTGCAACAATTTTATGCCTGATCAGGGAAAATTACCAATTCTTTTATCAATAAAAAAATTGCCGTCTTTCTAAACAGAAAGTGAAGCCACCAGACACCAAAGGAAACTTGTCAGTCACGGGTGGAATTTACAAAGTATTGATAGAGTCTTAAAAACAGAGATTTTCAAACCCCTCACAAAAAAACCCTTTTTTATTATTTTCAGGTTTAACATTCTTAGCCTTTTTCATGCTTGTTTTCGATCGTTTTCCCCGAAGATCTATGGGGTTCTTCCTCCACACTTTTTACAAGCCGCAAACCTTGGAATTATCGTTGTCATTTCCTAACTACCATTTCATCGCAAAATTTCAAACGAATTTATGAACTTTTCAAATTCATGCTCATGATCCGGCCAAAACCAAACCAAAAGATTATAAACCGTATTTTTTACAAGCATCATAATTCCTTTAAGGTGGGATGTTGCTTCTATCTCATATTCTAATGCGGGATAGCCTTTAAAAATTGTTGACTCATGGGATTTTAATTCTGCTCGCCAAGGTATAGATTTTAGTTCTACTTCTAATGCAGCCTTCAAAAAAATCTCGGGTGAACTATATCCTACTATTCCGGTAGGAACCCGAGTAACATTTATTTGATAAATTAATTTACCTAAAAAACCAATTTTACTGATATATAGGACAGTTCCAGGTGAAGTTCCATCGTCAGAAAACAATCCCCTACATTCCCTCCTTACACGTGCTGGAAACAACGCTTTAAATTTTTCTTTTTCTGATTCGTATGTTGTCCAGTTTTTTTCCATTTTCTCTTTAAAGAGGCTTATATGACCGCACAGCACCTGATGTGGAAAAAAGATTTATGACAAAACCAAAAGAAGTTTCTAAATTTTCAAGTATCACGTTTCCATCACTTGTATGCCACATGAATGAGCCAGTTTGCTGTTGTGCTGGTTCTCCAAGTTCAGATTTACAATAAGCCAGAACTTTCACTGCCGCTTCCTCTACCTGACTTTTGCCCTGAAGCATTAAACTTGGAGAAATTTTATAGATCTTCCCTTCAACAACCCCTAACGCCATATTCCAAGAGAATCCCAGAAAAGATACATCGGGTGCCTTAAATATCTTCTCTCCCTTAAATGTTTTGGGAAGCATCTTATATTCTACGGGAGTTATTTCAACAAGTCCTTCCAGGCCAACAATCAACATATCTAATTCGTATGGGCCTATAGCAAAACTTGCTGGGTTTGAGAGATCTGATGCCATTGCAGTAAAAGATCCTCCTTTTGTGAATATAATTATTACTGCTACAAGCAGATGCAAGGCTAAGATAGCACAGACATCTTACTACCTATCGAAAACAACATGGGTTGTCCAACATTCAATCAGACTCTACTGAAGAAAAAAAAGATTAAAGTCCTTGAAGTTCCATTTCTACAATTTGAGATAAACGTTTGCCAAAGCAAATATTGCCTCGGTATGTTAACCCTGGTTTAATAGAAATGAATACGCCTTCTTTTGGGGTGACCGTTTTGCCTTTTCGGGTAACTGCAATGATATTTCCGCTTTGAATTGTTTTCGCCTCAGAACCATTATTCTGAATAACTATATCTACACAAGTATCTATACGCTCTATAACAACGCCAGGATCGACCGAGCCACTAAACGACCCGTCTCTATCAACGTGACCACTAAAATTGCCACCACCGACAACCCGGCCACCACCAAGGTTTCTTTCGAATTGTGAAAAACTAACAATCTCACATTTTCCTTTTTCCCTCTGTTTTTTGGCTCGTTCTTCCAGTTCTTTTGCGTCATGCTCTCTTCCCTCTTTTTTCAGTTGTTCCCTAACTTCTTCCTCGTATTTTTCCTTTTCCCCCACCCTTTCTTCTATACTCATTGAATCTTCTTCGGTAGCTCTACTTTTCACCTTTTCCCTGTATTTTTCGGGAATCCGCTCCCAATCCTCAGTGAAATGGACTCCCCCCTTTTCATCTATCCATTTAAAAACTTCCGCATGGGCAATAGAACCTAAAAAAACCAACGCCAAAGCCAAAACTAAACTAATCTTTTTCATCTCATTTCACCTCCTTCATTTATACTTCTCGGAATATTAGAAAAGCTTCAAAATTTTGTTAATGGTCTGTTTTTGGCTTGTAGTATAAAAGTAGCCCTTTTCTCTTTCCAAGGCGTCTGCTCCCTCTTTGCTTAATGGTTCAATATCGATAGCCTTTTGATAACACATCTTTGCCTGTTCAATTCTCTTTTGTCGGAAAAACACTATAGATAGACCTATGTGAGCATCAAAACATTTTTCATCCAGTTGGATGGTTTTTTGAAAATCATTTATTGCCTGTTGATATTTGCCCAAATCAAGATATACATAACCACGATTGTCATAGGCAGAAACCTTCTTCGGGTTCATGGAAATTGCTTTGCTAAAATCCTCAATCGCCCTCTTATGTTGACCTTTTTTATAGTAGACCATTCCACGAATGACATAGGCATAATCCTCTTTCGGGTTTATGGAAATTGCTTTGCTCAAATCTTCGATTGCTTTGTCATACTGGCTTCTTACGTTATTGATTTTGCCCCGCATAATATAAGCCAAATCATTTTGGGAATCTAAAACAATTGCCTTGTTGAAATCTTCGAGGGCGTTATCATATTCCCTTTTCATGTAAAAAACAGACCCCCGATAATTGTAAGCCATAGTCTCCTCAGGGTTAAGTTGGATAGCTTTGCTGCAATCCCATATTGCTTGCTGGAAATCTCCAAGTTTGTAGTAAGCACTTCCCCGATATGCATAAAACTTTGAAGATTGAACCAAATCGATAGCTCTGTCATAAGCATCAATTGCTTCCTTATAATTTCCAGATGACTGAAATGAATATCCTTTGTTATACCAGTCCATAGCGGTTAATCCCTTATTTTGAGAAGAAACTGTTGGATTGGTTCTATCGGTATCCAGTTTTAGGAGGAGGCTGGGGTTCGTCAAAACAACAGCCATTATTATTATACCTAAAAGAATTATGCCAAGAATCAGATAGAACTCACGGCTAAAACTCTGTTCTGGTGGTGGTTGGAAACCACCATGACCTTCATCACCTGTTGTGCTGGTTTTCTCTTTTTCTGATTTTGGTGGAGGTTCTGACTCATGATGACTTTCTATCTCTAAATCTAATTTCTGCTTCTTCTTAAATTCCTCTTCTGTAATAATTCCTTTGTCTTTTAGTTCGGCCAACTTTTCTAATTCGTTCTGCTTTGGAAATACCTTTGGGATTTTCTTAGATGATCTCTTAACACCGGAAATACCAAAATATAATCGCTTTATGCCGTCATATATGCCAACGAAAAATAGGAGCAAGAAAATGCTCGAATAGGACGATGCCTTTCCCTGTTGGTATGAGGCAATACCAAGCATAAAAATCAGTGACGAAGCACTTTCAGTCAGACCTAAGAAGATGTTATTTAATGGATTACCTCTAAGAAATCTGTTGCAGTTATCGCAGAAATATTTCGTGCTTTTTCCCAGGAAGCTTATGGCTCTTTCTTTTGCAACTATTGTGATGCTCCCGCACTTGGTGCATGTTCCTCTGTCATATTTCTTTTTTGTTATTGGGTCAGTGAACTCAATAATATTACATATTTCTGCATAATCGAACCTTGGGTCAAAATATCGAAACAAGAAGCTAAAGAGAGATAATGATGCGTAGACAATAACTCCTTCTTTTAAAGTGTTTATCATCACCTGCCCAATAAACTCATAATATAAGGAAATGGCGATTAAGAATCTATAGAAAAACAGGACAATGAAAGAGAGCACGATAATTAGAGTTAATTCTCGGAGCTTATAAATATAATCTGCAATCCAGATCCCCAACGAGAAATAGAAAATATATACTATTATTCCGAATTCGGATCCAGCAAGCTTTCTTGATAAATCATAGAAGGTAAAACCAAGAAATCCATCTAGCAATATAACGGCAGCAGGCAACAGCATTATGAAAAGCAATAACTTGTTGAATGAAATCTCTTTCCATAATGCCGAGGTGCTGATAGGTTTCTCCACAGAACTATCCTTCTCGTTTCCTAGCGGAGAAACAACAACCTGTTCAGTGCTACGCTTTAAATCATCACGAGGCAATGGTTTTGAAGACGGTTCGTAAAGAGGTTCTTGCTGAGAAGTTGGTGGAGTACCACTTTCATGATGACTAGCAACCCTTATCAATAATTGCTTAAAGGCTTCATCGATTTTCTTTATTTTTTCAGTTGCTATTTTTTGAATGTTTGGGTCATCGGAGAATCGGTCAGGATTCCATACTTTAACTAAAACCTTATAAGCCTCTACAATTTCTTTTTCCGAAGCCCCTGGTTTTAGCCCAAAGATTTGGTAGTATTTATCCATCTCATCCATCATGGTGGTTTCCTATCTGTTTCATTCTTTTAATTCCTTTTTTATTGGATGGGTTCAATGATACTTATAAGATTGCCCACACTAATCATTTTCTTCATTTCAATCCTTCCCTTTCGGATTAATCCTTCTCTCTTTTAGGTAAGACCCTAAAGCCTCATCAATTACTTCCTTAATGGTTCTTCTTTCCCAGTATGCCAATGCCTTAATTTCTTCCAAATGATGCTTTCTTAGAATGAACGTTGCCCTTGTCCAACCGTCGTGAAGTCCCTGTTGTGTAGTCTTAATTGAAGTCATTATCGAAACTCCCCTCTTCGATGTTTAAATCTTATTTATCTATTGACCTTAAAAGCGTTGTAAACTTTGTAAACCTATGGAAATCACTGCAATATCCTTGCCACCCAAATTGTTTTCTGTATAACCTGTTAAATCTAAAGATGTATTTCCGATACTTGATAATCCACGCCATATCCCTTGTTCTAAAAAAGGGACAATAATTGTGATGTTATTGCAAAAATGTCAGTATTTAATTATTAAGTGAAGCGATAAGAAGTCGCTTTGGGATGAGTTGAATATACGAAAAAGCAGAGGTAGTGGGTCAATAAAAAGGAGCACTGATGATTACTAATTCAAATCAAGTAAACTTTGCCAAAGTGCTGGGTCGTGAAGTACAAGGAAGAAGCGTTCAGGAAAAGAATTTGGGGCTTCACTTAAATTCCACAAACTGCTCCTTGGGTGCCGAGCATACCGGACAACTCTCGGGCCAGACTCCATCCGACACATAACCACACACCTGGCATACATAATAAGTGGTCTCCTTCTCCCCAATCAGATGGTTGATCGCTCCCTTGTAAGGCTTGGCGAGCTTTCTTAGTCAGTCTTCTCAAACCTCTTTCGTTCTTCGGCCCTCAATTCACGCCTTAAGAGTTTACCGACTTTCGATTTCGGAAGCATATCCCGGAATTCTATATACTGGGGGACTTTGTAGGGAGCTAATCTTTCTCTGCACCATTTGAGGAGTTCGTAGGCGCTCACACCTTTCACATCCTCTTTAAGAACAGCAAAAGCTTTGATTCTTTCACCAACCTTTTCATCCGGAACGCCCACGACGCAGGCGGAGATCACTGCAGGATGCTCCTGCAATACAGCTTCTATCTCTGAAACGGCTACACGATAGCCTTTGTGTTTAAGCGTATCTACAGATCGATCCAAATAGAAAAGCCATCCATTTTCGTCTATTCGTACGATGTCCCTCGTCCTGTACCAGAGCTTCCCGTCCATCTCGATAAAACATTCGGCGGTCTCTTCAGATTTGTTCCAGTACGTCCTGACCATATGCTCAGAGGAGACCATTAATTCCCCGGGCTCACCATGAGGGACAGGTTCAAGCGTGTCAGGGTCCACAAGCTTGACCTTCTGAAGAGGTGTAACCTTACCCGCACTTCCTGCTGGAGCCTGTTCACCCATGGGTGTTAAAGACACACGACCACAGGTCTCTGTTGCCCCGTACCCTTGATAGATGGGTTGCCCAAACTTTTTGATCCATCTCTCAGCGACCTCTGAAGGCAGGACGTCACCGCCTGAGAAACAGTATCTGAGCGAGCCCAGGTTATAGTAGTCCACTCGGTCATGCTCAAGGATCATGCGATATATTGCAGGGACACCAAAGAAGGTTAGTACTTTATGTCTTTCAATATGGT
>Ga0315279_10002261_pt1 | contig 29425 bp, 25 predicted proteins | sample YL17G06_20_MG_FD_203694 | JGI IMG/M metagenome (GOLD analysis project Ga0315279, IMG submission 203694) | Sediment microbial communities from Yellowstone Lake, YNP, Wyoming, USA - YL17G06_20 | ecosystem: Environmental > Aquatic > Freshwater > Lake > Sediment | place: USA: Wyoming | collected...
AAGACTAGCCACCATCGCTGGAGAAGAAGTCCGTCACAAAGTCTACCAAGCGATTGAATTCCCTCCGCTCGGCGCTCCTCAAGAAGATTATCCCGAGCTGACCAAAAAGATCCTAGATAGAATGGAAGCCGAATTGCCGCCGGCGAAGTGCAGAGAAGTCATGACGTGGAATTATCACAAAGTGCCCGCTGCGGCGTTCAAGGAAGCCAAGAAACGCTTCGAGAAATCCGCCAGCATAGACGAATACCTCAAAGGCGAACATCGAAGGCTTGCTGAGGAGCTCGAAAGTTGCATGAAGAAGGGTCAATTGTGGTTTGAGCAGGAAATCACGCCCGAGGTCTTGGAGTTCGTGAAAAACAACCAGGAAATCAACACTGGAATCCGAAGAGGCGACGAAATCTTCAAGATAAAAATACCTTACGCTCCGAAGCAGTTCCTCAAAGAAGAAGACCCAACCATGAGGAAGTACTACGCCTGCCACTGCCAACTTGTTAGAACTGCCTTACGCAACGGCAAACCCAAAATCTCGCCGACATTCTGCTATTGTAGTGCCGGTTTTGAGAAGCTCCACTTTGACGTGATATTCGACGAACCTGTGGAAGTAGAGTTGCTCGAAACCCTTCTGAAAGGAGACCCTCGCTGCCGTTTCGCGATAAAGATTCCGAAGGGCAAAATGAAATAGTGATGAAATCGTAATACGCGCGCTGAGTGAGTGCATTTTGTTAGTTGGAGAAAACTTTACCCCCTCTCTTATCTTGTGTAATCTGACGTTTTCGCATCTTATGAAGACCGTGCGCTGCCGGATTGGAGCAACACGTGCAAGATGATCTGCCGCAAAGAAGTCAAAGCCTACAAAAAGGAAAATCCCCACCAAACCCCATGAAAAACGCCCGCGCTAGTTTGGTTTTAATTTAATTGCGAGTTCCCTTGCATAGCCTTTTGTCCGATCGATTTCGCCTTCTTTAAGCGGTCCCTTCTGCCTCAACACAAGGGCTTTCATAACTGGCAACAGTTGGTTCATCTTCTTATCTTTGAGCTTTTCTGAAATCTTTTCGGCTGCGCTCCATTCTTTCTTCTCAAGGTTTTCAGAATTCTCAGTGTCAAATGCTGTGAAAGGCTTGTTCATCCATTCCTCCTTCTTCACCTTGCCTAAAAAACCTCTGATTGCAAAGCTCATTGTGCCAAATCGGGTTGGAGAACCGAGAACCAGAAAATCGTAGTCCTTCGCGCTTAACTTCTTTACGTTTTTGACGTCGAAGAGGTCAACTTCTATTCCAGACTCTTTCAGTGTCTCTGCAATGGTTTCTGCGATTTTCTTGGTGTTTCCGTAGGAGGTGTCATAAACAACTATGCCCTTCATTTTCAAACCCTCCGCTTAAAGAATTGGTGTTTTCTTCCCTTTATCCCTTTTTTTCTAGATTCACCGAAAACTAATACCTAAACTATAATTTTACTAGTTTTCCTAGCTGATTGTGTAGGGGTGTAATATAGCAGAGAGTAAGAGAGTATGTAAGAATGCAGGTGGGTTTGGGTTTGGGGATAAAACTTTACCCCCACCCAACGCAATCTTATATTTGTTGAATCGTAACTGTAGTAATGAGGTCTACTGAATGGGAATCATTCAAAAGAAATGTTCAATTTGCGGAAAAGTCTTTGCGACATTAGATAACAAAAACAAATATTGCAGTGATCAATGCGCTAAAAAAGCAAATAAGAAAAAATAAAGACGTCTCAAAAAAGATACAGCCATCCTACGATAGATTTTTGAAAAGGAATTGACGCGACCGTATACTCGATTCCGATACTACCTATATCCCTACCCTATTATGCCCTGATTTCTACTATACCCCCTTATCCTGACCTCCCATGAGACAGTGTATCCTGAATCGTGTATACTGCATCTCAGTAGCGTCTTTTTCCACGGCACGTCCCCGTCGTCGTGGTTTGGTTGGTTGGATAAAACTCCCTGCAAACTCTTGATTATGCGGTTAGTCGGCACGCGCGCTACACATTTGGGATTATTGTTGACATTTCAGATACTTTTTTATTTTGTGCACGTACAGAGTCACATAGGTGTGGCATCAGGCACGGACATTTGCGGTTGGGTGAATTATGGTTGGCGATTTCTTTCTGGGGTTTGCAGGTCATGCACATACAAGGAATGATTTGGAAGCCGATCCTGCAAAGGATGTGCAACTGAGAAAAGAGAATAGCATTGAGGAAATTCAAAGATTGACGGAAGTGGTTCTGGATAAGCTTGAGAAGGACATTTCTGACGCTGGGCGCGGCTTGGAAGATGTGAAGTTGCTGGTTCTCTACCTGAGTTATAGGGGCGAAACTGAAGAGAAGGACAGACTCATCAGTGAGAGCGTTCTGAGAATCATAGAGAAAAGGTTCGGAGGAAAGACTGTGGCCGAACAGCTTCGCCTTATTGGCCATACGACGGCTGGCGAGATAGAAAACGAGGATCTTGAGTTGAAAGAAGTCTCAGGGATTGGCTACAACGGCCTGTCTCTTCTGGCCCTAGTTACAAATCTCCCTGTAGGAATCGGGCGAACAAGGGGGGTCGAAACGGAAAAAGAAGCTGTGGAAAATGGCAGCGAAATGGCTCATGACGCTTGGGTTGACTTCAGTCAAAGCACAGAGTCGAAAGAGCATCTTCAAAAAAGCAAGACTCTTCTTGTATTAACAAGGGGACCAATGGTTGGAAAGACGGGTTACGAGTATTTCGTGGCCACGGGCATCGCGGACTTTGTGAGAGGTGCCCGCGAAGCGCGAATAGCAAATGTGTTGGGAGGATGTAGCGGTGATGGCATCATCGGTCGGCACACGCATCAGTTTTATGGCAGGATCGGCAGACAATCAGAACTGAAAGTTCTCGATAATGACGCTGTGTGCGCCTTGATCCCTAACATGGTTGAGCCCTCATTTGGTCTTGATGTGTCACCGGTAAGACGGATCGGAGGGTCCTATGTCTTTCACTTTGACCCTGATGCAGAACCCAAGTTCAAGTATCTCAAGCGCATAGGGGATAAGGATCCTCGGGAAGTACACGCCAGGATAATATACGAAAACGAAGCCCAGATATCGCGTGAGAGAGGGTTACCCGTGTCGAGTGAGGAGGAGTTTTTTCAGCAGATTTCTGAAATTGATGGAATACCGTTGAACCTGACCCTGGCCAAGTATGCTTTTGCTTTTCCTTTTGGAAACTATGCCCCGGCAAGCCTCATCAGCGTGCATGGACAGACTGTGGAACTCCTTCAGCCTATCAGAAGCCACGACCCTTCCATACCTGGCTACGTTGTCGTGGTTGATCATGAAAAAGTCCAGAAGGGGGCAAGGAACGTCTTCAACATGCTTAGGGAGAATCGAGGCTTCGGTGAGAGAGACATTACACTCATACAGTCCTGTGTCTCTCGAAGACTGGCCGAGATGATTGCCGGATGCAGGTCGAACACGGAGTGTCAGATTTTCAAGGAGGCGCTTTCTTCTACGCAAGTGATGGGGTTTATCGCCTATGGTGAGTTGTCTTTTACGAATCTCTTGCAAGAGCCTTTTGTTTACAACTTCAGTTGTTGGGGAATGACACTTCGCTCTCTGGAGGCTGGAAGACGGGGCAAGCGTGGAAAGTCGGCGGTTACAGCGTTGGAAAGAAAGAGATTCCTTCAGGAACAGAAGGATGTCGGTCTTGAAGAGGGCGTGAAACGTTGCCGCAGCGGATACGCTGATCTTGACAGGTTGTTGTGCGGTGGAATACCTGAGAACTGTGCGGTCGCGTTGACTGCGCCTTCATGCGACGAAAGGGAGCTGCTGGTGAAATGTTTTCTTGAAGCTGGAGCGAGAAAAGGAGAACCCACGTTCTTTCTCACCGTTAACCCGAGCAATGCAAAATCGTTGGTAGAGGAGTGTCAATCTAACTTCTACCTCTTCGTGTGTAATCCCCAGGCAGACGCAGTCGTCAAAAGTTCAGCCAACGTGTTCAAGTTGAAGGGAGTTGAAAACCTCACCGACATCGGCATTGTTTTGACTTCGGCCATCCGCAAACTAGACCCTTCGCAAAAGAGCCCAAGAAGAATCTGCATAGACCTAATCTCAGATATTCTGCTACAACACCACCCAGTCCAAACTAGAAGATGGTTGACAGCATTCATTACAGAATTGAAGTCAACTGGATTCACCACTCTAGCGGTAGTTGATCCGCAGATGCACCCTCCCGAGGAGCTTCACGCCATTCTAGGGCTGTTTGATGGAGAGATCAACATCTACGAGAAAGGAGCGCAACAGTTCCTAAGGATCAAAAGGATGAGCAATCAGAAATACCTGGATGACGAGCTACTTCTGAAGAAAGGGGACGTTCAGAGGAAGAAGAGCTATACCTAGTAACAGGACTTTCAAGAAGATATTTGGCTTATAGAACATTGACTCAGAAATTCCGCGCATATCTGTTAGCATCTCTTTCCTCTTTGTTCTTTGGCATTTCCAAATCGTTCACATAGACAAGGTGATGGTATAGCGCGCGCTCCTTGTAGAGAGCAGTTTGAGCCCTTTTGAATCAGATGTTCTTCCATAAGCAATAAGAACGCAGAGTATGATATGTCCTCTTGACAGGTTGAAGTGGAGAGGTCTTCTTGGCATCTCTTGAGCGTGATCGTGTTCCGAGTGCTCGTCCTATCGCTACGAGAGAGATTCCGCTGGTCGATAGAACTGAAGAAATGAATGTATTGAAGGAGGCTGTTTACCGGGCGGTTCACGGTGAAGGTGGACTTGTTTTCATTCATGGTGAGGCGGGCATTGGAAAAACAAGGTTAGTCAGAGAGCTTGGTGCCTATGCACGTTCCCGTGGGGTGCAGGTTCTGTACGGCAGATGCCCAGCACTGTTTAGGATGGACGGTGTCCCCCCTTACATTCTCTGGAAGGAAGTAATCAAAGACTATCTGGAAGCATGCACTCCCGAGCAATTGTACAGGGTCGTTGGCTATTATCCGGCGGAAGTCGCTAAGCTAGTGCCCGAGATTGGCCAGAAGCTCAGATCAATTCCACAGTCTTTTCCGATTAGTCCTGAACAGGAGCAAAACAGGCTCTTTGAGGCAGTCTCCCAGTTTATCACTAATATCTCCAGAGAGACTCCTTTGTTAGTGCTCCTCGACGATCTGCAGTGGACCGATCCATCCTCGCTTCTGCTCTTGCATTATCTGGCTCGTGATGTGCAGAAGTCGTCCTTGCTTCTTTTGGGGGCTTACCGCAGCACTGACATTGATTCCAAGCATCCTTTGACTCCGGTCTTGGCCGAATTGAAGAGAGAACGGTTGCCACAGTCTGTCTCCTTGAAGAGAATGTCACTGGAAGATACTTCAGAGATGATCAGGCAAACCTTGGAGCAAGACGACATTATCCCAGAGTTTTGCAGGCTGGTCTACGATAAAACAAGGGGCAACCCGTTCTTCGTAGAAGAAGTTATAGAATCTCTGAAAGAAGAAGACGTAGTCTACCGAGAGGCGAATAGATGGAAGATTAAGGAAGTTTCAGAGATCGAGTTTCCTGAGACCGTAAAGAGCGTTCTGAAGACGAGATTCGCTCGTCTAGATGAGGAATGCCAGAGTGTTTTGACTTTTGCTTCCTTTGTTGGAAATGATTTCACTTTGGAGGCGATGTGCGCCCTCACTGGCATTGAAGAGAATAAACTGCTTGAATTGATGGACAGAATGCTCAAGACCGGTTTGATCAAGGAAAGGGAGATCCGTGGAGAAGGGGTCTGTTCTTTTGCCGACATATTGGTCAGAGATGTCGTGTACGATGAAGTTAGTCTCTTGAAGCGAAGGAAGCTTCACGGGATTGTCGGATGTGCCTTGGAAAAGGTTTATGCCAAGAAGATTGATGAGCATTTTGGAGAGCTAGCGTCCCACTTTCTTGAGAGTGGAGACAAGGACAAGGCGCTTGACTACTTCTTGAAAGCTGGAGACAAGGCTGCAAAGATATATGCAAATATCGAAGCTAGTTCCTACTTCCAGTCTGCTCTCAAGCTTCTTGGAGAGAAAGAAGGTGAAACTCGGGAAAAAGCACGTGTTCTTGAGAGGCTTGGAGACATCAAAAGACTTGTTGGAGAATATGAGACTTGCCAGAAGCATTGGGCTGAAGCGTTGCAGCTGTGGAATCAGCTCTGTGAGAAGGCGGACGTTGCAAGACTGCACCGCAAGATGGCGAATGTTCTTTGGGAAGAAATGGGCGATGCTGGAAAGGCTAAGGAACACCTCGACAAGGCTTTAAAGATTTTGGAAGCCGAGCCTGAAAGCGTCGAATTGGCGAGCCTCTACGAGGAGATGGCTCACATGTATTATCGTGTTGGAGATATGGCTAAGGCTCTTTCTTGGGCTGAGAAAGCGCTTGAGCTTGCCAAAAAACTGAATGCGCATGAAGTTGTAGCAAGTTCGTCCGCCAGCTTAGGAACGATTTTTTCGTTCACGGGAGACATGAATAAAGCCCGTGAATGTTTGGAGAGGGCGTTGAAAATAGCTCTTGACAACAGTTATGTGGACACTGCATTGCGTGCATATCAGAACCTCGCTGGCGCCCTTCCGGCAGAAGAAAATGAAAGAACGGTAGAATGTTACGAGAAAGGACTCGAACTGGCAAAAAAGGTGGGGGATGTCTCCTATCAATCTTGGACGGGCCTCACTCTGGCTTGGAGATACATTGGCATGGGAAATATGAACAAGGCACTTGCCTTGGTGGAAGAATCAGTTGTACTGGATAGAAAAGCTGGCAACATGACTCAACTTTCTAGTTCTATTGATGGTCTTGGGATCGTTTACCAGATACTGGGAGAATTGGACAAAAGCGAACAATGCCACAGTGAAGCTTCGATCATTTCCCAAGGGCTAGACGATTGGCAAGCGATCTCGTTTAATTGCTGGGCGTTCGGATGGCTTCATCTTGAAAAAGGGGAATATGCCAAAGCGAGAGAACTACTTGAAAAAGGTTGTGAAGTCTCCGAAAAGGCTGGAGGAAAATATACCCAAATGAGTAACTCTCAATGGCTTGTTTGGACCTACATAGAACTTGGAGAAATCGAGAAAGCCAACAACCTAATTGATAGCCTGCAAAAGTTCGCTTTCGAAAAAGAGGAAAAGGGCTTCATCGCTACCGCAGATGCGTTGAGAGCAAAGTTGCTCAGTGCCCAGAAGAAATGGGAAAAATCCATCGAACTTTTCGAAAAGAGCCTTCAGGAGCACGAGGCTCTCAATGCGAGGCGATGGAACGTCTACCTTTTCGCCAAATGGGTTCTCGTTGAATATGCTCGTGCATATTTGGAAAGAGAACAGAAGGACGACAGAGAAAAAGCAAGCAAATTGCTCAACCAAGCCTTGGAAACGTTCCAGAAAATGGGAGCCAAGACAGACGTCGAAAAAGTAGAAGCAAAATTGCTCTACATTGAGACTGGCAAGGCAGCCTCAGTGCCCAAGCCTAGAGGCCTTGTTGCCACTGGATATGCAGATCTTGATAAGTTGCTGTGTGGAGGTCTGCGTTCAAGCAGTGCTGTAGTGCTGGCCTCACCTTCTTGCAACGAGAGGGACTCGCTAATCAAGAGTTTTCTTAAGACAGGGGCAGAGAGAAGTGAAGTCACATTTTATCTTACCACTAGTGCTAGGGCAGCGAAAACTCTCGCAGAAGAGTTTCAGTCTGACTTCTACCTCTTCGTGTGCAATCCTCAAGCAGATGTAATCGCCGGGAGTTCACCTAACGTTTTCAAGTTGAAGGGTGTAGAAAACCTTACCGAGATCAGCATTGCTTTGACTTCAGCCATTCACAAACTAGACACATCCCAGAAAGGCCCACGAAGAGCTTGCATCGAGATAGTCTCAGACGCCCTGCTTCAGCATCATGCAGTTCAAACTAGGAAATGGCTGACAGCTCTCACCACGGAATTGACGTCAACAGGCTTCACTGTCCTAGCAATTGTTGATCCGCAGATGCACCCTCCCGAGGAGCTTCACGCCATTCTAGGGCTGTTTGATGGAGAGATCAACATCTACGAGAAAGGAGCAGAGCGGTTCCTAAGGATCAAGAGGATGAGCGATCAGAAATACTTGGATGGCGAGCTACTTCTGAAGAAAGGAGACTTGCAAAGAAAGGGGTAACAGCAAAAAAACAGACCAATTGAAACATGCGTTGCCCTGTGGCAAACGACCTCGCTCTCATCGGTTGGAGTTTGGCGAAGCCAAGCGTCTCTGCTATGATCATCTGGTTCGAAGAGAAAGTAAAGGCACGCGCGCTTTTTGAAGTTTGAGGTGCGAGTGCCCGAGTCGTCAAATGTTGACCAGTATTTGATCTTTCTCTATTTTGACTTCGAAAGCAGGCTCAGGGTTTTTCGCGGGTCCCTTCACAACTTTGCCAGTTTTCACGTCGAAGTTTGAGCCGTGGCATGGGCACTGGACGACCCCGCCTTCTTTGAGGCTACCGTCTGAAAGGCTGCATCCCATGTGCGTGCACTTGTTGCCTATCGCATAGTATTTGCCGTCGACGTAGGCGACGAGGATCGGTTTGCCACTCAGTTCGGCTCCTACCATCTTGCCCGAGGTCAAGTCCTTCGTTGAAGCTGCCTTGACGAACCCCATTCTTCTTTCATCTCCGAATCTACACTCTAACGGCGCAGGGCTATAAGTATGCCGCGTGGTTCCCCTTCGCTCGGGTGCCATTTCAGGGTGTAGCACCCGCTTTTGTGGACAACTCATACATGAAGGTTACATGCACGTATGCGTTTTTCTCCAAATTGCACTTGTGATGCGCGCGAAACCTTATTTGCTCAACTAATTAACTGAACGTTGAGGCCCGCCTTAGTTGAGGCTCACAGGATTCGATGGAGAAGACAATAGAGTCTGCCATTCCGTTAGGGATGGAACCAGATTCCACAGAGAAGCGGCAAGAGATGCTTTCGACGTTGTGGTTATCGGAGCTGGCGTGAGCGGGCTAACGAGCGGTTACAAGTTGAAGGAAAGATTCAGCGTTAAAATCATTGAAAAAGAAAACAGGACAGGAGGCGCGGCAAAGAGGGGCAATTGGAAAAGTATTTACTACTCCTTCGGAACAGCCGACACAGGCCCAAGTTATCAGATAGATTACGAGGGAAGAAAAATCAATTTCTTGGAGCCACTCTTCAAAGAGTTGAACGTCCCGTGGAAGAAGATTGCTCATCCTTCGGACGCTTTCATGTTCGGAAATCATCTCGTCATAGACCCTTTTCACCAGTCTGGACCGAACTCGTTGACTTCGAACAAGGAGACGGAGGGCTTTGAGGATGCAATCACGCGAATTGAAAATTTCCAAGAGAAATATGGCAAACCTGTCATTCCTGCAGAAGCTAGTTCCCCGCAATGGGTTGAACTGGACAAGAAGAGTCTGAGAGACGTGTTTGCGGACTTGGATGACTATTTTTTGCTTTTTCTAGACAGGTATAGCAAGTCCACTTTCGGTGCGCCGGCGAATGAAATCTCCGCTTTTGCAGGTTTGTATTATCTAAGCCGCGAATTACAGGAGAGGTATGCGTGCCCCGGCGGTAATGCCTGCGTTTCTGAAGCTTTGGCGAATCGCCTTGAGGGCACGATTGAACTTGAAGCCACTGCGGTGTCGATTGAGCAGGAGAACAACTATTGTTATGTAACTTATGTTGACGGACACGGATCGCAAATCACCGTTCAATCCAAGGCTGTTGTGTGGGCATGTCCAAAGCACTATGCTCCATACATTATCAACGGCCTTCCAGAAGATCGTAAACAGGCTTTCAGAAAGGTGCGATACGACTCATTTATTGTTGCTAATGTTCTGGCGAACGACGTTTTTCATGATGCTGCCTTCGCAACCTATTTCGAAGATACGCTGTTCACAGATATGATCATCGCAGACTGGATGGTGACAGACGGAAAGAAGAAGGCGAATTCAGGCGAACCTGAAGTCTACACGCTTTACTGCCCCATAGGAGAACACAACAGAAGCCGAGTGCTAAATGAACCGGCTGAAACTTGGATCAAGCTGATACTGAAAGGTTTGAAGGAGTATTTTCCAAAGGCAGAAAAAAGCATTGAGGAAATAAGACTGTTCAGATATGGACACCACTATGTTTTGGCATATCCCGGCTTCATAACAGGACCGAGAATCATAGCTAAGAGGCCTTTCGGGAATATTTTTTTCGCTAAAGATGACATGCAAGGGGTTCCCTGTCTGGAGAGCGCGGTCTGGAGTGGATTAGACGCTGCAAATAAAATACTAGAAAAGATAGGATAGTAAGCACATTATCGATCGCACATTAGGCAATTGGTGGTTTAATGGAGAAATATTCAATGTTCATTGCGGGAAAAGAAAGTGCCTCAAGCAGTGGCAAATACTTCGATGTTCTTAACCCTGGAACCGAAGAGATAATCGCTCAAGTTCCACTCGGAGATAGAGAAGACGCGAAGAGAGCGATTGATGCTGCCCGAGAAGCATTCGACAGTGGAGTCTGGTCAGACAAGGCTCCTTCCGAGAGAGCTCGAACATTGCTAAAGGTGGCTGATTTGCTAGAAGCCGATTTGGATGAACTTGCTACTTTGGAATCGCAGAATCAGGGAAAGGCAATAAAGCTAGCCCGAGACTCAGACCTACCTTTTGCAGTAGATAATCTGAGGTTTTTTGCTGGTGCAGCCAGAATATTGGAAGGTACTTCTGCGGCAGAATACGTGGATACGGGCACTAGTATTCTTCGAAGAGAACCTGTTGGTGTAGTGTCTTGTATCACTCCATGGAATTATCCGTTGATGATCGGCGTTTGGAAACTCGCTCCAGCTCTAGCCGCTGGAAACACGGTTGTGATCAAACCCGCAAGTCACACGCCGTTGACAACGATAAGACTTGCGTTATTAATGAATAAAGCGGGCATACCCAAGGGAGTTGTTAATGTAGTCACCGGTCCTGGAAATGTCGTTGGCGAGGAATTGGCTGAAAACCCCAAAGTGGACATGGTCTCAGTAACGGGAGATACCGAGACCGGAAAGAGAATAGCGAGTCTAGCTTCGAAAACGGTGAAAAAAGTCCATCTTGAACTTGGGGGCAAGGCGCCCTTCGTTGTGCTGGCCGACGCAGACATCGAAGCTGCCTCAGAAGGTGCTGTGATCGGGGGTTACGTCAACGCCGGACAAGACTGCACAGCGGCAACGAGAATTTACGTTCACGAAAAGATTCGCAAAGGATTCACAGCCAAGCTGGTTGAGAAGAGTAAGAAGGTGAGAATTGGAAACCAGTTGGACCCAGAAACGGACATGGGACCGTTAGTTTCGAAAGCGCAGCTGGAACGGGTTGAATGGTTTGTCAAGAAAGGTGTAGAAGAAGGTGCGAAAAAACTATTGGGTGGAAACAGACTGTTCGATAAGGGTTTCTTCTTTGAGCCTACGATATTCGATGACGTTGAACAGGGTATGCAAATATGCCAGAGGGAGATATTTGGACCAGTGATCTCGGTCTTGACTTTTGAAGATATAGACGAAGTGGTTGACAGGGCGAATGATGTAGTCTATGGGTTGGCCAGTTCAGTCTGGACGAAAGACCTGAAACAAGCGATGACCATTGCGAAGAGACTCCGGTTCGGAGAAGTCTGGATAAATGACCATCTGCCCTTGATGTCCGAAATGCCGCACGGAGGATACAGGCAGAGTGGTTCAGGAACTGACCTTTCGCTTCACTCGCTAGAAGAATTCACGCACTTCAAACACGTCTACATAGATCTTACTGGATCTACAAGGAAGCCATCATACTACACGATATACGGCAAGAAATAACGGCATTGAATCTCAACATCCTGTTCGGTCGGGTCCATTAAGCGCGCGTGATTTACGTGATCGACAAAAAACATTTCAGTGAGTGCCGATTTCAGACATATCACAGATGAAGGACTTGTGTGTGTTTGTGCTTAATGAACAGGGATCAATATTCTACCGAAGATACTTGGATTCTCAAGGAATAGAATTGATAGACCAGAAGATCGGAGTTTGGAATGGAACAAACGTGGAATGGGATACTCTTTCTGCTTTGGACAATGAACTTGGCTTTCGTCTGTGGGGAAAGAAGAACAGCATCCTGCGAAGAGGTCGGGAATTCTTGCAGGGTTCTCTTGACTGGGTTGGCTTAGACTGCGAGATCCCTCCCGGCAATTCTGTGTTTGAATACCCACTCGAGATTCTGGGGTGTAAGCAAGGATGACCACGGTCACGCTGGTTTATCCCTATTTCCATCCCTCGAATGACAATTCGATTTTCAGGTTTCCACCGTTGGGTTTGGGGTACATGGCCGCCTATTTGCAGAATAAAGGGATCTCGGTTGAGGTGGTAGATTGCACCTTCATGAACTTGAAGAACGTGCTGAAAAAGATCAGAGACTCTCATCCCAAAATAATCGGGATACAGGTAATGTTTTCAATGAAAGACAGAGCTCTCCAGATGGCTGAGCTTCTCAGAAAAGACTGCGGCCTTCTAATTGCGGGCGGACCACTTCCGACATCCGACCCAGAGGATTACCTTCAGTCATTCGATGTTGTAGGCATTGGTGAAGGCGAAGAAACAATGCTTGACGTAGTCCAAGCAGTTCAAGACGGAAAAACGTTAGAACATGTGAAAGGAATCGCTTACAAAGATCATGGGAAAACCGTCTTGACTCCGCCACGGAGTTTCATACAAAATCTTGACGAAATACCGTTCCCTGCACGGGAAATGTTTGATAACGGAGCCTACAAAACTTATTATTCAAGCAACTTCGGCTACACAACCACGTCCATAATGACTTCCAGAGGCTGCCCGTTTCAATGCGACTTCTGCAGCCGCCCCGTTTTCGGCAACCAATTTAGGTCAAGAACCCCCAAGAATATAGCAGAGGAAGTCCAACAAGTCCACGACCTAGGCTATGATCGCGTATGGTTCGCAGACGACTGTTTCACCCTAGGCCGCAAACGCTTTCTCGGCATCTGCCACGAACTCATCAAGCGACGCATCAATATCGGCTGGGAATGCCTCTCAAGAGTCGACACAATAGACCAGGAAGTGGCTGAAAGAATGAGGAAGGCAGGCTGTGTACGCGTCTTCTTCGGTATTGAATCGGGAAACGACACTGTCCTGAAACTGATGAACAAACAAATCACCATCAAGCAAGCCGAGCAAGCCGTCAACACGTGCAAAAAGGCCGGGATTCAAGTCGGCGCCTTCTTCATACTCGGATACCCAGGCGAAACAGACAAAACCGTCCTCGACACTGTCGACTTCGCATCCTCACTCCCGCTTGACTACCTATCCTTCACCTTCCCATACCCTATACCTGGCACACCGCTGTATGAAAGAGTGAAGAGAAGCATGATCATGGAAGAATGGACCGAACCCGATAACATCCACTTCATAAAACACAAACTACTCTACCAGTCACCCATCTCTGAGTCCAAACTCAAATTCGCACTCTTCAAAGGAATGACCCAACATTACATCAGAAAATACCTCGGAAACACCGTCTACGGGCTAATCGGTGGGCCATTCGCAAAGACCACAGAGATTCTGTACAAAGCATTCAACTAGACTCATCATGAAAAACACCACACACTTCGTACATGCATGTAGCGCGCGCTGCTTCTCGGAGACTGCCAATTATGATTCTGTACGGATCAAGTGTCCAGTCGGCCGTGTTGATTCTGACACCATTAATTCCCGCGCGGTACGTCTTCTTAAGGGTGTTTCGCGAAAGACTAGCTGGACCGATCGTACAGATAGTCTTCGTTCTCTTCACTTTTTCATGCTCCGGTGTTCAGCCGAAAATCGTTCCTCGTTTCAAACTGAGGAAAAGTAGCAAGTCCTATTAGAAGATTGCAACAGTTTGTTCGGAGGAACTGGCTGCTGATATGCCTTTTTTTATCTGGATGTAGAGCGGTTTCACGCTCATTTTCTCTCTTCTTTCAATTATCTTAAATAGGGGTAATTTCAGGTTCTGTAAACTCTCCGTTTGGTTTGCCTCCCAGTAGGCTTTCGTTTGGCGACCAGAAAAAAGAATAGAAAAAGGAGGGAAAGCTGTCGTTTGGTCTATTTCAATATTTTCATTGTTTCTTCGATTGTCATCACTGGTCTGGTTTCAGTGGTGTTGTATGCTGACCAAATCATGGCTTCTGGTTCCATCGCAAGCTTCATCAGGGTTTCCATGTTCGGGGCATCGTACACATTTACAATTAGGTGCTCCGGCATAGAAGTCCAGCTTCCAACTAATTTGATCCCGTGTTTTTTTGTGAGCGGACCCAATTTCGTCATGAGGTCCATTGCTGCTTTCTTTGCTTTCTCATTGTGCATCGGACAGCTTTCAGGCGAATGTTTAGAGATCTGCAGAAAGAGCATAGTAGAACTCTCCGAGAACAATAGTCTACAAGTACACTATAAAAAATCTTCGTTTATCGGTTCTGCAGACTTTTCAGTTGGTATTTTTCCAAGCCCATAGTCACTTTGCGACTTTTCCATTTTCGAGTCCATAACCGATTTTTCTTTTGTGAGCCCTTATGCGTTATCAAAGGCGTGGTTCATCTGGCTACGTTGTTGCAAGAAGGAAAGGCAAGAGCCCTGTCCCCACGCTTGCTTAATTTCAGAAAGTTTAATTGTCTGAGAAAATCATCAAGTTTAATGAGTTGAGGAATGGTGAAGCCAAAGAAAGAAGAAGAACCAATGTGCGAAAGATGTGGTTGTCCAATTGATGATTGCCAGTGTGTTTGTCCATACTGCGGTCAATCTTCTGGGTGCCAATGCTGCGTAGGCTCTGACTCAGTCACCGGCGGTTAGAAGCCGACACTTTATCGCGAGATGTGATCGTTTCGTGAGTGACAGATATGAGAGATATTAACTGGATGGCAGGGGGCCCACAGGGGGCCGGGGTTGATTCTGCCGCTAACATCTTTGGAAGAGCATGTGGTTACGGTGGGCTTTACGTTTATGGAAAAAGAGAATACCATTCCAACATCAAGGGGCTTCACAGTTACTTTCACCTTCGCGTCTCCGACCATGAGGTTGGGGCAAATGTGAACGATGTTGATTTACTCGCCGCGTTTGACGTTGAAACCGTAGTTAGGCACATAAGCGAAGTGGTTCCAGACGGTGGCATAATCGTTGACAGAGGGCAGATCGGCACAAGAGTCCTTAGCATACCAACCTTTCCGTCGGAGTTCACGGAAGAGCTTCGGAAGTACATGGTTCAGAAGGGCCTCGGAGAGACTTTGAACGACTTTCTTGAGGGGGCGAAAAAAGACGGTGTCCACGTTTTTCTCGTTCCCTACATGGACCTGTTGAAGGAGACCGCGGAAAAGTTGGGAGTAGACAAGATGAGTACACTCACACGGATGATAAACGTGCTCACGCTCGGCATTTCTTTTGGGGTCCTGCGGTACGATCAGGGCCTCGTCGAGAAGGCTGTGAGGGCGATTTTTTCAGACAAGCCGAAGGTCGCCGACATGAACGTCGTAGCCCTCGGAATAGCCTACGACTACGTAAACAAGACTCTCAAGGACGATTTTCCGCACAGGCTTCAAAAATCTGAGACGAAGGAGGAAAGGATTTTCGTGTCAGGAAACGAGGCTGTGGCCTTGGGCAAAGTCTTAGGCGGATGTAGAATTCAAACCTATTACCCCATAACGCCCGCTGCTGATGAAAGCGAGTACTTGGAGGCTCACGAGATTCTCAAGACCAAGTCCGGCGACGGATCGGTGCTTGTTGTTCAAACCGAAGACGAGATAGCCGCCATAAACTCGGCCTCTGGGGCAGCCTTGGCCGGTGCAAGGGCGGCAACATCCACGTCTGGACCCGGGTTCTCGCTTATGGTTGAAGGCTTGAGCTGGGCGGGAAACAGCGAAGTTCCAGTGGTAATAACCTACTACCAACGAGGCGCCCCGGCCACCGGCCTGCCCACAAGGTTCGGCCAGGCTGACTTGAGATTTGTCTTGCATGCTGGTCACGGAGAATTTCCGCGGATAGTGCTCGCGTCGGGCGACATCGAAGAATGCTTCTACGACGCTGCCGTCTCTTTCAACTACGCTGAGAGATATCAGCTTCCGGTGATCCACCTTATCGACAAAGCCATGGCGAACAGTTCGCAAACGTACAGGACATTTGACACCGGCAGGTTCAAGGTTCAACGAGGCGAAATCGTCACGAACGTGAAGCCCGAAGATCAACCGTATAAGCGATTCAAATTTACGGAAACAGGCATCTCCCCGAGGGCATTCTTGGGCACAGAAAACGTCGTACAATGGTACACTGGAGACGAACACAACGAGATAGGTCACATCAGCGAAGAACCCTTCACCAGAGACAAGATGGTTGAGAAAAGAATGAAGAAGCTGGAACTGGCTGAAAAAGAGATACCTATTGAAGAAAAGGTCAACTTTTACGGTGACAAGGAATCAAAAAGTATTGTTCTGAGCTGGGGTTCGCCGAAAGGAGCCATCCTTGAAGCCCTCAGCATGTTGAAGGCGGACGGCCTGAGTCTAGGATTCGTTCAGGCGCGCATGCTACATCCGTTTCCGAGCGACTATTTCGCCAACGTGTTTAGGACAGCGGAGAAGATAATCGACGTTGAGAACAACTATTTGGGTCAGCTTGGAGGAGTGATAAAGCAAGAGACCGGGATCGAGCCGAACTTCTACGTCTTGAAGTACAACGGTAGGCCGATAACCACGACCGAAGTTTACGGTGCCCTGAAGAATATCTTGCGTGGACAAGCCCCGAAGAGGCAGGTGTTGACGTATGGGTCATAAGCCCAAAAACGCGGATCAACACCCGAAACTTTAACGCAGTAGCCAAATTCCTCAACCAACTCAAGACAGAAGGCGTATGCAAAACAGGCATCAGAAACTTCGAATGGATGATAAGCAACTTAGATAAAAACACAGGCCTCAACAACCCTAAAACAGTAGAAACATTCGTCAACCAACTCCAACGAAGCAACAACTACAAAAACCGATACTACTAGACATACCAAAAATTCTGCAAATGCAATGACATCCAATGGAACAAACCCAATCTACTCTACGATAACGCAAAAGAAATCCAAATCCCACCACGAACCAAAATAGACCAAATAACAGCATACTCAGGCAAAACATTAGCCCTCAAACTACAAGTAAGCGTAAAAACAGGCTTGCGACCCGTTGAAATCTTCGAGCTAAAAACGAAGGACATAGACCTAGACCAAAGATACGTTTACCCAACTACCGCTAAACACGGAGCACCCCGAAAAATCAAGATAGACGAACAACTAACATTACTCCTCCGAGACTACATAGCCAAAGAAAACAAGCAACCCAACGACCAACTATTCAACGGCGACCAAATCAGATACGGAAAAGAATAACGTGACGTAAGAAATAGACTAGCCAAAAAATTAAATGATCCATCAATCCACAGAATAAGACTCTACGACTTTAGACATTACTTCGCCACGACAACATACTACAAAACAGACCTAAAAGTAACCCAATATCTTCTAGGACACAAACACTCAAACACAACAGACAGATACACACACCTCCTAGACAACCAAGATGAACAACAATTCATCACCCGTGTAACAAATAACGTCAAAGGAAGCAGACAACTAATCGAAAACGGATTCCAACTTGTAGACACAATGGACGGACTCAAAATCTACAAGAAACGCAAATAAACACACGCTCCTCTTTTTCTATTCAAGATCGTGTATAATCGTTATGTCGCGCTCGCATGACGCTCGCGCTCCAACCCACAAAAACTCAAAACAAGGTTCTGTGAAGTCTGCGTCTAGTGGGTTTTGCTGTGAAAAACCGTCTGGTGAACTATTTTAAGATTCCATTTGTTTTATGAAAGAGTGATTTCTTTTCTTATCATTCCTAGGAGCGAAGTGCATTCTTTAATGAGAAGGTTTCTTTCCTCTCTCTGTTCTTGAACTGTTGAGTCTTTCCTCATTTTTGCGAGAACGTCTTTGGAAATATGTTCTATTCTATGTTCATTTGAAAAAAGCTCTCCAATCGGTGGGCTATAGCCAACAAGCACTATTGTTGATGTGGACCTATAGGGTATCGGTTGTTCAGCGAGGAATTGCAAGGGTGTTTTATCCCTGAAAATCGGCTCTATAATGGGAATGCTGTAGAGATCTTGTTTTTCATTGCCAATAACCTTGAATGTAACAAAATGATGAATTTCGTATTTATCTAGACCTTTTTCAATGAGGGATCGAGTTATGTTTCGAGCTTCATTAAACAACGTTGCATAGGGTAACAATCTCTTTTGTAGTCCCTCAATACCGTGACGTATTTCTTCTTTGACAAATCCATACCTGTAGTCTCTCATGAAGTTTGCTAATGTAGAGATTCGGTCCGTAGGACCCATGGATGACTGAAAGTTGATTAGGTCCTCACGAAAGTAACTTAATTCTTGATGAAGAGGTCCATAGACATGTTCAGCCATTTTTCTATCAAACTCCTGTTTTCGTCTTTTGTCCTCAAATCTTTCCTGAGTCCATAAAGTGAAGAAAGCTCCTGTAATGAAAGTGAACAACGGCACTAAACCTATAGAGTAAAGCCAAGCGTACACGCTCAAAGCTGATGACACAGCTGTCCCTACACTTGCCCAAACATCTGAACGACCGAGTGGCATTTTCTGATTACTCCAGAATGTAATTTGTGTGTCTTATTTTATAACAAGTTCGATAATAGGTTCTGGTAACAACGTCACTATTTTTCTTTCATGCATGTATATGAGCGCGCGCGCAACCGCTTCGTGCTCCTTATCAGTCGCACTCAGCACAAAAAGAACCCAGAGAAGCCACAGACCTAATATTTATCGCAATATGGATAACAGCCAAGCTGAACAAAGCAAAACACTCACTACAGCGCGCGCACTAGTAATAGGTTAACCACGTATTCTATATACAAGTATTCCCTGTTCTGCTAGCGACTAGATATGAGCGAAAAGACTGGAGAAGACGAAAGGAAAAGAGCTGTAAGACCATTTCCGAGACATACACTTCAAGACGCGCTCAGCGTTGCCGAAGCAATCCAAAATAAGAACAATGGAAACCCCATGAAGACTGTTTTCTTGGCTCAATCTCTGGATATGTCGCCAACCAGCAATAATTTTAGAGACATTACGAGTTCAGCATTTAAGTATGGGTTAACGCAAGGCACATGGAACGTTGATAAGATCGCTCTTACCCCCTTGGGAAATACATTGACCAAGCCCACGGACTCAAAGAAGGAAGTGAAGGACCGTCAAGAGGCTGTTATGAAGATTGAGCTTTACAAGTCAATTTATGAGCATTATAGAAATGGGAAATATCCGTCCTCTGAAGACTCGTATTTTAAGAACATGCTTGAGGACATATTCAAAGTTCCTCGTCAGTATATCGATGAATGTACAAACATTCTGGAAAAGAACGGCAGATTTGCAAGTATTCTAACTGAAACGAAGGGCGGTCTTTTCGTTGTATTCTCTGAAGAACCCATCCCAGAACCTACACCAATTCCAACAGAAATAGGCGAAGGAGAAAAACCTACAGAACCTCAAATCCCACAGATTCCTAAACCTGCTCCTGCACCATCGGTCTTTAACCAGATGTTCATCGTTCACGGAAAGGACGTTACTCCACTTGAGCAATTGAAGAAGATACTTCTAGAGTTCAAGATTCCCTTCAAAGTAGCAGTTGATGAGCCACACGTTGGTCGTCCTATTTCCCAAAAAGTCTCTGAGCTGATGAAGAGTTGCACATCGGCAATAGTCATCTTTACTGCTGATGAAGAATACGCCGATACGAAAGGAAACAAGTTCTACAGACCTAGCGACAACGCCGTTTATGAGCTTGGTGCAGCGTCTATTCTCTATGGCGACAAAATAGTGATACTCAAGGAAGAAGGCGTTTCTCTTGCGAGCGATTTCAGCGATTTAGGACACATTACGTTCAAGAAAGATGAGCTTGACGCCAAGTCCATGCAACTAATCAAGGAGCTAATCGGTTTCGGTCTGCTCAAATTCACAACAGCTTAAGCTTTTTTTCTTTACGTTCCAGCCTATACTAGCGCGAGCGCTCAAGCAATCTTGACTATTTCCTCAAGTACGCTTCTCAAAAAGTCTTAAAATCAACGCCTCCTCAAAAGTCTTAAAACCAAATTGGGAGGTAAAGCACATGAAGTTCCCGAAAGAGATCAAGGAAGTTTTTGAAGAGATCATTCTTGTCGAAGAATCAGAGAGAACAAGCCTAGAAACACTGAGATCTCTACTAGAGATGACAAACCAAGGAAATGTGACACCAATAACAGTCGAAGACATCGATCTCAACATAGAAAGACTAAGATCCCTAGGAGTATTGGAGTAAACACAATTGTTTGCAGAACTAGAACATGGATGAACATTCGAAGATCCCAGAGGGTTCATCGAAACATTTGGTCGCGCGCGCTTTCTTTTCCGACGGATTGATCGAAGAATGGTAAACCTAACAAACTCTAATGTGCGTTATGGTTAAGGCCACTTATAATTGAGCGATTTGCAAAGAGCGATTGACTATCTGGTCAACCGCACTTCTCAAGAACCCTTAACAAAGCGCTTCATCACTAGTAGAGTTTGGTGCTAGCCAAATTGCGTAAACTTCGCGCGTTATCCGCCTTGCCCACCAAGATCATGGAATGGTTGCTAGATTGGAGCATTTCTTGGAATAAGAACCGAAAAAAGTCAAAAGCACAGGCGATGCGACAATAGTAGCGCGCGCTAAGGGAGAAAGGAGAGAAATAAGAATGTCCAAAGAGGAAGCGAAGTTGGAAGTAGAACTCTTTGAGATAGAGATTCTTGACTTGAAGGGCGAGATTCGAGAGAAAGCTATGAAGTCTTATCGTCGCCTTCTGAAAGCCATAGACAAACCGATTTACCTGATCAGAACGGACGAGTGAGCACTTAGCTTCTTCATCTGCTAGTAGACTAAGAACCTCTTCGCGAAAGAACCTCATCCTCTAAACTACGATAATGAGGCTCACCACTCAAAACACAAAAATCAGAACAAGTTTAAGAACCAAAAACGTATGGTCGAAGAGGGCGCGCTGTCGATATTGAAGCGTTTCAAAAACTAAGGATTGAGAAAGGCAGGCAGCAGCAGTCAATTGAAAACTGAAGAGAGGGAGAAGAGAGCTGACTTCACAAAAGTTATTTGAATGTCCAATTGAAGGATGCGTCCACAAGTCCAAGAGGTTGGATACTCTGTTGAGACATCTGCTTACACAACACACAAAATACGAGATAACAAAGTACCTGGTCAGCTTGTTCGAGGCTAAACACGCTTTCACACAGGATGCACCCATCACCAATGACAAACCCTCCACTAATAATCCAATTCGGGCCAATAACCCAATTACCAACACTACTAGAGCGCGCGCTAAGGGAGAAGGGATAAAGGGAAAAGGCGAAGGGAGAAAGGAGAGAAAAAATACCTTTCCCCTCCCTTCCACACAATTCTTTAAAGTTGCAATATTAAATCGCGCGCGCTAGCTACCGCTACTCGTAATCACGATAGCTCACGCTGGGAGCTTCACACCAAACACAAAAAACAAACAAACAGTCCATCAAATTCAAAACAACACCCAGTACGAATCTCAAACGCGCGCGCTGAAAAGCTTCCAAAATCAGCCAACGCGCGCTATCTTCGTTTTCCATAAAGGATGAGGACGTAAATTCCCAGTAACATGATTGTTCCAGCAACCAGTTGAATGAAGGTAAATGGTTCTCTCAGTATCGCGAAGGCGAGAACAGCCCCAAAGAGCGAAGACACGGAATAGATTACTCCTGTTCGCATTGAACCTATTTTTCTGAGTGCAAAAAGAAACAGTAAGATTGAGAATGCTATGCTGAAGGCTCCAACGGACAGCAGATATGGTATTGAGATTAGAGGAATGCTGAAGGGAACGCCAATGGCAAAGGCAATTGCCAGTAAAGCCAGACCGCCAATCAAACATTTCAGTCCAGTTATCAGTATTATGTCCCGCTTCTTGCTCAAGAATCTGCTTAGGTTATTGTCTATTCCCCAAAACAAGCAAGCCCCTACTATTAGTAGATTACCAGCAATGTTTTCTGTTAGGGTAAGTTTCTGGAACTCTCCGTTCGTGGTCACGAACACGACTCCGATTAGCAACATAAAAATGCCCAGATTGTCAAATTCAAAGAAGAGTACGAGCGGAAAACAGCTATTTCCACGGATTTATAAAACGTTTTGGCCAATGAAAAACCCAGAAATCGTAGCGCGCGCTAGACGACTCAATCCAAGTTGGAATGAAAATAGAAAAAAAGGGGTTTGGCTACTCGTAGCGTGTTCTGTCAGCTCGTGAGGCGTGGACAAAATCTTTCCCATAGCCTCCAGATCTTGCAGAGAGAACCTGTCCCGTCCATAGCCTTTGATGAAACCAACCAAATCGTTGAAACCTAAGACCTTAACCTTTTCAGTACTCAAGTCTGGCACTCCAAGAAAATTCAAGAAAACCACAACGCCTTGAACCCAAAACTTCCTGTCGCCAAGGACTTTTGAGTCCACAATAGTCTGCCAAACCAACTGGGCATTTCGCTTGGCTTGATCGGTTGGATCGAAATAAAGGCGCGTCCAGTTCTTGGTTTCTATCACGAATACGGCATTTGGCCCCAAGAGAACGTGGTCAATGTCACGCTTCTTCCCCCAACCGTCAGAATACACCACATTGTTGATTAAAAAATAGTAATTGTTAAGCGAAAGCTGAAGAAGTGAAGTAACCTTTTCTTCCCCTTCAACGCCAAGCCTGTAACTTCGATACATTCTCAGAAAGTAAAACATGCCTCCTGCAGGAAAAACCATGCTCAATGTTCGTGCTCCTTCATAAGCGCCTGCGTTGAAATAGAGAGGCATTTTTGGAATCGAAATCAAGACCAAAAGCGCCAGTGCAACAACGCACACAGTAAACATGAGCTCGGCAATCTGAACTTTCCGTCTGAGGTGATTGCCGGATTCTTTCAATATACGCATCTAAGAGACTCCTCGATCCGCACCGATCAATTCTTCTTGAAAGATGTATATTAGCGCGCGCTTGAAGCAAGTCTTTTTATTGCTGATAGTTACAGTTGAAATAGGACAGAAGTGGTGCCAAGTATAACAATGAAGAAGGCAGATATATGCGAGCGAAAATTCTGATATTTGTTTTGATGGCTGTTTTGCTAGTTTTTGTATTTCCTCAAGCATCATATGCCAATTATACACGGAATATTACCCTGCTCGCCACTCCGAGAGGGGATGTATCAATTTATCCACCCCATACCATTAATGCTACTTACGCTTATTATCGTTTTTCAGGCAATCTTTGCAACATGTTCCTAAAAGATCATCTCGGGAATTTCTGTGGAAATCTTGCGGCTGGATATTGGTGGAAATGGTGGGATGACAATGGTGTTGAGCAGCCGGGCACGCGTTACCCAATGGAAAATCTTAGCGCACTAGTAAATAATGTGACCATAACCATTCTAGAAGCAAGCGCCCATGGCAATAACAACTATCCCTTGCTGAGATATGCCATTGTCGTGGTTGTTGACGCTGGCATTCCCTGTTTAAAACAGCCTGATACAAGTATCGTATACACTGAACTTGATTTCTGGGACAGTTCTGGGTTCGTAAACTGGTACTCGCACAGTACCCCTCGAGGCGTGATTAAAGCCAGCAATGAGTGCGAGTACAAGTTTGATAATTTGACTCTAGGCCGGCAAAAGACCTATTCCATCAACTTCTTGCCCTACATCGATAAAACCCTCAAAACCGTGACTAATTATGGCATTTTAATGAACGCTACTATACTAGAAACCTACATTGCGATTGAAAGCATGAATTCTGTTACCCAATCAAAGTTGAATTTTAACAACTTTTCTACTACGGCTACCATCTTTAGTAGTTACAGCAAGCACTTGAACAGCACGATATTAAGAGCGTATGGTGCAACCCTCACCAGTGCAAATTGGAATCCTGTTGCGGACATTAACAAAGACGGGCGGGTTAATATGACGGATTATTCCCTTTATGCAAGAAACTATCAAAATGAAACATGGTGCAAACTAACTCTAAACAATTATTCTCCCTGAAGCCGACCATTGATGAAATGTACGTGCACGCAACGTTAGCAGGTTCGGTCGCGCAAACGAATTTATGAATATACGTGCACATGGTTGATGCTCGAAGAACACACGATCGTCTAATCTTTCTTTGGGCGCGCGCGCTTGTTCTTTTGGTCCACTTTTTTCTCAAGTTCGTTCAGTGAAGGTATTGGCTCTCCTTTTTCGACTTTGCTGATTAAGTCAAAGACCAGTGAGAGGCATTTGGTTTGTTGGTCCTTGATAGACTGAAGTATTCGACTGAATGCATAGAATACTCCGACAAGAATAATAGCAAATGGAATTAATCCCAAGAATCTTCCACCAAATACATCAAAAACTCCCTCATAGAACAAAGTAAGAACTAGTATCAGAATTCCGATTAAACCGCCCGCGAGGAAATTAAACTGTGCATTCACATTGGCTTCCAAATAACTATTAAAGACGGCAATCTTATGAAGCTCGCAGTTCTTATCCAACCCTCAAACCCCCAACCAGCAATAGCAAACAACCCAATATATAGGCCTAAACCCCCCTGCCTGCGCGCGCTTTCTTTTCAGACGGATTAATCGAAGAATGTAAACCTAACAAAGTCTAATGCGCGTTAGGGTGGTTAAGGCCACTTATAATTGAGCGATTTGCAAAGAGCGATTGACTATTTGCTTAACCGCACTTCTCGAAAACCCTTAACAAAGCACTTCATCACTAGTAGAGTCTGATGGTAGTGAAATTGCGAAAACTTCACGCGTTATCCGCCTTGCCCGTCAGGATCATGGAATGGTTGCTAAGTTGGAGCATTTCTTGGAATAAGAACCGAAAAAAGTCAAAAGCAAAGGCGATGCGACAATAGTAGCGCGCGCTGAGGGAGAAGGGATAAAGGGAAAAGGCGAAGGGAGAAAGGAGAGAAATAATACCTTTCCCTTCCCTTCCACAATATTAGCGCGCGCGACACACAACAACTACAAATTCGTGTCAGCCATTAACCTCTCAAAAAACTTACGCACCTTAGCTTCATCAAGACGCACACCCCTATTGTTATCAACATCCAAATATACGTCATGATAGAACGTTACCGCATACTCCAAAGCCTCACATTCACAAAGACAGTCTGAGCGAGAAGGACGCGCTTTCCCCTTACGCGTGCGCCAAAAATATAACCAACAAAACGCGCGCGTTAGACAAACTGGCTCGAAAAGACACAAAGAGAATTGTTTGATCTTATGCGGTGGTTTTATTTGCTATTCTATGTGCAGATATTTCCCTATATGCCTTTGAACACTTTCTCTTTGAGCCTTGTCTCGTTGCCGCCCATTTAAGGATAGGCACAACCGCTTCTCTTAGCCCTAGTCCATCTTCTGTCAATGAGTATTCAACACGAGGCGGGATTTCAGCGAATGACTCTCTTTTGAGCAACTGTTCATTTTGAAGTCGTTTCAGTGTATCTGCAAGAGTCTTGGGGCTTATGCCGTGCAGTTCTTCCATGAGTTTGTTGAATCTGAGACTACCGTAGTTCCCTACTACATTTATGATAAGAAGTGCCCATTTCTTGCTAATCACATCTATGACTCCTTCAAGCGGACAATAACAAACCACTTCATTTCTGTTCTGCATACGCTCACTTTCGTTGTCAATAGCAACTATCACACTATAAACTTGATAGTTTAAATACTTTACTTTCTATAGTTAAACAAAAAGTGAGGTGAAACAAACATATGAACGATGGATGTGGTTGTGGTATGCATCATGGAAGAGATGATAGTTATTGTGGGTGCGGTATGCATGGACATGAGCAAGGTTACAGAAGACGCTTCCTTACCAAAGCTGAGAAGACTGAGAAGCTAAAGAACTACGCAGAAGAACTGAGGAATGAATTGAAGGCAGTCGAAGAGAAACTCAAAGAAATGCAAAGTTAAATATCCCTACAAGAATTTGGTGTGGGAAAGAATATGTCGAAACAAAACAATCTCCATGTTTTTTCTGCTGGTGCAGTAGCACCACCAATAAAGAAATGTGCTGAGGAATTCAAACCAAAATTCAGAACAGAATTTGAGTTTACTGTCGGAAAAGCTGAAAAACTCATAGAAGAAATCGCAGAAACTAAAGAAGGTGACTTGTTAACTTGTGGTTCAGAGTATATACTTGACCATGCACAGTTGAAGGGATTAGTTCTTAAAGAAACAAGAAGAAGCCTTGGTTCAAGAACCTCTGCTATTCTTGTGCAAACTGGAAATCCAAAAAAGATAAAGTCAATGTCCGATTTGGCAAAAGAAGGAATGCATCTTGGTGTTTCTGTGAGTGGCTGTTTGACGGGAGTCTGGGATGATTTAGCAACCAAAGCTGGATTTGCCGAACAAATCAGAAAGAATACCGTTGCTTATGCGGATGGATGCGGGGAATTAATGTCTTTCATCAACAAAAAGAAAGTGGATGGAATTCTGGGATGGGATGCCTTCAAGAACTTGAACATGGAAACTATGGATATTATTCAACTACCGAAAGACCTTCAAGTACAGAGAAGCACAGCAATAGGTGTAATAACTTTCTCCAAGAACAAAGAATTAGCCAAGAAATTCATCGACTTTCTGGTATCTGAAAAAGGCATGAAGATTTATGAAGAATATGGATGGCATCGTGCAAACTAGAGCAATTCTCTTGTAACCTCTCTTCTTCTGGTTTAAGCCATGCAGTACAAAAGGCTCTAGTCAACCTGAAAGAGGAATACGAGCGGAAAACAGCTATTTTAGCGCGGATTTATAAAACGTTCTGGTGAATAAAAAACCCAGAACAATTGTATCATCCAAACAACGAAAAGAAAATTCACATGCAAACCGTCGAAAAAACACAAAGAAGAAACATAGCTACCGCGCGCGCTTCAAAGAACTATACAACACAATCGAACACAAAGAGATGAAAATCCAATGACCAACCAAACAGAAACACGTAATAAAACAGACAACACACTGATAAACCAAGACCAAAACACAGAAAAATTACTAAGGCTAAAGACAGGTGTTGACGTATGGCTCTTAAGATGACAGATTTCAAGACTGACGTCTTTGCGGACTGGTGTCCGGGCTGTGGAGACTTCGGAATAATGACTGCCCTGCAGATGGCTCTTTCCGAACTTGACCTTCAGCCTCATCAGGTCGTGATGGTTTCAGGCATCGGCTGCTCAGGCAAAGAGCCGCACAACGTCCGAGTCAACGGCGTGCACACTCTTCACGGCAGAGCATTGCCGTTCGCCACTGGAATAAAGCTCGCAAACCCAGACCTGGTGGTAATCGCTATAGGCGGGGACGGCGACGGACTCGGCATCGGCGCGGGACACTTTGTAAACACGGGCAGAAGGAACCTGGACATACTCTACATAATTCATAACAACGGCGTCTACGGCTTGACGAAGGGTCAGGCGTCGCCGACGCTGAAGCTCGGCTTGAAGACGAAGGCTATTCCCAAACCGAACATCAACGAAGCGATAAACCCGATTGCCTTGGCGCTCGTGTGCGGCTACACGTTCGTGGCCAGGTCATACGCTTACGATGTTAAACACTTGAGAGACACGATAAAGCAGGGTGTCCAACACAAGGGCTTGGCCTTCATAGATTGTCTGCAACCATGTCCAACCTACAACGACATAAACACGAAGGACTGGTACGCGGGCGAGGACAGGAAAGACCCCAAGACTAGCAAACCTCAATCGAGACTCTACAAGCTGGAAGAAACAGGCTTTGACCCCGTTGTTCACGACTTGTCTGAGGAATACAAGAAGAAGGCAGCAGCCATGGACAGGGCTCAGGAATGGGGTGACCACATCCCAATCGGCATATTCTACAAGAACGAGATCGAACCTACCTTCATCGACCGCATCGTCAACAGAATACCCTTCTACCGTAACAACCCGGCCGCCAAGCAGAAAATCAACGACGAAAACGGCTTCTCCACAGCAGATTTGACAGACTTTTTTGACGAGTTAAGAACGAGCTAATCTCAAAGCGCTAGGACTCGTCCAGAGAACGCAGGTCTATGCCTGGAAGCCGGGGTTGGGAGTTGAATCTATCTAGAGCTAAGGTTAAGGCTCTACGTCTCTTTTAAGGCCTCTAGGCAGCTAGTCATCATTTTCTTGCATTTTTCTCGCATTTCCGGCGGCATTTCCGTCATCATTTTTTTGCAGTCGCTTTCGCTGAATTCGCCCATGATTTCAGCCATCATTTGAGGCTTCATATCTTTCATCATTATGGGCATCATTAGTCTAATCATTTCCGTCTTCTCTTCTTCGCTCATGCCTGCCATAAACTCTTTCATCATTGTCTGTTTATCCTCTCTGCTCATGCTCTTCAAGAAATGCTTCATCATGGCCTCCAAACCTGTCGAACCTCCAAAACAGAAGTAGAGTTCTTATCCTATTAGAGTTACCTACGATTCCGCTGTCGCTTTTCTAACTCTGCTCTATTACCCGCTTTTCAAGGTCAGCGAAAAAACAGGGGCGGGTCATCGAAAAAAGTGCGAGACAGAATTTGAATCCTGAGCCGATGAAGACACACCCGAAAACCTCTTTTCGCGCGTGAATGCCACGCTGCGGCCTCAGTTTCGTATTGCGCACAAAACTACATCTTCAGATCACTCCTATCCTTCTGGTTCTCGCCAAGATCCGAAAGAAGCCGAAGGGAGAAAGGAGAAAAGGAGAAAGGAGAAAATGATCTTCAACTCTCGTCGGGTCATGGCGAGTCCCATTTTGAAGGATAGGGTGTTTCTGAGTCTCAACCTCCAAACCGGTTATGGTCGGCGAATTATTAAGCTGTTTTTCAGAATTACACCCAATTACACCCAATTCTATCCATAATCTTGCGATCCATCGGGGATCGGACAGCGCGCTATTTGCACGAGCTGGAACGATGAGTTTCAGTTCGTAGGTTTCCTGTAGAATATGGTTTTTTTCTCGATTTGGAAGCCCATATTTTGATACAGGTGAAGAGCTCCGCTGGGATTTTCAGCATCTACTCCCAAGGCTGCCTCCGTCATTCCATGGTTTTTGAGAAGCTTGAAGCTTCGGGCGATCAATGCTTTTGCTATGCCTCTGCCTCTCCAACGACGTTTTACAGATATCCCCTCTACGTGACCGCGTTTGCGCTTGTATTCCATGTTTTCCTGTTCATCAACAAAGTTCAGAACTGTGCCTATGACCTCATTCTTGTGCCATGCTATTTGCCAAAGTGAAGGGTTGAAGATCGGAGACTCCTGGAACCATTTGAAGTCCTCATCCGATATGGGAATTTGGCCTCTCATGT
>Ga0315279_10002262_pt1 | contig 29413 bp, 24 predicted proteins | sample YL17G06_20_MG_FD_203694 | JGI IMG/M metagenome (GOLD analysis project Ga0315279, IMG submission 203694) | Sediment microbial communities from Yellowstone Lake, YNP, Wyoming, USA - YL17G06_20 | ecosystem: Environmental > Aquatic > Freshwater > Lake > Sediment | place: USA: Wyoming | collected...
GCAGGAACGGGAAGATCATATCGACCGCCATCACCATGCGCCATCCCCTCCCCGGCGCCAACATCATGGACCACCTCCACTTCTGGCTGGAGAACGGGTCCGAGGTGGGGCACAAGATCATCACGGACACCGTGGACAAGCTCATCGAGATGCACGACGTCGACGCCAAGAGCATCGCGAAGCTCGCCGTTTGCGGCAACCCCGCGCAGGTTTCCATGTTCCAGAACATCGAGGTCCGCGATCTCGCCTTCGCGGGCCCGAACGCATTGAGGAACCGGGACGTGCAGAGCCCTGACCGGAGGGGCAAGGTGATCACCGCCGGCGACATCGGGCTCAAGTCCGTGAAGCCGGAGGCCAGCGTCATCATCCCGCCCGCCATCCGGCACGAGGTGGGGGCCGACGCGCTGGCCATGATAATCAAGACCGGGCTGTTGAACAGCAAGGAGACCTGCATGGTCACGGACTACGGCACCAACGCCGAGATGGGACTGTACCATGAGGGCGAGCTTTACACCGGCAGCGCGGCGGCCGGGCCGGCGATGGAAGGGCAGGCCATATCGTTCGGCATGCTCGCCGCCCCCTACGCCATCTCGGACCTCCACCCGGAAGGCAACGGGCTCTGGATGAACTATGTCCTGGATGAGAACCTGCGTCCCCGGGAGAGCGCTCTGGTGAATCCCAAGAACGGCGCGACCCAGGAGGTCAATTATCTCAAGGCCAGAGGTATCACCGGCACCGGAGTGGTGGCCGTCGTGGCACTCGGCCTCGACTACAAGCTGATCAGCCTTCCGAGGATTTCCACGCCCGACGGCCATATCAACCTTCAGGATGGCATAGTCTTCGAAAACAAGGACCTGCAGGAGGCGGGCAAGGCAATGGGGGCCATCCGCGCCGGGCACAAGACCCTGATCGAGGAGGTTGGCATCGAGGATGCCGAGATCAAGACGATGTATCTGGCCGGTGCCTCGGGAACCTACGTGGACCCGATCAAGGCCCAGACCGTGGGCTTGGTGCCCCGCCGCGTGGAGAGGACCGTGCAGGCCGGCAACACCTCGCTGATGATGGCCTATGACCTGGTCACCAAGGACGAGACGCTGGACATGATGCGATCGATCGCCGATTCTATCGCCTCCAAGCACATCATGTTCGCCACCGCCAAGGTATTCGAAGGCTTCTTCATGAACGAGCTGGCCTACTGGACCGAGGGCATGCCCTTCGACACCATGAACATGATGATCGAGGCCTCCGGGCTGAGACCCTATCCTTCCATCTCTAGACCGAAGGAGACCATCCACATGGTAAGCAGCGACATCCCGGTCATCGGCGACAAGGGGCTCAAGATCCTCGAACACGTGGGAGTCTATCTGATCGGGGGCTTCGAGGGCTGCACTGGTTGCCGCACCTGCGAGAAGAACTGCCCTGAACGGGCGCTCCAGATCATCAACGAAGGCAACAAGAAGTTCGGTGTGAAGATCGCAACCGAGTTCTGCCTCGGCACGGCTTGCAAGAAGTGCGAGCAGCTCTGTCCTGAGAAGGTCTTCCGCTTCGAGAAGCTGAAGATCGCCCAGAGGGACTGATGCAAAACAATAGGGCAGGATCGAGATCACGAAGATGCTAGTGATGGCGGTCCGTTCTTGATCTCCTTGGCCGAGAGCTCACGAGCGCGGATGTCGCCGCAGCAGCGCCTCCGCAGCTGGGGCACCACAGTGGATCGATCCTTATTCCGATACTGGCCATCTTGCCTCTGACCGTGTGAAGGGCTTTATTCCGCTCGTCGCTGAGATGTGGATTTTTTTACTGAGCTACAGAAGACAGGAGTGTCCATTCAGGGCCATCCATCCAGAATAGGGCCATCGGCAAGCATTAAAACCCGAAGTGCCGGTATGGGGATGATCGTTATGTCACCCTCCACTCAGGGATTCTATGAGGATCTGCTTTCAAAATGCAAGGACATGACCGTGCTGCGCTCCGCCGCCGGCATCGTGCAATGGGACATGGAGACCATGATGCCGCCCAAGGGGATCAACCTCCGCAGCGAGCAGCTCGGTCTGCTCGACCTGTTGTCGCACAAGATGCTGACGGACCCCGCCATCGCCGAGCTGCTGCGCGCGATCGAGAGCAGCCCCTCATTCCCGGACATGGACCAGGTGCAAAGAAGGAACGTGCGCTTAATCCGCAAGTCCTATGACGAGGCGGTGAAGTTGCCCGAGGCCCTGGTGTCCGGGACCGCCAAGCAGGTGACCCTATCGGTGGGCGCATGGAAGCGGGCCAAGGCGGCCAAGGACTACTCCATCTTCAAGCCCGAGCTGGCCAAGACCATCGAGCTCAAGAAGCAGGCCGGGGACATTTTGATGCGAGTGAAGGGCACCAGCAACCGGTACGATGCGCTGATCGATTCCTTCGAACCGAACATGACCGCGGACAGGGTCACCGCCGTCTTCTCGGAGATGCGCGACCAGCTGATCCAGCTCATGCGCAAGATCGAGGCCTCGGAGGTGAAGCCCGACCTGTCCATCGTTTCCAGGTACATACCCATGAACGTCCAGAGGAAGATCAGCGCGTTGGTGATGCAGTTCATCGGGTTCGACACCACCAGCGCTGCCGCGGGCGGCCGTTTGGACGAAACAGTGCATCCATTCTCCACAGGCTATTACGACGATATCAGGATCACCACCCACTACTACGAGAATCGTTTCGTATCCAGCTTCTACAGCGTGATGCATGAGGGAGGCCACGCCCTCTACGAGCAGGGATTCCCTCCCGAATGGATGTACCAGCCCGTAGGCAGCGCCGCCAGCTACGGCATACATGAATCGCAGAGCCGCTTCGTGGAGAACATCGTCGGCCGCAGCCCGGAGTGCCTGCGCTACCTCCTCCCCCGGATAAGGAAGGCGACCGGGGCAAGATTGAAAGGGGTCGGGCTGAAGGATTTCACTTTGGCGGCCAACGCGGTGACGCCATCGAAGATAAGGGTGGAGGCGGACGAGGTGACCTACGGCTTGCATATCATCATCCGCTTCGAGATGGAGCGGGACCTCTTCGCCGACAAGTTGACCGTCGACGAGCTGCCGCAGGTCTGGAACGAGAAGTACGACAAGTACCTGGGCGTCAGCATCGAGAACGATTCGGAGGGCGTGATGCAGGACACGCATTGGGCCTCTGGCTACTTCGGCTACTTCCCCTCCTACGCCCTGGGCAACATCTACAGCGGCATGTGGCTGGACCGCCTGGAAAAGGATGTCCCGGAGTGGAGGCAGCGCATCGGCAGGGGAGATTTCGCCGCCGTGCGCGATTGGCTCCGGCAGAGCGTCCACTCCAAGGCGAACCTGTACGACCCGGAGGAACTGGTCCAGGTCATCACCGGCCAGAGCCTGAAGGTGGGGCCGTTCATGGACTATCTGAACCGGAAATACGGCAGGCTGTACGGATTCTGAGCGAGCGGTCATTGCCGGCTCACTCCCCCCGTGTCTCGCGCCACAAAGCCAAAAGCCCGTTTCAGACAGAGGGGAAAGCGCATACATACGAGCGGTAATCCCTCTGCAAACGGGAGAGGAGCATCTATGGCTGGCGAGAGTTGGGAAAAGGATCTTGTATCAGAGCTTCGCATCGTGAGCGAGGAGGAAGCGGAAAGGATGCCGGTCTTGTTCATCGGGCATGGAAACCCCATGAAAGCCATATCCGAAAACGCGTTCACGGAGAGTCTGAAGCACCTGGGCAGGAAATTGTCCAGAGCCAGATGCAAGAAAGCCCGGAATCGAGATCAGAAACGGGATCACTGGATATGCTTAGTGGTGGGTCTGTCCGGATTTGAACCGGAGTCACCAGCACCCCAAGCTGGAAGGATACCAAGCTACCCCACAGACCCATTAATGATAAGGAAAAGGGTTTCAGCCGAGCGGGATGATCTCATCCACCAGGTCCGCGTGCGACACGATCATGCGCCTGCAGCAGTACCTGGTCAGACCGAGGTCATCGAGCACCGCCTGCGGATCCTCTCCCAGCTGCACCCTCTTGATGAATGTCTGGTAGGACGACCCTATTACCTTGCCGCATGTGAAACACCGGACGGGTATCATCATCTTGCTCACCTGTAGGACTTCTGCCTCTTCTTCCTGGCGCCACGACCGAGCGGCTTCTTCGGCAGCTTGCGGCGAGGGTCCGATACGACCAGGGTCCTGTCGATGGCCTTGAAGGTCCTTTCCATCTCCTCATCGTGGTAGAACTCCACCAGGCCTTTGGCGATGGCCGTGCGCACAGCCTCCGCCTGACCCATGACCCCTCCCCCCGAAACGGACACATCGATGTCCACCTTGGCCGCCTTCTCGGGCACCAGGGTCAGAGGTTCCAGTATCTTTAGTCTAGCCAGCTCCGGCGTCACGATCTCGATTGGGACCGAATTCACACGAACCTTGCCGTCGCCTTGCTTCACGGAAGCGCGGGCCACTGCCATCTTCCGCTTCCCGGATGTGTTGATGATCTCGGGCATGAACTTCACCTCACCTTCGAACCGAGGAACGCGGAGACCTCGCTGAGCGTGACATAGCGGTCCCGGCTCAGACCCTGCGCGGCCTCGAACTTGATCTTCTCAGCGGCCTCGAACTCCTTCGGCACGCCGACATAGACCTTCAGCTTCTTGTAAGCGTCCCTTCCTCTCGGCATGTCCCAGGGGAGCATGCCCCTGACCGTGCGCTTCAGGATCAGGTCGGCGCGGCGGGGATAGAACGGACCGTGAATGACCTTGCCGCGGTCCTTCTTCTGCTTGTAGGCGGCGAAGATGTGCTCCTTCGAGCTGCCAGTGACGATCGCCATCTCAGCGTTCACCACCACCACATCCTCACCCTCCAGGATCTTCTTGGCGATCTTCGTGCACAGCCTTCCCAGGATGTTGCCATGAGCATCTATGACCGTTACCATGAAATCACCCCATGATCCTGATGTCCCGGCCGCTGGGGCTCTCGCGCACCAGCTCGGGGATGGTAAGCTGCCTGCCCCCGGCCGCCTCGATCTTCTGCTTGGCGGACTCAGAGAACTTGTACGCGGCGACGGTGAGCTTCTTGCTGATGCTCCCTGCGCCCAGTACCTTTCCCGGCACTATGATGGTATCGCCTTCCTTCGCATAACGCTCCAACTTGCTCAAGTTGACCTCGGCCCAATTCCTGCTGGGCTTCTCCAGTCTTTGAGCAATGTCTCGCCAGATATCGGAACCCTTCTCCCTCGACTCCTTCTTGAGCCCATCGATGAGGAGCACCAGGTTCGGGTCCGTCTTCTTAGTGATCTGCATGTTCTGACTCTCCCGACATTGGGTAGACGGCTCTAATAGAAAGGTCTTTAATAAACCTTTGGTCTTGGCATCCAGTCGGTCGGGCGCATATAAGCAATCACTGGCCCCCGCGCCGAGATTCCGAAATGAATCGTTCTCCTCTTCCGCGCAACAGGGTCAAACTACTAGCCCTTATATAGACCATCTTTAATAACGGATTACCTCAGGTGTGTCGATGATTCGTTTCGGTCCAGCTGGCATTCCACTTTCTTGCAAGGGGAGAACTCTGAAGGACGGGATTGAGGACGTCCACAATCTCGGCCTCAACGCCATGGAGGTCCAAATGGTGCGCGTGAACGTCAACGAGCGCCTGCCTGACGAGGAGGAGGTCGGCCTCACGCCTTTGGAGATCGAGAACGACCTGGTGGTCGAGATCCTGCGCCGCAAGGGCAAGAAGGAGGTGCGGATCACCGACATCAACGAGAAGATCAAGGAAGAGGATACGGTTATCACATTGGCCTCAGGATTGGTGCAGAACTTCATCGACGTGCGGGAACTGGGACGCATGGGGCGGGAGCTGGACGTCGAGTTGAGCATGCACACACCCTACTACATGGACCTCACCAGCAACAACGAGCTCACCCAGAAGAGCATGGACTCTATCCGCTGGTCGGGGATGATCACCCACCAGATGGAAGGGGTCATGGTGGTCACGCATGTCGGCCTTTACGGGCCGATGGGCAAAAAGCAGGCCAAGGCCAACATCTACGAGAACTTGCAGACCCTCGCGGACTGGTGGAAGGAGAACGACATCTCCCCGCGACTCGGGTTGGAGCTGTCGGGCAGGCAGGAGGTTTGGGGCTCCTTGGAGGAGATATTGGAGCTGTGCGATGCCATCGAAGGGCCGGTCCCGGTGATCAATTTCGCTCACTACCACGCACACGATAGCGGCATCCTGCGCGACCCGTCCGACTTCGGCGAGGTCTTCGACCGCACCCGAGATTACGTGGGGGGGCTGTTCTACACTCATTTTTCCGGGGTAGAGCACGAGGCCGGGAACGAGAAGCGGGTCACCCCCATCAAGAAGGGCGACCTGCGCTTCGAGCCGCTGGCCGAGTACATCGTCGACGCGAACCCCAGCATTACCATTATCTCTTCATCGCCGCTCCTGGAGCATGACGCGATGTACATGAAGGTCATCTACGAGCGCATCCTCACCAAGAAGGTGTCGAAGGGCATCAAGACCAAGAGGACCGAGGAGGACGAGGACGAAGAGGAGGAAGAGGAGGAAAGACCTTCCCGGCCTCAGAAGAAGGCGGCCGCCAAACCGAAGCCGGAGAAGGTGGAAAAGGTGGAGAAGCCCGCGCCCAAGGAGAAGAAGAAGGCGGCTCCGGCCAAATTGTCAAAGAAGGTCAAGAAGGGCCGCAAGGCGACCGAAGAAGAGGATGATGAGGACTGATGAGGGAAGCGGCCTCCTACATCATGGACGAGGTCAAGGAAGCCCTGAACGGCGTCGACCAAGAGACGTTCGACGCATTCGTGGACGCGCTCATCTCCGCGAAGAAGATCTTCATCTACGGGGTGGGACGTTCCGGTCTGGTGGGTAAGGCCTTCTCCGTCCGTCTGGTGCAGATGGGCCTGGCGACCTATTTCATCGGCGATACCACCACCCCGATCGTTGAATCGGGCGATGTGGTGATCATCATCTCCAACACCGGCGAGACGATGTCAGCGGTGCAGACCGCCAACATCGTCGGCCGTCTCGGCTCGAAGGTCGTTCTAATCACCGGTGCCGGGCACTCCAAACTCGGCAGCGCCTCCAGCATCATCGTGGAATTGAAGTTGCGAAAGGATGAGCAGAAGAGTCGGTTCGCTCCGCTGGGCACCCTGTTCGAAGCTGCGGCGTACTTCTTCTTGGATTCCACGGTGCCAGTGATGATGGAAAGGCTGCAGCAGACCGAGGCCTCCATGCGCCGCAGGCACGCCATCTGGGTCTAATCCTCTTCATCCTCGGTCCTTGCCTGCTTGGCACCGCTTACCACCCTTCGCCGCCGCACCGATTCCCCGAAGTAAGGGTTCTGATACTCATCCCAATAGACCGCGAAAGGCAGGTCTTGCACCACCGCTCCCCGCAAGCGGAATGCCTCTATCTCCTGGTTCAAGGGGTCGATGACTATCGCGCCGTGGTAGGGCTGGTTGAACATCATCCTTTGCGTCTCTATGTCCGTTTCGGACATGAAGCACCGATGGCCTGGGTGCGAGTGATACCAACCGACCAAGAGATAGTCGAAACCGCACTCGTCCAAGGAGCGGAAGAGCTCCTCGAACCCTTTCCGCTGGAACTTGACCCGCACCGAGGTCGCCTCCAAGTCAGTGGTGGCCACGTCCCTGACCACGGTGTACTCCTTCCCCTCATGGCGATAGACATTGCCGAGCAGGAACCCCAGCACCTCCAGTCTCTCATCCACCTTGCTGAGGGCATGGTTCCTGATTTTCTCCTCCGCCAGCTTGGAGAGGTACAGCTCCAGGTCTGCTTTTCCCATGCTGGAAAGCGACCTCCTCGCCCTTTCGTTCAGCCATTTGTGCTGCCCGGTCCTTTCCCGGGGCGGGGGAGGCTTGTCCTCGATATGGTGCTCGCTGGCTCCGGTGATCAGCGGACCCTTCAACTGGGCACCACCTTGGGGCGCGGCCTGGTGGCCAAGGGAGGTTGCACCTTCTTCTGGGTGTTGAAGTACTGGGCCGCCGCAGTGCAGGTCTCGGTCCCGAACGGGCTGGAGGGATTGGGGTTCAGCAACAGGAACTCGATGCCCTTGACGAACATCAGGAGCGTGGAGTTGAAGCTCCACTCATCCAGCAGCTTGTTGCACAGGAACCCCCCATCCTCTGGCAGCATTATGTTCGGGTGGAAAATGGGCGTTTTCCAGGTGACGTTCGGCTTCTCGAATGGATAATCCGCGCTGATGCTCAGCACGAAGCGGTGCTGAAACCGCCTCTTCATCGCACCATCAGACAACTCATAGGCGGGTATCTGCACGAGGCTGATCTCGATGTCCAATGGAAAGGCATCAAAGGCCTCCGGCCCTACATCGATGGGATGGCGGAGACAGCGCTGACAAATGGCCAGTTCGTTCTGGATTCGCGAGACGAGTATCTCCTTGGGCAAAGGCATCCTTAGCCGCCCTCTGGGTCAGGGATGAGCTCCAATTCATCCGCGCTGATTATTCCAGCTTCCAGCACGCTCTGCTGGCCTCTCAGCAGCTTCTTGCCCTTGCGGATCACATACGCTCCAGCGTCCTTTTCCCAATATCCGGCCGCTCCCTCGATGATCTCCGTGACCGTGTTCTCCTCTTCCAGTTCCATGTCCACGGTGCTTCCGGTCTCAGCGTTCCTTACCCTCACTCGCACAGACATCAAATCACCTTTGGAGTCAGCGGAAAGTGGGAGGTTAAACCTTGCCATCACAGTTAGCTTACTGATAATGATGCTGGCCTAGGTCAAATGTGCATTGGGCATTGCGGGTCGATGGGGGCCTCGAAAACCTCAGAGGCGTTCCTCAAGCCGTTGTAGTAAAGCACGTTCCTCAGGCAATCCTCCTTTCTTCCGCTCAGGATCTTCAACCCTTCACGCACCTGGATGGCGGCGATGATGCTGGTGGTGGTTATTTCCGCTGGCAGCTTCGGCTCCACGAAGGAGGTCTCCCTGCCAGTGCAGCTGAAACGCTTCTCCAGCACATGATAATGGGTGCGGTTCATCGAGCATTGCAGGCATGGCGTTTCAGGCGGTAAGATCACTTGCACCTTGCCCGACGTCCCCATCGTCCCCCCATCGATGTAGGGCAAGCGGTGCAGGTAGGCATGGGAGTTGAGGTGCAGGCGCGCCGCCACGTTGTCCAGGCAGCCGAACGCCAGATCGAAGCGATCGAACTCGCTCTCATCCAGCTCCTCGATCCTATGAATCAGCGGGACGATCGAGGCTTTCGGATCAAGCTTCCTCGCTCCTAGAGCCACCACCTCTGACTTGAAGCGCCGGGCATCGGCATCCTCCTCGCCAAAGAAGACGCAGCGGTTGAGGTTGGAGCGGACCACCCGGTCCATGTCCACCACCGTGATGCTCTGGCACCCCGACAGCACCAGGTCCTTCACCACCTCGTTGCCCAGGGCACCTGCTCCGACCACTAGGCAATTGCAGTCGAGGACCTTCTCCATGTCCAGCCAATCGATCCTCCTCGATCGCTCGAGCCGGTCCTCGTCGAGGTCGCCCGGGCGAATCAGGTCCGCCATGGCCCCCGGGTTGATTTGCCAATAGAAAAGGGGAACGATGCGGATGCCCGGCCTTGATAATCAGCCCGGGATCACGCCTTCCAGAGCACCAGGATGATGAACAGGACGTAGAGGGCTCCACCCATCATCAGTCCGGACATGTGCAGCTCCCGGTGGCTCGAGCGCCAGTATAACACAGATGCCGATAGCAGCGCGATGCCGATGGCACAGGCCTGGAGGAACTGCACGTTGTCGGAGAGGTTGATGTGCCAGTCCGTCAGCAGGATGCCGATGGTGACCGGGAAGCAACTTTGGAACACCATCGCTCCTGTGATGTTGCCGATGGCATAGGTGTCCTTTTTGGACCGGATCCACAGCAGGCTGTTGAACTTCTCCGGCAGCTCCGTGGCGATGGGCGCGACAATGAGCGCCAGGATCAGCGGGCTCAATCCCACGACCGCGGCGAGGGCCTTGATCTGTTCCACGAAGAGGAAGGCTCCCAGGATGATGGCAGCCAGTCCCATGATCACCTGGACGAAGATGAGGTAGGTGGGAGGCTCGGCGTTGTACGCGGTCTTGCGGAAGGCCTCGCTGACCTCGTCCTCCACCCCCACGTAAGTGTGCTTTCCTGGCTCTTCGCTGTTCTTGAGGAACGGCCTCTGGAAGTGGAGGCATTTGAGGTCGCCGTCTTCGCAGACCCCTTCGCCGGTCTTGACTGTGACATAGGTGTAGTAGATATAGATCGGAATGAGCGAAAAGCCGACGATCCAGCGCACCAACTGCAATTCCGGTGGCATGAAAGCCGCAATCACAGCCAGCACGTAAGCGAGCATGAAGAACTTCAGGTCCCGGCGGATGAGCTTGCCGTTGATGTGCAGGGTCCTCGTCTGCCTCCGCTTCCTGAAAAGCAGCAGGGCAAGCCCGCAGATGAACATGGCCAAGGTGGCGAGCATGAACGGCGCTCCCAGAATGGCGCCGACGCCCATCTCTTGGCCGGCCTCGCCTCCCACGAACAGGATGGCGATCAGGGGAACGAGGGTCTCAGGCATGGCCGTGCCGACCGCCGCCAGGCAGCTCCCGACCGCTCCCTCGGAGAGCTTGTAGCGCCTGCCCAGCCATTCTACCCCGTTGGTGAAGAACTCGCATCCGACGAGGATGATCGCGAAGCTGAGGAGGAACAGTAGTATGTCCATTTACGAGCTGGTGATGACAATTGGATATAAAAAAAGTATTACTCGACCCTGCAGCCACCTTCATCCATGAATGTGAGCGGATTCGAACCACATGGATACCTATATTTGCATGGATGGAGTAATTACTTCTCGGAGGCGGAACGCCGGGGTGTTCGCCATGGAAGTTGGGTTCTATAGAGGTGGTTGACATTAGGTCCAGACTTGGCTATCGGGCGAGAGGTTTGCTTACTGTATTCGTGGCCATGATCACGATAACGTCGCTCTTCGCGGCGTGCTTCGTGGTCGGAAAGGCCGAAGGGTCGGGGGCTTTCCTGGCGGGCACGGTCGTCCACGATGGAATAGCAATCAACAATGATGCTCAATTCGCGGCCAAGGCGGAGGCCGAAGGATGGCCCGGGAGCGGTACCAGCGGGTCGCCGTACATCATCGACGGGCTTTACATCAACGCTCTGAGGAGCGGCAACTGCATATACATCGGGAACACCACGGTCCATTTCATCATCCAGAACTGCGAATTGAGGTCGGCTTCGGTCCAAGGTCCGAGCGTTTATAGCATCGGCGCGGGCGTCGAGCTCTATTACGCGCATAACGGGACGATCCGCGACAACCTGATCTGGGGCAACTATTGGGGCATCTTCCTCCGCAGCAGCTCCGATTGCTTGGTCCAGAATAGCTCCGTTAGTCAGAACACCTATGGTCTCCGGCTCTGGTATTCGCAACATATTACGGTTGAGAACAGCAACTTCAGCCATTGCGAGAACGGTGGAATCTATATCGATTATTCCGATGACAACACCATCTCCGGATGCGATGTCTCGTTCAGCTATACCGGCGTCTATCTGGCCTGGTCGGCCAGGAACACAGTGAGCGAACTCAGGGACGTGAGGTGCTACGTTCCTTTCAATGTCAATGGCGGCAGCAACCACGTGATCAAGGACTGCGGCATACAGGACGGCTATTATCAAGGGATCATGCTCCAGAATACGGAAGGGGTCAAGCTCTACTCCAACCATCTGCTGAAATGCTCCGTCTATCTTACCGGAGGGATAAACACATTCATCACCCAGACCATCCCGAACAACAACACGGTGAACGGACGTCCGGTCCATTATCTGAAGAACGCTTCGATGGGCGGTCTGGCTGCGCCATCAGGTGTGGGGGAGGTCATCCTGGGCAATGTGACAGACTTCCAGATACTGGACCAGGACCTGTCCAACCAGACGCACGGTGTGGTGATCGGGTTCTCGGACCACATCAACGTCGAGAGGTGCAAGTTCTCCGATGACTATTATGGGATGTGGGGCACCTTCGTAGCAGACTCCAGCTTCTCCCACAACAACATCAAGAACGCCCTCGGGTACGGGGCCTACTTCACCGACTCGGACCGGAACACCTTCTCCAAGAGCATCTTCAACGGCTCATACTACGGCATCTGCCTGATCTCGTCGGACCTGTGCACGATAGAGAAGTCCACCTTCAGCGGCGGCTACTACGGCATCTACCTTAGCTACTCGAACTATGCCACGGTGAGCCAGAACACGTTGAGCGGAACGACCATCTATCTCGACGGGGACCTTGATGCTTATACCACCCATTTCATAAGCGCTGACAACCTGGTGGACGGAGATCCAGTCTACTACTATTCCGGTGTCGACATGGGGGGAGCCATAGCTCCAACGGACGGCGGCCAATATATCCTTGGCCAGGTGAGCGACTTCATTATCGAGAGTCTTAACTACACTGGTGGGAACAACAGGATCATCCTCGGATTCTCGGACAACATAACCATTAGGAGCTGTTCCTTCACCGATAGCCAGAACGGCATCGCCGTGTATTGGTCCAACACCAACCTGTTCCAGGACCTGGAGATGGACCACGTCTCCAGCCAGGGCATCTACCTGTACGAGAGCGACCATAACTCCGTCTGGGGCGGTCACTATCTCTACTCCTATTATGCCATCTATATGAATGGCTGCTTCAACAGCTTCCTTACGAATGTGAACATCAGCTACAGCAGCTATGGATATGGCCTGTACCTGGACAGTTGCGAATATGTGAACGTCAAGACCTGCGAGCTCAACGACCATAATTATGGGATATACGCGGAATACACCGACTACTTGACCGTGCTGGGCACGACCATACGCAACTGTATGAACGGAGGGGGCATCTACCTGTACACTTCGCACCTGGCCGAGCTCTATGACAACAACCTGTATCGGTGTGGGGTAAGGTTGTACGGGGACATCGAGACCTGGATCACCCAGGCCATGGACACCAGCAACACCGTGAACGACAACCCGTTGTACTACTATGCCGACTTCGACATGGCCAATGGCTCGGTGCCGGTAGATGCGGGGCAGGTCATCCTCGGTGGGATGGGCCAAGTGACCGTCACCGGGCTCCATATCTCCAATGTCACGGAAGCAATAGCCATCGGCTTCAGCTCGAACATCTACGTCCATGACAACGTCATTACCTACAACAACAAAGCAGTCTGGTCATACTGTTCTTCGAACGTCCACATATACTCCAACCAAGGCCGGTACAATGGCTATTCCGTGTACCTGGAAGCAAGCAGCGTTGGCATGCGCGTGCGTGACAACGACCTGAGGTGGGACAACAGCATCGCCATCTACATCCAAACCAGCTCGACGACCCAGGTAAGGAACAACCTGATCAACACCACCGCTTATGGCATAGGCATCTATTACTCGAGCAACTGCGTGTTCACCGGCAATACCCTGCAGCGTTGCTCCTTCGTCTTCAGCGGTGGGAGCAAGGACACCTACACCTCGCAATCCATCGAATCCACCAATACCGTCAACGGAAAGCCGGTGTACTACGCGGCGAACGTGAACATGAACAATGCCTCGGTCCCGGTCAACCAGGGGCAGGTCATCCTAGCCGGGGTGAAGTACGCCAAGGTCCAAGATCAGCAGTTCTCCAACCAGACCCATGGCGTCATCCTGGCCTATTGCTATGGTATAGAGGTCTACGACTGCAAGTTCTATTTCGTGAGCTATGGGGTCACGCTCTACTGCACCGACTATTCGACAGTCCGCAATGGAACGGTGCATGGCGGTGGCAACAGCGGGGTCTACGGCAACTATGCCTTCGACCTAACGGTAAAGGACATGGTGTTCGAGAGCGGGAGCTATAGTATCTGGCTCTCGTATTGCCATAACTCGTTGGTGAAGAACAACAATTTCACTTCCGGCTTTATTGGCGTTTACTCGTCATACAGCCTGCGTGTGACGGTCATGGACAACCAGATAAAGGGGCCAACCTATGGAGTCTACCTCTATGGCACCCGTCTTGGTCTGCTTTCAGACAACAAGATCGAGAACGCGTACATCGGCATCTATCTGTCCTACCGGTGCGATTCCATAGACGTACGGGACAATCTGGTTGCGAACTGCTCCTCTTATGGGATCTACGTCTATCAGGGCATTTCCAACATCTTCGCCGACAATGCATTGATGAAGAATAGGGGGTCCACCAACGTCTACGACCCGGCCAAGGTCCAAGCCTATGATAACTGGCCATACGATCGGTGGGACGGCCTGATGATGGATGGAAACCTCTGGCTGGACTGGACCTACCCGGACAGCGACCACAATGGCGTCGTGGATTACCCTTACTTGCTGGACGGAGGAGCGGAAGCGAAAGACCTGCTCCCCAAGTCGGATGTCGCCGGTCCGCAGCTTGCCATCCTGACCCCCACGCACGGGCAGACCATGGCCAATATGACGGTGAACGTCACATGGGAAGGTAGCTCTGAGCTGTCTGGCCTCGACCATTACGAGGTGAAGGTGGATTCCGGCTCATGGGCCAACGTCTCCATGAACACTAGCAAGCTGGTGACCTTCAGCGCGTTCGGCGCTCATCAGGTGTTCGTCCGGGCTTATGACCGGGCCGCCAACCACCTGGAGAGGAACGTCACCTTCATCGTGGCTGCGATCCCCGAGGCAATAACGACTTTGAGTGCAGTGCCTGGCTCTTCGCAGATCGTCCTTTCCTGGGAAGCGCCGTTCGACTCCGGTAGCCCGATCACCAATTACATTGTGTATCGGTCCACGACATCCGGCGTCTACGGCGCGCCACTCGCGACGTTGACCAGCCCGACCGTCCTGACCTATACTGATGCCAGTGCCGTCGTTGGCGCCACCTACTACTACGTGGTCAAATCGGCGAACACCGTTGGCAACAGCAGCGCTTCAAACGAGGTCAACGCCTCGATTGTGGTCGGCCCTCCGGATGCGCCGACAGGCCTGGTCGCGGACCCCGGAGTGGGATACGTCTCCCTGAACTGGAACGCACCGAGCAACACCGGCAGCGGTCCGATAACCGTCTACAAGGTCTATCGGACCACCATCCAAGGGGTCTATTCGCCGACGCCGGTGGCCACAGTAGTCGGCGCCACGACCACATACTATATGGATCGTGACTTGGCGGCGGGAACCTATTATTACCGGGTGACGGCGGTCAACACCGTGGAAGGACCGAAGTCCAATGAGGCCATCGCCGTCGAGCAGGGAGTGCATACTGGAACGCCGGGGGTCATAACCCAGATGTCCCTCAATTCGCACAAGGACCGGGTGGACCTCAGCTGGACCGCGCCCAGCGACGGAGGGTCGGCCATAACCCAGTATCACATCTTCCGGAGCGGTGTGGACAGCGGTCCGGTCCAGATATGGACATCGACCACCACCTCCTACACCGACTCGACGGTGACGGAAGGGCACGTGTACTATTATTGGATCGCGGCAGCAAACACCAACGGACAAGGACCGATCTCTGCGTCCATGCACACCAAGGCGCAGGAACCGGCGGGCACGATGGACCTGTCCATCCTCATCGTGGTCATCGTGATCGTCCTGGCCCTGGTGGCGGTAGCGTTCTACTTCCTGAAGATGCGCAAGAAGTAGGGAACAAACCTCAACCATGCGCGCCGGGTCCGAAGGGCCCCGGCGTCGCTTCTCGCTTTTCAATCCCGAGGTCTAGCTTTCGCCTTCCAGCGCAACAAAGTTCATTAGCGTTCAAGCAATTGTGCGGGCGAGCGGTGCGCAGATGGAAGGCGACTTTACCGTTACCCCCTGGGAGGTCTCCGGCCAGATCGATTATGACCTCCTGATCGAGAAGTTCGGCACGAAACGAATCGATGAGGCCATGCTCTCCCGGCTGGCGAGCTACGGGCCGCTGCACCCAATGCTCCGCCGCGGCATCATGTACTCCCAGAGGGACCTTGATTGGATACTAGATAAGTACGACCGGGGAGAGCAGTTCGTACTCTACACTGGCAGGGGGCCTTCCGGGCACACTCACCTCGGGCATCTGATGCCCTGGATCTTCACCAAGTACCTGCAGGACACTTTCGGCGCCGAGCTCTACTTCCAGATGACGGACGATGAGAAGTTCCTTTTCAATGACGGCCTCTCCATGAAGGACACCCTCCAGGCGGCTTATGAGAACGCGCTCGACGTCATCGCCCTTGGATTCGACCCTAAGAAAACGAAGATACTGATCGACACCGAGTGCATCAAGACCCTTTACCCGCTCGCCCTCAAGGTGGCCAAGAAGGTGACCTTTTCCACGGCCAAAGCGGTGTTCGGCTTTGACAATTCCACCAACATCGGCAGCATCTTCTACACCAGCATACAGTCCGCGCCGGCATTGCTGCCTTCAGAGCTGAAAGGCAGGAACGTGCCGGTCCTCATTCCGTGCGGCATAGATCAGGATGCTCATTTCCGCGTCACCAGGGATGTGGCGGAAGCCCTGGGATACTACAAGCCCGCCCTCATCCACAGCAAGATGTTCCCTGGGCTCACGGGAAGCGACAAGATGTCGTCCTCTCAGCCAGAAACCACCGTCTTCACCACCGATCCACCGAAGGTGGTCAAGAAGAAGATCGCCAACGCATTCACGGGTGGAGCGGTGTCGACGGAAGAGCAGCGCAAGACCGGAGGAAAACCCGAGGTGTGCTGCGTCTATAAGTACCAGTACTTCGTCTTTGAGGAGGACGACCGACAGGTGGAAACCTTGGCGGAGAAATGTCGCAAAGGCGAGATCCTATGCGGGGAATGCAAGAAGCTCTTGAGCGAGCGCTTGGTGCGGTTCCTGGAAGAGCATCAAAGGCGCCGGGAAGAGGCCAAGGGGAAGCTGGACGATTTCCTGATGAAAGCATGACCGAGCTCCTGCCTATCGGATACGTGCGCAACTCCGCCGAAACGCCGGCGGACCTCTCCCACATGGTCTCCAGGATAGAGGTCCTGCCGGAGTTCGTCCAGGGCCTGGAGGGTGTCGAAGACGGTGAAGAGATCATCGTCCTCTTCCTTTTCCACCGCTCCCTCGGCTACGAGCTGAAGGTGCATCCGAAAGGTGATGAGCGAAATTCTCTCATCGGCGTCTTCGCTTCCCGCAGCCCCAGGCGTCCGAACCCCATCGGCATGACCCAGGTCAAGGTGGTCCGGCGAGAAGGCAGCTCGCTCTTCGTCGAAGGTCTGGACGCCCTCAACGGCTCGCCGGTCATCGACATCAAGCCAGCGGTACGTCGGGACCAACGAGACATAAAATGCAAATAGGCTGGTGCTTTTCTCCTTCGCATGAACGCCTCGGAGATACTGGGCAGCCTGAGCTATCAGGAGAGGAAGGTGCTTCTAGCGCTGGCGAAGCTCGGAGATGGCGCTTCGCCGGAAGGGATCTTCGAGGCCGGTCCGTTTGGCCAGATGGTCGAGGTGATGAACGCGGCCTCTTGGCTGCAGAGCAAAGGCCTCATCACCATGGAGGAGAGAGGCCAGAAAGTCTATGGCTTGAAGGCCAAGGACATCGCGCAGAGGGGGCTTCCGGAAAGGAGAGCCCTCGATTACATCGGGCGCAACATCACGGTCAAGATGGGCGACCTCGACAAGGCGCTGGACAAGGGCGAGGTGCCAGTGGCCATCGGTTGGCTGAGGAAGAAGAACCTGGTCAAGATGGAGAAGACGCAGGGGGAGACCGTCATCACCCTGACGGACGCAGGGAAAGAGGCCCTGGTCCAGGAGATGAGGGACGAAGCCCTCCTGAAGAGGATGGCGGTCGGTGAGATAAGCGAGAGGGATGCTCCCGCGGACATCATCGCGCAGCTCAAGGGCAGGCAGGACCTGATCACGGAAAGATTGCAGGTGGCCAGGAAGATGAGCCTGACCGAGCTGGGCAGGCAGGTGCTCGATCTGGGGGTCGTCCTGAAGGAAGAGGTGGCCCAGATAACCCCAGAGCTGTTGCAGAGCGGCAAGTGGAAGGAGGTCTCCTTCCGCAGATATGATGTGCGCACCTTCGCGCCCACGGAGTACGCTGCCAAGAAGCACCCCCTCACCAGGATCGCCGATGAGGTAAGGCGCATTTTCCTGCAGATGGGTTTCACGGAGATCGACGAAGAGTATGTGCAACCGGCCTTCTGGAACATGGACACGCTCTTCACCCCCCAGGACCACCCCGCCCGGGAGATGCAAGACACCTTCTACCTGAAGCACCCCTCCAAGCTGTCCATCGCCGATGACGAGGAGCTGATCAAGAAGGTCCGTTCCATCCACGAGACCGGCGGAGACTCTGGCTCGCTAGGCTGGAGGTACAAGTGGAGCCGCGCCGAGGCGGAGCGGGCGTTGCTCAGGACGCACACCACGGTGAACACCATCCGCTACCTGGCAAAGCATCCGAACCCCCCGGTCAAAGTTTTCTCGCTGAGCCGAGTGTTCCGCAAGGAAGCTATCGATGCCACGCACCTGCCGGAGTTCATGCAGATCGAGGGCATAGTCATGGAGGAGACCGCCAGCTTCGACATGCTGGTCGGGATCCTCAGGGAGTTCTACAGCCGCATGGGCTTTGAGGATATCCGCGTACGCCCAGGCTATTTCCCGTACACCGAGCCTTCGCTGGAAGTAGAGGTGCTGTGGAACGACAAATGGATGGAGCTCGGCGGAGCGGGCATCTTCCGGCCGGAGGTGACGGCGCCCTACGGCATCAAGCACCCCGTGCTGGCATGGGGTCAGGGCTTCGAGCGCCTGGCCATGCTGAGATGGGGTCTGAAGGACATCCGGGAGCTGTATGCTACCGATATGGACCTGTTGAGGCAAAGCCCGATCTTCTGAGCAGCCCAGCGCTTCAAGCTGGAGCTCAGCTCAGACCTCGCCCCATTTCTTGGGCGGGTCGGCCTTCAGCGCATACTCCTTCGCCTTCTCCGCCATGCCGCACATGGAGTAGGCATCGGCCATGGCCTTGAACCATTTCCTCCGGTCCTCCGATTTGGTCATGGCCATGCTCTTGCTGATGTACTTCAGGGCCTCATTCCCGTTCCTGACGTTCAGGTAGCATTGCCCGAAGAGCAGATAGGCCCTCTCGATCATCTCCGGATCGTTCAAGCCGCCGGACCTGGTCAACCCTTCCAAAGTCTGCATGGCGCTCTGGGGATCACCCAAGGCGAGCCAAGTGTCCGCCCTTTCGATCTCGTTTGCCGGCACTCTGGCGCCTTCCGAGATGGTCGCCGCCGCATCGAACGAGAGCATCGCTTGGTTCAACTCGCCCCGCTGCTTGTGCAACCTGCCTTCCAAGAGCAGACCATCGAACCTTTCCTGCCGGTCCGGGGACGCCTTCATCTCTTCATAGATGGCCTGGCAGTAAGTGAGATCGTGGGTCAGCAAGGCTACCTCGCCCTGCACTCGCCTCACCCTGGCGGCGCTCTTCTCCGAGGGAGATTCCAACCTTGAAACGAGGTCCAGAAGGTCCTCGTCCACATGGTTCAGCAATATCATCCCCTTGGAAGCCACCAGCATCTCTGCCTCCTTCCTCCGCCCCGACTCCAGCAAATGGAAGAGGCGTTCTCTGTAATTTCCTATGGATAGCCAATAGTCCGCGGCTCGGCTGTGATGGCGCCTGAGCTCCTCGGGAGCGAGCATCTTGAGGACCGATTGCCTGACCTCAAGCGGGATATCGACAATCCCTTCGCGGTCGACAGGCAGTATCATCGCACTGGCATCTGGAAGGGCGCCACGTTTGAACGGCTTGCGGAAGACCGCGGCTCCCGCGAGGATCGGCTTGAGATCGTCGGAGAGTGAGGCATAGAGGTCTTGCCCTCGGGAGCGTCGGATGTCTATCATCGGGCCGATCTCTATGCCTTCCTGTTTGGCGAACCCTTCGATCCTGGCAGCCTTGATCTCCCCTTCCTTGCTGAGGAAGTATACCTTCCTTTTTGTCTTGCCGCGCTTGATGTGGGCAAGCTTTTCCACCACTTCCCCAGCATCCTTAAGCTTCTTTAGTTCGATGGCCGCGTGCGCCCTCGAAATGCCGAGGCTGCCCGCAATGCCATCCTGACTGATATCGATAGGGACATCGAAGCTGTCGATCATTTTCTGGTATCTCACCAAATAGAGGACAATTCTCTCCCCCACCGTCAGGCTGCTGGGCATCGTTATCGGAGCAATGAACGGGCTATTTAATCATAAGCCGGCTGCTATCACATGTAATATTCATTCGTATCCCAAAGGTCCCCCCGATGATTGTTCCACTGTCTAATCCAGGCGGTGAAATCAGGCTTGCGAATGGCCGCGCTACGAGCAAATACGGACAACTGCTCTGAAACCTTGTGCGCAATCATTTATCCTGAAAGAAGGTCATGCCCGCTCGATGAGGCTCCTGGTCTGCAGTCTTGAGGACACTGCCAGCATCAATATCCGCGACCGGTTGCTGGAGATCGGAGGCTGGAAGGAGACGAAGACGTTTCGTTCTCACCCCGTGTTTGAAAGGGGAAGCGATGTCATGGTCACCATCGACCAGGTCCATCTTTACGCGGACAATCTGGACGTTGAGGCGACGCAAGCCCTGGCACAGCCTTTCGATCCGGTGGTGTTCCTGTCTCGGCACAGGGCCGCTTCGGGGATCCCGACCCTGACCGTGCATCCTATCGGGAACTTCGCCAAAGCCGAATACGGGGGCCGGCCGGAGACCCTAGTGCCCTCCGCCCCGGACCTCATGACCTCCTGCCTCAGGGAACTGCAGAAGCGGTCGTCCGGTCTTCCCTTCCAGGTGGGGTTCGAGGTCACGCACCACGGACCATTGCTGAGCGTCCCTACCATGTTCATCGAGATCGGCAGCGGAGAGCAGAACTGGGGCGATAGAGAAGCGGCCAGGGCGATCGCCTCGACCCTTCTTGAGGTGAAGCTCATCGAAGCGCCCAAGGCCATCGGCATCGGTGGAGGGCACTACGCGCCCCGTTTCAGCGAGGTCGTGGCCACCAAGCGGATCTCTTTCGGGCACATGATCCCCAACTATTTCTGCGACCATGCATCCGACGAACGCCTGCTCCAGGTGCTGGAAGAGGCTAGGGCCAAGAGCGGCGGAGCGGACCTGGTCTACATACACAAGAAGTCGATGGCGCGCTCTCGTGCCAATCACCTGAAGGGTCTGGCCGAAGTGGCTGGCGCCAGGGTGGTGGACTCCGGGGACCTCGCCGATCTGGATTAGTATTATTGCAACTGCTCTCCGCAGATCGGGCACAGCTTCCAGTTCGGTTGGATGGGGGAGTTGCAACTGGGACAGCACTCTCCCTCCACTGCGCACGCTTCCATGGCCTTGTGTCCTTCCCGCGCAGCCAGCATCTCTTCCTTGAGCTCTTTGTCCTCGGGCGCCGTCAGTCTGTCCGACCTGTGCTTCTTGGTTGGTCTTAATAGGGCCTTCATCTCCTTGGAGCCGGACGCCGCCACGAACTTGCCTTCGTTCTTGCGCGATTTCCAATAGTCGACCCCGATGACCAATCCTCCGGCCATGGCCAGGACCGAGCCGAAAGTGGCCACGAACAGTCCGGGACCGAAGTGATACTGGAAGAGCAAGAAATCGGCGTTGATCTTCAGGATGACGACGATCAAGAACACAATGACCACGATAGAGGTGATCAGGATGGCTGGGGGTGAGAAGCGCCTCAGCCTCTCTATGCCTCTCTCACCCAGCAACTCCATGGCAGCCAAAATGGCGATGACCGCCCCGCCGATGGGAATGATCAGCGCGATGAAGTAGCCCTGGTAGGTGACGGAGTTGATCATTTCGGTGATGTACACCATGATCACGCCCTCGTTCAAGAAGCCCACCTTGTTCACCCAGCTGAGGAAGAAGGACGAGGCCAGCATGGCCCCGCCCACAACACAGAATATGATGCCGATCAAGATGCCCACGTGCATCTGCTTTTTGATGACGGCGCTCTCGTCCCATTCCGAGCCTCTGCGCTTCGCCTTCCGCTGAGCCGCCTCCTTGTCCCTGGCCAATCCTCTTCGCCCCCGTGACCACTAGTTACGCACCACGGTCCCCTTGACCTTTTCGCCTGCGATGGCCTTCTCCAAGTCCTCAAGGTCGCGGCCATTGACCACATAGACCGGAATGTTGGATTGCATGGCCACCTGTGCTCCCAGGCGGTCGAAGACGTCCGACGGTCCGGCCGCATGCAGTCCCTTGTTCACCAGGTCGAACAGGCGCTGATGGGTGATCTCGGTGAACCGCTCCGCATCATCGTACTTCTTCGGGTCGGCGGAATATGCGGCATCCACCGAGGTGGCGTTCACGATGCGCGCCGCCTTCAATTCCGATGCCACCATGGCCGAGACCGCATCCGTGGTGTGGCCGGGAACGGTCCCGCCCATGACCACTATCTTTCCCTTGCGGGCTTCCTCGACCGCCTCAGGGACCGTCCTGGGCAGGACGTCGTCCGCGTCGGCGCCCAGGGCGATGCGCAAGATCCTGGCGTTCAGGCGCGTGATATTTATGCCCAGCTCATCTTGGACATCGCGATTGGCCCTCATTTCCCTGGCCAGGCTGATATAATAGCGGGCCACCTTTCCACCCCCGCAGACCAGCACCAATCGGTTCTTTTTGGCCGCCTTTCTTAGCATTGAGGCCAAGGCGCTCAGGTATTCGAGATCGTGGTCATCCGGAACCAGAACGGAGCCTCCCAGAGATACGACGACATAGTCCATGTGGATACCAACAGCTTTATTACGGCAATTCTTCTTGAGTGATAAAAAACCGTAGGTCGAATTTCATATGGCTCAAACCATTGGTGAGATCCTCTCCGATCGCCAAAGATATGATTTCAAGCGCGCCTTGGAGGAGGTCAGCAATCTGAAGGGAAGAGGCACGGAGCTCATCTCCCTTTACGTACCGCCGGACAAGCAGATATACGACGTGGCGGCCTACCTCAGAGGCGAGTATTCGCAATCCTCCAACATCAAGTCGCAAAGCACCAAGAAGGCGGTGCAGGGCGCTATCCAATCCATACTCGCGAGGCTGAAATACTTCAAGGTCCCGCCCGCGAACGGGCTCGTGTTCTTCGTGGGAGAGGTGGCCCACGTGGGCGATCAGACGCGCATGGTGCAGTACACCCTAGAGCCGCCCGAGCCGATCATCACTTTCCTATATCGCTGCGATTCCTCCTTCTACACCGAACCGCTGACGAACATGCTCCTGGACAAGAAGTCCTATGGGTTGTTGGTCATCGACCGGAGCGAGGCGACGCTGGGGCTATTGAGCGGCAAGAGGATCTCGGTCATCCGCAACATCCAGTCCCAGGTGCCGTCCAAGCACCGCATGGGCGGTCAGTCGGCGCAGAGGTTCGAGAGGCTCATCGAGATCGCGGCCAGCGAGTTCTATAAGAAAGTGGCGGACGCGGCCATAGACGCCTTCCTGAACAAAGCCGAGTTGGTAGGGCTGCTGATCGGCGGGCCTGGAGCGACGAAGAACTTCTTCGCGGACCAGGGCTACCTTCATCATGAGCTCCAGAAGAAGGTCATCGACACCTTCGATACCGGATACACGGACGAATACGGGCTCAAGGAGCTGGTGGAGCGCGCCAAGGAGAAGCTCGCCGACCTGGACCTGATGCGCGAGAAGCGCTTGGTGACCAGGCTGCTGGAGGAGATCAGGAAGTCGGACGGGGGCCTGGCCACCTACGGGGAGAACCAGGTCCGGGAGGCCATCGGGCACGGCGCTGTCGACATCGTGCTCATCTCCGAAGGCCTGCGCAAGAAGCGCTATCCCATCGAATGCGCCTCCTGTGGCTGGAGGGAAGTGGTGACCTCGGAGAAACCGCCGGAGCCCACAAAATGTCCTTCCTGCGGCGCTTCTACCATCATCGGGGACGGCGTCGACCTGGTGGACGATTTCTATGACATATCGGAGAAGATGGGCACCAAGGTGGAGCTGATCTCGGCCGATTCCGAAGAGGGAGAGATGCTGCTCAAGGCATTTGGCGGCGTGGCTGCGCTGCTGCGGTTCAATCTGGGCCCGGGGGCATGAGATGGACCCCCTCTTGCCCTTCGCCGAAGAGGTCCGCGATCTGGTCCAGAACGCGCTCAAGGGAATGGGTTCGGAGCTGAGGCCGGAGATGGAGAAACCCGACCTCACCAAGGCCGATTTCGCTTTCCCCTGCTTTCCACTGGCCAAGCCGATGAAGAAGGCGCCTGCGGTCATCGCCGAAGAGATCGTTTCAAAGATTCCCCTCTCGGCCCTGGTGGAGCGGGTGTGGGCCGAGAAGGGCTATATCAATTTCAGGATCAACCAGGACCTGCTCACGAGGAACACGCTGAGCGAGGTCCTATCCGCGAAGGAAAGGTACGGGGAAGGCGAGGCCAAGAACGTGAAAGTGCTCCTCGAGCACACCTCCGTCAATCCCACCGGCCCCATCCACGTGGGTAGGGCCAGGAACCCCATAATCGGGGATACCCTGGGAAGATGCCTGAGGAAGTGCGGGTATCGGGTGGAGACCGAGTATCTGGTCAACGACGTCGGCAAGCAGGTGGTGCTCTTGGCCTGGGGGCTGATGCACGTGCCCGAAGGAGAGGTCCCGTCCGTGGAGAGGGCGAAGGACGACCACCTCCTGGTGGGCTACTATCGGAAAGCCAACGAGCTGCTGGAAAAGGACCCGCAAGTGACCGAGCAGATCTCAGGAATGTTGCGCCGCTTCGAGTCCGGGGACCCTGAGATCATTCAGGAGGTGAGGAGCACCGCGGAGCGCATGCTAAGGGGCATCCGGGATTCGCTGGCCGATATCAGTATCAAAATAGACACCTACACCTGGGAGTCGCAGTTCATCCTCAACGGGGAGGCGAGGGCGGTGGTGGAGCGGTTGAAGCGTTCGCCCTACTGTCATGAGGAGGACGGCGCCTATTATCTCGACCTGTCGGCGTTCGGCATCCATGGTCGCGACACCAAGTTCTTCTTCACCCGCTCCGACGGAACGACCCTCTACACCACCCGGGACATGGCTTATCACCTGGACAAGTTCAAGCGCTCCGACGTCGCCATCAACGTGCTGGGCGAGGACCAGAAGCTCGGACAGGCTCATCTTGCCGCCGCGCTCAAGATCTTGGGCGAGGAGAGGGCTCCGGAGTGCGTCTTCTACGCCTTCGTTTCCTTGCCGGAGGGCCGCATGTCCACTCGCAAAGGGGTGGTGGTATACCTGGACGACCTCATCGACGAGGCGGAGGAGCGTGCGCTGGCGGAGGTCAAGAAGCGGCGCACGGACCTCTCCGTCGAAAGAATGGCCCAGATCGCCAGGGAGATCGGTCGTGGTTCACTGCGCTTCAACATCGTGAGAGTGCAGGCCGAGAAGCAGCTCGTCTTCAAGTGGGAGGACGCCCTGAACTTCGAGGGCAACTCCGCTCCCTTCCTGCAGTACTCGCACGCCCGCTGCTGCTCCATCCTGAGGAAAGCGGGCGATTACGAAAGGAGCACGGAAGCTAGCCTGCTGGTGGATGAGTACGAGCGAAGACTTATACGAGTGCTCGCACAATATCCTGGGGTCGTCAAAGAGTGCGGGGAAAAGAGGAAGATCCATCTCATGCCAGCCTACGGACATGAATTGGCTTCCGCTTTCAATCAGTTCTATGCCTACGTGCCGGTGCTGCGGTCCGGCGAGCATCAGAACGCCCGCCTGTCGCTAGTGGAAGCGACCATGTGGACGCTCCGCGGTGTCCTAGACTGTCTAGGGCTCGCGGCTCCGGAGGAGATGTGATGGCACAGATAAGCAAGCTCAAGGAAGAGGATCGCGGACACGTGAGGGCCTTGGAGCTCTTCATCATGAAGGATTACCTGGAGGCCATGCTGCACCGCCGCTGGGATGACCTGAGCCAAGAGTTCGTGGATCAGCTCGGCGCCTCGGCGAAGGGCTCTTTCGAGCATTACATGAGCTCCAATCTCAGTTGCGTGGCCAAGGAGGATGGGCACATCGTGGGTTTCGTCTTTGCGCAGCTGGTCGAGTACCAGAGCAACCTCCCCAAATCGGTGTGGGTGGAGAACATCGGAGTGCATCCCAACCACCGGCGCAGGGGCATCGGGTTCCAGATGCTGAAGAAGGTGGCGCAAGATGGCAAGAAGAGAGGGGCCATCGCTGTCCAGAGCGCCATCATGCCAGACAACCCGCAGTCCATCATGCTGCACAAGAAACTGGGATTCTTCATGGACGCCCGCAAGATCGCTTTCCTCGACCTCGAGAACTTCCAGTGATCATCTGCCTCTGCAGTACTCTTCCCGGCCATACTTCGTTTCGACGAGGTCCGCGATGGTCTTCAGCTCGTAGCGGGTGAGAGAGCCCTTGGCAATCTCCACTTTGAAGGTGGAAGTGAACCCTTCCAACACTGCCCTCTTCACCCGGTCCATGGTCGGCGCCTCGCCCAGTTCCTTGGCGAGCGAGGTCACGGAATCCTTCGAGCGCCCCTTCTTGCGCATCTTGAGGACCTCGAACATGAGGTCGAAGTTGGTGTCGACCATCAGCGTGCCGTGCTGCAGCACGATGTCCCATTTGCGCGTCTGGGCGCTTCCGGATATCTTGCGCTTGCTCACCAGCACATCGTTCACCGGCTTGAACTCCCCCTTCAATCCCAGGACGTCCAGCGCCTTGATGATGGCCTGGCATACCTGCTCGAAGGTCTCGTTGGGGCTTTCCGACACCATCTCCTTGTCGACGATGAGGGCGTAGATCAGCTGCCCTGAATCGGTGTAGATGGAGCTGCCTCCGCTCATCCTGCGGACCACCTGTACATCGTGCCTTCTTGCCGCCTCAAGGTCGACCGACTCCTCGATCTTCTCGAAATAGCCGAGGGATACCGTCGGCCTGTCCCGGACATATAGGTGCAGGGTGTTGGGGACTATCCTCTGATGCCTGGCCATGACAATGGCCTCATCCGTGGCCGCGGTGTAGGCCGGAGGAACCAAGTCGCTCTCGATCAAGCGCCAGATCATCGCCATCAGCTAGGTTCTGGACGGACAAAAAGGTTCGCTTGCACGGCAATGAGCTTGGGCTAATGGAGAAAAGAAGAAAATAGGGAAGAATGAAAGGGTTTCGGAATAGGATTTACTTCTTGCCCTTCGGTTCTATCTTCTCGCTCTTGCCGCGTCCGCCCAGCTTCGGAAGGCGCTTCCTCATGTAAAAGAGGACGATGATCACGATGATCACCGCGAATATGCCTCCGTACAAGGCGATGGCCTTCCAGCCAGCTTCGTTAACGGTAACCCCGGCGGTTTCGGTATTGTCAATCTTGTTTATCTCGCGGTCCACCACGGCGTTGGCGAAGATGGTCGTGTTGCCTTTGGCGGATGGGGTCCAGCTGAAGGTGATGATGCCATACTGCCCTGGCTTCAGGACGGTGGTGGAAGTGCCGTTGACGGTCATGTCCACGCCGTTGCCGATGCTGGTCTTGGAACCATCTGAGTTCAGGATATAGAACTCGATGTGCGGGGTGTTCGCGTCCGCATTGCCGACATTGGTGATGTTCACCTTGATGGTGCCAGCGTCGCCTTCAGTGAAAACGTTCGGGCTGAACACCATGCTCACGATCCGCAGGTCGGGCCTGGGCGAGGAGGTGACGGTCAGCGTCCTGGTTATGTTGGCCGCGTTCTTGGCCACATCGACCACCGTCAGCTTCACGCCGAAGGTGCCGATCTTGGCGTATGCGTGCTCGACATAGTTGCCGTAAAGGGTTGTGCCATCGGCCATGCTCCAGGTGAAGTTGAGCTTGTCGAAGCTGTCGTTGTTGTCATAGGTCGCGTTCGCGTCGAATGCCAGTGTGACATTCTCCTGCGCGCTCACGACCTCCGTGGTCGATCCGACCTTGGTGACCTTGAAGCTGACCACCGGTGGGGTGGTGTCCTTCACGACGACCTTGACGCTCTTCCAGGAGAAGTGGCCTGCCACATCCGTGACGTTGAGCAGCATGCTGAAGTTGCCGGCACGAGCGTATGTCTTGGTCACGTTCTGTTGCTCGCCGATGCCGACGGTGGTGGTGTTGCCGTCGCCCCAAACATAGGACCAGGTCTTGATGACGCCGATGTCACTTGGCGAGGTGGAAGCGATGTGGTCGTAGGAAATGGCCCCGTTGAAGACGAGCGCCTCGTTCTGGTCCACATGCAGCTCCCCGTTGGCAATGGTCTTGTTGCGCACGGTGAAATCAGCCACTGGGTTCAGTCCATCTGCTTTGATGTAGAATGTGGTCTGTGCGGTCAACGCTGCCACATCGGTCACGGTCAGCCTGACCGTGATGTTGAAGCTGGCCGCAGTCAACAGGTACTTGGTCCAGGAGCTGGAGATCGGTCCGATGGTTGTTAGCCCCACGAACTCCCAGGTGTACTTCAATGGGTTGCCGTTGGGATCAGCGGACCCGTTGGCAGTGAAGGATATGTCCCTGTTGGTGGAGACGATGTAGTACTTCACCGTTGAGTTGGTGCCAAGCACCGCATAGGCGTACGTTGAGGGTACCTGTGCTCCGCCGACCGCGGTCGGAGCCAAAGACTTCTGGATACCGATGGTCACTTGCTCGAACGCGCCGGTCTTGACCGACGGGTTCAAGGTCACATTTGTGTAGCCAGACACCTGGATGAAGGTGGTCTGGGTCGAGTTGCTCACCATCTCGTACTGCGGGCTGGTGAGCCACTTGAGGGTGACCATGTAGCTCAAGGACAGGGTGTCGTACTTGGCGTATCCGAGGGCATTGTAGGCGGCGGCGCCGTTGCCGATGGCGGCGACCGAGGTGTAGGTGGATCTCAATGCACCAGTATATCCAGCGGTGCTTGAGGTGGCGCTGTTGTTAAGGTTGCTGAAGGCCACCAGGCTGAAGTCGGTCGAGACCAGGTACCGGGTGTTGTTGACCTTGACGATGAAGTCGCTGGTCACGTTGACCGGACCATAGGCCCTGACCTTGGACACGAAGGCAGCGTACTCGCCAGGTTGCACCAGGCCATCCGCGTTACCGAACGCGAAGTCGATCTGCATCCTGATGTTGGGAACATTGCTGTAGGCGATGTTGTTGATGGTCATATCGTAGCCCATGGCGATGTTCCTGGTCAGGTCGAAGCTGTTCCAGTCGTTCGCCTTGAACGCCACGTCCGAGCGGTCCACTTGTCCGACCGGAGTGTTCAGGTTGACGGTTGGAACGGTCTGCGGGGTCGAAGCCACCACGGTCACGGTCTGCATGCTGGCAGAGGCATCCTGGGCATCCACCAGCAGGGTGAAGGTGCCCGGGTAGGCATCGAACACGAAGTAGTTCGAGGTGACCCTGGCCTGGACGATCCTCTTCTCCAGGTTCGGTCCGGAGTTGGCCACCAGCACGGCGGTCACATTCTGGCCCGGGTTTCCGTTCTTGTACACGAACCCATTCACCTGCACTGCGGGGTTCAGGGTCTGGGTGACCGTG
>Ga0315279_10002263_pt1 | contig 29407 bp, 28 predicted proteins | sample YL17G06_20_MG_FD_203694 | JGI IMG/M metagenome (GOLD analysis project Ga0315279, IMG submission 203694) | Sediment microbial communities from Yellowstone Lake, YNP, Wyoming, USA - YL17G06_20 | ecosystem: Environmental > Aquatic > Freshwater > Lake > Sediment | place: USA: Wyoming | collected...
TCCTGCCGTGTCATCATAAAAATGTCCTTTTCTTCTGCCATAACGCCTCCTTGGCTGCGTTATGGACATTGTACAATAGGACATTCTTATTTTGGCTAATTAGGACATTATCATATTGGGGTTACATCCCCTGATAATTGTCTTGATATGCCGAGCTAATACGGATATAATTGCCAATAAAAGATGGATGAAAAAGCCGGTGTGGTCTATAAACAGTGGAATGCGGCATCTGCGCAGGCGGCTTTACTATTAGTCCACGGCCTGGGCGGTCATAGCGACAGGTGGGATTTTTTATCCCGGTTCCTACTGCAAAACGGTATTTCTTCCTACGCCATCGACCTTAAGGGTTTTGGCCAGACCCAGGATTTAAAAGGGCACATCGATTCTTTCCAGACCTACTTCACTGATATCCTTTCCTTACGCGCGATTATCAAAAAGGAACATCCCCAGGCTAAAGTTTTTATTCTCGGAGAAAGTTTAGGCGGGCTCTTGGTTTTCTTGCTGGCAATCCGTGACCCCGGGCTTTTTAACGGCCTGATCTGTATCTCCCCGGCATTTAAAAATAAAATGCAGTTTTCTTTCTTAGAGATTATCAAAATCCTGGCGGCGTTTTTCTGCAATCCGCAGCAGCAGTTCCACGTTCCATTTAACGCGCAGATGTGCACACGCGATACCGGATATCAAAAGACGATGGAAGCGGACGATAAAGAGCATCGCCTGGCTTCGGCAAAGTTGCTGATGAATATAGTTATTGCCGAACTGCATGCCGGGTTGCTTAAGGCCAAGCTTACCACACCCACTTTGTTCCTGATTGCCGGAAGGGATTTTTTAGTCGATGCGCAGGCGAGTTTAAATATCTTCAAAAAACTAAAGATCCCGGATAAAACAATCATAGAATATCCCGAGATGTATCACGCGCTTTCCATAGACTTGGGCAGGGAAAGAGTTTTTGCCGACATCTTAAAATGGATTCAGGAAAGATTGCGCTAAAAAGAGGAGGAGCCTTAGGTGGAGTATATTCTCTCTATAGACCAGGGGACTACGGGAAGCAGGGTGGTCCTGTACGATAAAAACGGCGAGAAAAAGGCAAGCGCTTATGAGGAATTTCCCCAGTATTTCCTTAAGCCGGGGTGGGTCGAGCATAATCCCGAAGAAATCTGGCAGAGTGTTAACCGTTCCATCCAGGCAGCGCTTAAGAAAGTTCCGAAAGCAAAAATCCGCGCCGTCGGGATTACCAATCAGCGCGAGACCACCATCGTCTGGGACAAAGACAGCGGCCGGCCGGTCTATAATGCCATTGTCTGGCAGTGCCGCAGGACCTCTTCCCGCTGCAATGCGCTAAGGCAAATAAAAGGCGAACAGGAATTCTTTAGAAAAAAGACCGGGCTGCCGATAGACGCCTATTTTTCCGCGACAAAAATAGAGTGGATTCTAAAAAATGTCAGAGGCGCTTTGTCAAAGGCAAAAAAGGGAAGGCTATTATTCGGCACTACCGACAGCTGGGTGCTCTGGAAATTGACTAATAGAGCGGTGCATGCCACGGATTTCACCAATGCCTCCCGGACGATGTTGTTTAATATTGAAAAGCTGTGCTGGGATGATACGATTGTGAAAAAGTTCGGCATCCCTATGCAGATGCTGCCGGCTGTCAAGCCTTCATCGGGGGTCTTCGGAGTTACCGCGAAACATGGTATTTTACCTTCGGGAATTCCTATTGCCGGGATTGCCGGCGACCAGCAGGCAGCCTTATTCGGGCAGGCATGTTTTGAACCGGGTACCATGAAAAATACCTACGGCACCGGATGTTTTCTGCTGCTGAATACCGGCAAGCGCCGGGTTACATCGCAGCACGGCCTGATTACTACTTTGGGCTGTGACGCAGCGGGTAAGCCGGTGTATGTCCTGGAAGGGGCGGTGTTTGTTGCCGGCTCCGCCGTCCAATGGTTGCGCGACGGGTTAGGGCTTTTAGCTTCGGCATCGGCATCTGAAAAAATGGCAAAATCAGTCAGGGATAATGCCGGGGTCTATTTTGTCCCTGCGCTGGTGGGATTGGGCGCTCCTTATTGGGACCAGGATTGCCGCGGCAGTATTTTCGGAATCACGCGCGGCACGCAAAAAAGCCATATTGTCCGGGCCGCACTGGAGGCGATGTGCTATCAGACAAAAGACGTGGTAAAGGCAATGCAAAAGGATTCGGGCTTACAAATCAGGAAATTAAAGGTTGACGGCGGCGCGGCAGCGAATAACTTTTTATGCCAGTTCCAGTCGGATGTCCTGGGGATTGAAGTAGTCAGGCCGAAGGTTATCGAGATTACCTCTTTAGGGGCGGCGTATCTGGCCGGCCTGGCAACGGATTACTGGAAGGGCGCGGCAGAGATAAAAAAATGCTGGAAACAGGATAAGGTATTTCATCCCCGGATGTCCCCGGCTGCTGCCGCAGAGCTTTATAAAGGCTGGCTTAAGGCAGTGCGCAGGACTCTTTCCCGCTATTAACAGTGAAACTATACGACGTAATCATAATCGGCGCAGGGGTAGTGGGAACGGCGATCAGCCGTGAGCTATCCCGCTATAAATTAAGCATCGGCCTGCTGGAAAAAGAAGAGGAGCTTGCCTTTGGCGTCTCTAAATCCAACAGCGGAATAATTCATCCCGGGACCCATAATCCCCGGCATTCACTAAAGGGCCGGCTCTGTGTCGCCGGCAATAAACTTACCCGCAAGATCTCCCGGGAACTGGGCGTTGATTTTAAGGAAGTAGGGGAGCTGGTCATCGCCTTCCGGGAAGAAGACCTGCAGCATTTAGTCCGGCTTAAGGAAGAAGCCCAGGCACTGGGTGTGCCGGGGTTAGAGATTGTCAACCGCGCCTGGCTTAAGAGTCACGAGCCAAACCTTTCCCAAGAAGCAATTGCCGCGTTGTATGCACCTACAGCCGGGATTATCAGTCCTTACCGCCTGGTCTATGACCTGGCGGAAAATGCGGTGAGAAACGGTGTAGAGGCTTGCACCCGGAATGAAGTAACGCATATCGAAACGCGCGCCAGCGAGCGTTGTTTTGAAATCACCACTTCCGCCGGTAAGTTCCGGGCGCGGTATCTGATTAACGCTGCCGGCCTTTATGCTGATGAGATAGCGCGCATGGTAGGCGTTGATGATTTCCGGATCAAGCCGCGTAAAGGTGAAGAGTTTATTCTCGATAAGAAAAAAGAGCATCTTACCAATCATCTGCTTTTTCCGCTGCCCTCAAAGACCTCCAAGGGCGTATTAGTAATCAAGACCGCGGACGGCAATCCCATGATCGGCCCCACTGCCGTGGATTGCGACGATAAAGAAGACCTTTCTACTTCAGATGCGGGCCTTAAGCAAGTGCTCGCGGGTGCTCAACAGATGATTCCCTCTATCAGCGAGAGCGATATCATTGCTTATTTTGCCGGCCTGCGGCCGGTTAGCGCAGATGATTTCATTATCCGGCATGAGGAGAAGGTTCCCGGATTTATCAATGTCGCGGGGATACAATCTCCGGGCTTAACCGCTGCCCCGGCAATCGCGGTTTTGCTGTGCGATATTTTAAGAAGTCAAGGTTTAGTCCTGAAGAAGAAGCTTAGATTTCATAAGCATCGCAAGAAGGAAATCCATTTATTCGCGGTTTCCTTATCGGAAACCGCGAAGCTGATTAAGAAAGACCATGCCTACGGCGATATTGTCTGCCGCTGCGAGATGGTTTCGGCAAAGGAAATCGAAGAGGCGATAAAGCGCGGCGCTAAGACGCTGGACGGGATAAAATTCAGGACCCGGGCCCAGGCAGGCCGCTGTCACGGCAGTTTCTGCACTACCCGGATTATTAAGATGCTTACCCGGGCAGCAGGAAAGCCTTTACTTAAGATTAGTAAAAAAGGGCCGGGTTCGGAAATCGTGAAACAGGATAGAGTCAATGGTTAAAAGAGACCTGGTGATTATAGGAGGCGGGCCCGCGGGAATGGCAGCGGCGCTTTCCGCGCATAAAAACGGGGTCAGGGACATTCTCCTTATTGAAAGAGACCAGTATCTGGGCGGGATACTCAACCAGTGCGTGCATACCGGGTTTGGCCTGGAATATTTCAAGGAAGTTTTAACCGGACCGGAATATGCCGCCCGGTTTATCAGGGAAATTGAAGGCATCGCGCCTATCGAGATTAGTTTGCGTTCCTTTGCCGTAGCCTTAACCAAAGAAAAGGTGCTTACCTATTTAAAGCCGGGCTTGCTGCAGCGGGTCAAGGCCAGGGCATTAATTATGGCTACCGGCTGCAGGGAAAAGACCCGCGAGATGGTGCATATTGCCGGCAGCCGGCCGGCAGGAATTTTTACTGCGGGTCTGGCCCAGAAGCTGATTAACATTGAAGGGCTCCTGCCGGGCAAGCAAGTGGTGATTGTCGGCTCAGGCGATATCGGGTTGATTATGGCCCGGCGTTTTCTGCTTGAAGGGGCGCAAGTTAAGGGGGTTATTGAGATTCAAGACAGAAGCCGCGGGCTTCTGCGTAACCTGGTGCAATGCATCGAGGATTTCGAGATTCCTTTTTATTGCCGCCACAAGATTGCCAGGATTTACGGGAATAAAAGAGTGGAAAAAGTAAGCATCGTCAAGGTGGATGATAATCTTAAAGAAGTTGCGGGCTCGGAATTCCAGCTGGCCTGCGATACGATTTTAATTTCCGTAGGGCTTATCCCGGAAAATGAACTCATCGAAATGGCGGGTGTGGCAATCGATAAGAAAACCAATTGTCCGGTATCCGGGGAACTCAATAAGACATCTCTACCCGGAGTATTTGTCTGCGGGAACTCCTTTAAGGTCTATGACCTGGTGGATTCGGTCACGCGCGATAGTGAGATTGCCGGTAAGTTGGCTGCAGAGTATCTGAGAGGAAGAAAATGACGCGCAAGCTTACCTGTATTGAATGTCCCAAGGGCTGCGTTTTGTCAGTAGAAGTAGAGAAGGATAAAGTAGTGAAGGTAAGCGGCAATCTTTGTCCTAAGGGCCTGGTTTACGCTGCGTCCGAGATTGAGAATCCGGCGCGGATATTGACTTCCGCTGTCCTGACCAAAGGCCTGGATTTAAAAATGATCCCTGTAAGGACTGACCGGCCCATCCCTAAGAGCCGCCTTATGGAGGCGATGAGAGAGATAAAGAATCTCAAGATAGAAAAAGAAGTCCATCTCGGCGATGTGATTGCAGAGAACTTCTTAGGCTTGGGAGTAAACCTGATTTCTACGAGAGAGACTAAGTAGCTGTTTCTGCCCTGACAACCTTGTAAAGTTATAACGAGGATTTTTACTTAGAGTTTTTCGCGGGATTTATGGTAAGATAATTGGGAATATAAGGGCCTCTTCCATGCTCAGTTTTGAAATATCGTTTATCGCTGGCACAGCCGCAGGCGAAACATAAAAGCAATATCGCGATAAATGTTTTCATAGCGCCACTATAACAGCATTTTTAAAATTTGTCTACAAAATATTGAAGCAGATATGAAAATGAACAAAAAACAATTAATAGCTGCCTGGGCGATGGGGATTGTATTTTGCTTATTTTACGCTTACGCGGTCTTTATGATACCCGGGCCGGCAAGAGCTTTTAGGTTTTTATTGCCACGCGCCATACTGATTTTAACCATGGGATTTTTCTTTATCTATACTTTAAGGGATAAGAAAAAATAAAAGCAACCCGGTTAGCATAATCACAATAGCGTAGCGGCTATAAAAAGCAAAACCTGTTTAACATTTGCCAGATTGGAGGCTTAAATGGACTTGTTGCTGAAGAAAATAATCGAGGCGGCGGGTATCGCGGGTTACGAAAGCGCAGTCGCGAAGATTATGAGTGAGGAATTTAAGAAGACCTGCGATGACGTGCAGATTGACAATTTCGGCAATGTCATTGCCAGGAAGGGAAAGGGCAAAAGGAAGATTATGCTTGCCGCGCACATGGATGAAGTGGGGCTGATGGTAAAGTATATCACCAAGGAAGGTTATCTTAATTTCATCAAGGTCGGAGGCATAGACGACAGGATACTTCCCGCCCAGAGAGTGGTAATAAAATCCGAAAAGGGAGACTGCCGGGGTCTGATCGGTACAAAGCCGCCGCATCTATTGAGCGAAGAGGATAAAAAGAAGGTGATTAAATACGAGGATATGTTTATCGACATCGGATGCAAGAGTAAGGCAGAAGCCGAGGAAAGGGTAGCAGTAGGCGATATCGTAATATTCGAGCCGAATTCCGGTATATTGAACGGCAAACTTTATTACGGCAAGGCAATAGACGACAGGATAGGCTGTTATGCGTTGGTTAAAATAATGGAAAAGTTGAAAGTGGAAGCGGAAGTCTACGCAGTGGCGACGGGTCAGGAAGAGGTAGGGTTAAAGGGTGCCCGTACCTCGGCATTCAGGATTAACCCGGATTACGCCCTGGCCATAGACACTAACGCCGCAGGCGACACACCCCAGATAGCTGAGCGCGAATCATCGTTAAGGCTGGGCGAGGGTGTAGCGATTACGATTATCGAGGCATCGGGCAGAGGCTTGATAGTAACGGAAAAAATCAAAAACATTTTAATAGATACCGCCAGGAAGAATAAAATCAAGTACCAGGTCGGTGTTATAGAAGGCGGGATGACCGACGGTGCAGTCATTTATATGAATAAAGAGGGAGTACCTACGGGTGTCCTGGCCATACCTACCCGTTATATCCATTCACCGACAGGCGTTTTCCATATCGATGACCTGGACGCTGCCGTGGAATTGGCCATAAAGGCAGTGCAGCATTTAGCCAAGGAAAAGCGATGAACAAGACAGGGCTATTCTTATTATCGATTGTTTTTTTAATCGCCGGCTGCGCTACACCAGCATATAAGGAAGTTTTTAAGGGTGAGCCGGCTTATAATTCCCAACAATTTCCGGCCAATAGAGATATCCTTCATCAGGCAGCATTACGCGCTATATGCTCGAGGAATTTCATTATTGAAAAAGAGGATCCGGAGAAAGGATTTATTTTGGCTAAAAGGTCCTTTCAGCGCGGGAAAAGAACAATTATCTTGGTGCTGCAGGCGAATGCAAGTTTTGACGCGGCAGAGAGGACTACTCTTTATCTCAACGCCATGGAGACCACAGAAAGATATTATGTTGCCGACCACACCCGTTTCTTCTTATGGCTGATTCCTCTGCCGGGCGGCGGCGGAAAGGAAGGCTCAAGCATTAAAGAAGGCGAAAGGATTGTCGAAGATAAAACATTCTACGAAAACTTCTTTGTGGAGATAGAAAAAGAGATAAAGAAATTAATGCCGGCGGAGCGCCTCGGGGAAAGCGAGAAAGGGGAATAGCCTTAGTACTGGCGCTGTTATTGGGCGCCTATCAGGATTTCAGCCGGGGAACCGATACAGAACGCGTTTATCGAGTCGTTTAACGGAGCTTCTTGTAATGTTGTAATGGGGTTTAGATGATGGTATCGTTTTTTATTCCGGCATTTAATGAAGAGGAGATATTAGAGAAATCTCTGGGAGAGCTTGAGAAGGTAATAAAGGGATTTGAGGTAAATTTTGAAATTTTTCTGGTTAGTGATGCCTCGACAGACAAAACGGCATACTTGGCGGAAAAGATCTGTCAGCAGAACCCCCATATACGCCTGATTAACTGCACAGTCGGACCTTCAAGAAGAGAAAATCTTGCCGCGTCATTTAAGAAAGCAAGCGGAGATATTATTGTATTCCTGGATATTGACTTAATCAAGACCTTACCATACCTACGCCCCCTAATAGAAGGTGTAATTTCAGGTAACGAAATAGTTATCGGCAGCCGGTATATCTCTGGATCTAAGGTTATCAGAAAGCCATTCCGGCTATACGCTAGTCTTTTATACAATCTTTGTATCCGGATAATGTTCCGGGATAATCTGCATGACTACTTATGCGGATTTAAAGCTTTTAAAAAAGTTGCCATCCTTAGTTTGGTTGAAGAAATGGGTTTTGATAAAAGTCTTAAAAGAGGCATATTCTGGGATACAGAGTTGCTGCTGCGCGCAGCCCGTAAGGGATACACCATAAAAGAAATACCGATATTTTGGCAGGAAAGGAATAAAACTGCTTTATCATTTCGAAAAGAGGTTAATTCTTTAGGCTATATTTTAAAATTTTGGTTTGATTTTTGGAAAAAACGTGCAAATTTTAAGATCGTTGAATAAAAGATTTCGTGATCTGGTACTGCTAGATTGGCTGCTTATAGCCGCGTTACTGATCGCTTTAGTGATTCTAATACGCTTATTTGCTCAAAGATACCTGCAGCTTATGGAAGGGTATTTGCTTAGCTGGAACTCCATTCGACTTGCCTGGTCATTTTCGCTAAATCATGGCTATAAGCTTTATTATCCTATGGATTCCGGGCCGGTTATTTCTGTACTATATGGCCCAATATTTCCGCTTACTTATTGTTTTTTATCATTTATTCATTCACCTACATTCGCGATAATTTCCGCGTCATTTATAAGCTGCTGTTTTTTCTTTTTGCCGGTATTGTGGATGCATTTATTTTATGGACAAATAGCTCAAAAAAAAACTCTTTGCGCAGCTGTAGCATTTCTCACTTTTTGTTTTCTAGCTATCACTTCCAGGGAGCTTTCTTATTCTGCTTTATGCGTACATGCGGATGCCCTGGCGTTAGCCATGGCGACTGTCGCCTGCGCATTTCTCTTCCGGTTAAAAAATCTTAATAACATTTGGCCGCTGGTGTACTCCAGTATATTCTCGGTGTTGGCGGTCTGGACCAAACAAACTTTAATTCCTATTTTTATCGCTTTGCCGGTTTATATATTGTTGGCATATGGCTATAGATGTATGCTTAGATACTTGCTTTGCCTATGTATCACTTTTATATCAATATCTGCGATTATATTTACTTTTTTTGATGTGCGGGATTTATGGTTCCATACAATTACGCTTCCGCTTTCAAGCCCATGGCGTCTTCAGGGAGGCAGGCTTGTAAATTTATACACAGCATGTAATGTTTTAATAAAAAAATGTTCAAGATTTGTGCTGTTGTTGGGTGTTTATTCTTTTTATCAGTTTTTATCAATTCCTGCTGGTAATAAGCGAATCAGCCAATGGTTTAGCTCTAATCCCTGGACCATACTGGCGATTACCAGCGTTTTTATGGTTCCGACTTCAATCCTGGGATGGGTAAAAGTAGGAGGGGACAGCAATAATTTAAGCCCGTCAATTTACTTTCTTTATGCCGCGTTTACTCTTGCCGCCTTTGGATTAATACTGGGCTGGTTAAATTCTCCTTGCCGAAAAACCAGCCTGGGAGCTAATATTCTTCTGCTGGTAATTGTTATTTCGCTGATTTTAGCAAAACATGAGATGAAACACAATCTTAAAGCCCTTGAGATTTTAGGGAGAAATGAAACGGAAGCTGCTTTTAATTACGAAAAAAAACATCCTGGTGAGGTATATTTTCCGGGTCAGCCTCTATCTGCATTAATGGCAGAAGGCAAGCTTTATCATCATACTTACGGGGTATTTGAAAGGAGAATTTGCGGATTTCCCCTAACCCGGGAGCACTTTAAAACTTACGTCCCGCCAAATATGCGCTTTATTGCTTTTCGGGGAATAGACGTGCTAAACTTAGAAATCATGAAATATTTTCCGGAGTTTACCAGGATCGTACAGATTAAGGAATTAGATGGCTGGATAGTCTATTCGCAGGATAAGAATAGTGAAAATACTTCTTATTGATCCTTATATTTCATCCAAGAACGAATATGGCAGCCTAACTAAATTATCAAATATAATCCCCAGCCTGGGATTAGGCTATGTTGCGGCTTCATTAAAGAAGCATGGCTTTGAGGTAAAGATCCTGGATTGTTCAGTAGCAGGGATTACTACGAAAGAATTAGTAAAGATTGTTAAAAAAGAGAATCCGGCTGCGGTTGGTTTTACTGCCACAGTGATGTCTATAAACAGCGCGATATCCTCTCTTAAGGCGATAAAGGATAGCCTCCCGAAAATATATTCCATGATCGGAGGCCCGCAGATAACTGCTTTGTCAAACCAAACTATGGAAAGCAGCGGATTTGATGTCGGAGTGATCGGAGAAGGCGAAATTACTACAGTAGAATTGTTAAGCCGCATACGAGATGGCAATACCAATATTGCGGAGGTAAAGGGGATAATTTATCGGAAAGAGAGTAAATTCGTTTTCTCCGGACACCGCGAGCATCTTCAGGAACTTAGCGCGCTGCCCAGGCCGTCATATGAGCTGTTTCCGCCGCTTTCCTCATACAGCTATAGCCCGATATCAACTTTAAAATATCCCTGCGCGCATATTATCTCTAGCAGGGGATGTCCTTTTACTTGTAGATTTTGCGATAAGACCGTTACCGGCAGCGTATTCAGGGCAAGAAGATCTTATGAGGTGATTGAAGAAATTGCCGAGCTGGTTAAGAATTATAAAATAAAGGAAATCAAATTCTTTGACGATAATTTCACTTATGATCAGGCAAGGGTTTATGAGATCTGCGATCTTTTAGATAAGTCTAATTTAAAGATCTCCTGGTCATGTGTAGCGCATGCTGCCCGGGTGAATAAAGATTTGCTGATAAGAATGCGGCGATCGGGTTGCTGGCAGGTTGTTTTTGGAATGGAGTCGGGTAATCAAAGTATCCTGGATTCCATGCGTAAGCCTTTGACCTTAGACCAATCTCGGAAAGCAGCTAAGATATCGCGCCAAGCAGGAATTAATGTCCGGGCCACTTTTATCCTGGGGTTCCCGGGAGAAACTCAAAGCACTTTAAATGATACTTTGCATTTCGCGAAAGAATTAAAACTTGATACTGTGAGCTTTTATATTTTTTCGCCTTATCCCGGATCGGAGATATTCAAAGAGCTTAAAGATAATGGTGAGATTATTCATAGCGATTACCAGTATTATCAGCTGATCGTTGACCCTAGAAAATCAAAGCTGCCGTTTGTTCCTAAAGGTATCGCAAAAGATGACTTATTACGCCATTTGCAGAAATCGTATAAAGATTTTTACCTTAGGCCGGGGTATTTATTTTCTCAAATAGGTAAAATTAAAAGCTTTGATTACGCGAAAAGATACTGGAAGTGTTGCCAGGAATTACTATGAAAAAAATAATTCTTTTTCAAACTGATGTGGGATATTATTGCGATGTTCTATCTAGTCCCGATCTACCTTTGGGCTTATTGAAAGCAGCTTCGTTTTTAAGCCAGGATCATAAAATAATTATTATAGACGCCAGACTCGACAGAAAATGGAAGAATACTTTAGATAAAGAATTAAGGGCGGGAGAAGTTATTTGTGTCGGAGTAACCGTGATGCTGGGAAGCAGCATAAAACAAGGCTTGGAAGCTAGTGCTTATGTTAAAAAGTATTTTCCGGATATTAAAGTGATTTGGGGAGGAAAGAACTCTACATTAGCGGCAGAAGATACATTAAAAGAAAGAATTATTGATATCGTGGTCCGCGGAGAGGCAGAGGAGGTATTTGACAAGCTGGTTAGGAAATTAGAAAAAGGTAAAAGCTACACGGATATAAAGGGAATTTCATTTATAAATGGCTTAAATTTTGTGCATAACCCGATGTCCCAGCCGCTGAATTTGGATGAATTACCACGTTTGCCTTACGAGTTAATAGACGTTAGAAAATACCAGCCTAAAATGGGAGGCAGGAGGTCTTTGAATTATGAAAGCTCAAGAGGCTGTCCGATCGGTTGTCCATTTTGTTACAATAATATCTCCCGGGGCAGGATATGGAGGGGGCTATCAACTGCCAAGGTAATAAATGATATCTTGCTGCTTAAGGAAAAATATGGCGTAGAGCATATTTATTTTGTAGATGATAATCTGTTTTGCGATATTGAACGGCTTAAAGAAATAGCCTGCGGGTTAATTAGAAATAAATGTGAGATAAGCTGGGATACGCAGGGAGCTTGCCTTCGAGATGTTGACGCGCTAACAGATGCTGAATTACAACTTTTAAAAGATAGCGGATTGGTGAGGCTGGCAATAGGAGTGCAAACCGGGTCAGATAATATTAGAAAGCTTATTGAAAGCTCGTTAACCGATACAATGGTCTTAGGGGTAAATGAAAAACTTAAAAAATTTAACATAAAACCGCATTATTATTTTATGATGGCTTTCCCGGGAGAAACTCAGGAAGATAGGATGGCTACCGTAAGACTGGCGCTAAATTTGTTGAAAAATAATAGACAGGCAACTACGTCATCGTTCTTTTGCTTTGCGCCCTGGCCCGGTACGAGATTATTTGAATTGGCGCAATCTGAATATGGGCTAAAAAAACCAAAGGGTCTTTCATATTGGATAAGGGAATGGGATTTTTCCGCAGCTCCCTGGCTGACAGATAAAGATAAATTCCTGTTGCATAATCTTTTCCTGGTAAGCATGTTTTATGACAATAAATCAGATTGGTATTCTGATTCAAGAATAGTGAAATTTATTTCTGCCCTTTACCGCCCTTTGGCAAAGTATAGGGTTCAGAATATGAATTTCAATTATATGTTTGAAGCTAAGCTAATCTCCTGGGGCAAGGCCGCGTTGAAATATTTTTAAACAACAGGGACGTCTTAAAAGGGGACGCCCTGTTGACCCGGCCCCTTAAACCGTGGATGAATTGTTGAGTCGTGAGGTCTTTGATACATTGTTTGAAGCAAAAGTACTTGTAGAGCTTCGGAAGGCAGAATATAATACAGTCAGCCGTCAATAGTTTTCTTAATGGACAAAGGAGGCAGCATGAGCTGGGATACAAAAAAGATATTTGGCTATTTTTTAGTCTGCATCGGGTTAATTTTCATAGTGTTTGCGCTTTATTCTGTATACAATGTATTCATGAATGCGGTAAAGCCGCCGGAAACATTCCAATTAAATAACCTCACTTTTTCAGTCGATCTCGGTCAGGACAGGGCTCCTTTAGAAATAACGGCACCTTTGGACCCGGAAGTAAGAAAGATTGTGAATATGTTTTTGTATTATATCTTTATGTTATTCATGCTGTCCGTGGGCAGCAAGGTCAGCATGCTGGGGGCGCAATTTATAAGAGCAAACAAAGAGCCGTAAGCCGGATGCTCTTCGATTTGTCCTAAGAGATGGCACCTTAGTTTAAGATAGAAAGGAAGCGGGGGCGTTGCGGTTTATTTAAAAAATAGAACCGTCCCCCGTTATACATTTATTAAGCAGCGGACGCGGCAGGTAGTGCGTGATGTAATAACAAAAGAAGCAGTGGTTGGTGGTTTTGCCGGGTAAGCGCGCGCCGGCTTGTTCCAGCCGTTTACGCAGCGGATGCAAGCCTAAGCCAAAAACGGCACGCACAAAAGGGTTATTTGCGGCGCTGCGCAGAAGTTCTTGCGGAGTATCGCGTTTAATGGAGCCTATCGTAAGCATATCGGCATCGCTTGCGTAGCCGCAGCAGGGTTTTACCGTCCCGTCGGGAAGGATAAAAAAGACATTTCCCGGCCCGCGGCAGAAGTCATCTCTAAACCATTTTCCCTCCCAGGGATTTTTCAGGCAGGCTGCCTTGCCTACCGCAGACAAATCAATCGGCAGGACCTTAATGAATAAATCCGCGTTTTTTATACAGGCAGGTTGCGCCGGAAAACCGCTGAAACGGGCGCTTAAGAGGCGGGCGAGCGTTAAGAGCCGCCTATGGGTTGTGCTTTCCCTGGCCCCTTTCACGCTGGCGATAGAAACGATATCAGGCCGTTTCCAGATTGCCGCTGCCGCCCTGATGAAGGATGCGGCCTTTGGCAGGGCCTGGCGATGGAAGGCGTCCACGCTTACGCAGAAATCGCCGTCATAACCCGAGCGAAAAAGGCGCTGCAGCGCTAAGTTCAATTCCTTCTCAGTCCTAAACCAGCCGGCATTGGTCATAATGCGGCCGAACAGCATCCCGCGCCGCACTGCTTCCTTTGTGATTGCGCAGAGGAAGCCAAGCGCTAAGAACGGCTCGCCTCCCGTAAACCCCACCCGCTTAATCCCGGCGCCGGCTAGACGGCCTAAGAATTTGAGAGCAGCTTTTTGGGGAAGGGCAGTTCTGCGCTGTTCAATGTCGCAATGCGCGCAGCGTAAGTTGCACTGTGTAGTGGGAGAGAAGATAACTTCCTTAGGGTTAAATCTTCGCGTCTTCATCGCCTGTATTATACCTAAAAGTTTCTCTAAATCAAAAGCAAATCCTAAAATTCTAAACAATTCTACGGGCTGCGGCCTTAAAACCGGTATTTAAAAAGCGCTGGCCGATTAGCGACAATGGCTGACCTTGCTTAAGAAAGATTATATTTGACAAGGCGCGAAAAAGTGGTATAATAAAAAAACAAAGCAGCCTAGAAAAAACCAGAAAGCTTAAGCCGTAAAGGAGGACAGCTGACCTTTGCGGCTTTTTTTCTTCAACCATAAGGAGCAGCGATCAAAAAAGTAAAGACTTCACAGAAGGGCAGGAAGTGCAAACATCCGCACTGTATGCACATCTTAAGCATCTACAACCATGAGGTCTACTGTCATGTCCATCTTAGTCTTGGCGATAAAGAGCAAAAGTCTAGATAGGCCCGAATATGATGACGCATAAGACAGTTAGCGCAGATAATTTTCCTCAGCCGGTTAACCGGCATGACCAGGGTTTCTATGGATTGGGCATTGCGCCGAAGATACTTGACATCCTGGAGCAGATAAAGTTTAAGGTACCTACACCTATCCAGCTGAAGGCAATTCCCCTGGCTATTGCCGGCAAGGATGTCATCGGTATTGCGCAGACAGGAACCGGCAAAACTCACGCTTTTGCTATTCCCATGGTGCAGCTTCTGGCGCAAAAAAAAGGCCTCGGCCTGGTTCTTGCGCCGACGCGCGAACTGGCTATCCAGATCGACGAGGCCTTTCAGGGAATCGCGTATTCCTTCGGAATGAGGACTGCCTGCCTTATCGGGGGCGCTCCGATGTATGAGCAGGTGCAGGCGCTGCGTAAAAATCCCCGCGTGGTTATCGCCACCCCGGGCAGGCTTATTGACCACATGGGCCAATGGAACTTTATACCCGAAGAAGTCGTGATGCTGGTTCTCGACGAAGCGGACCGCATGCTGGATATGGGGTTTGCTCCCCAGATTGAACGGATTTTGCGTTTTGTGCCGAAGGACAGGCAGACGATGCTTTTTTCCGCAAGCATTCCCGGCGAGATTATGAGCATCGCCGCCAAATATATGAAACTTCCGGTCTGTGTCGAGATCGCCCCTTCCGGTACCGCTGCGGAGGGCATTACCCAGGAATTGTTTATCGTTAAAAAACACGCCAAACTGCGGCTTCTCGGCAAACTGTTGGCGCAGTATCACGGAGCGGTCCTTTTGTTTTCCCGCACCAAGTATAATGCCCGGAAGATTACGCGAGAGATCAGGGATATGGGGCATAACGCGGCGGAGATACACTCTAACCGTTCCCTGAGCCAGCGCCGGGAAGCACTGGAAGGTTTTAAGTCAGGAAAATACAAGGTGCTGGTAGCCACGGATATTGCTTCTCGGGGGATTGACGTTACCGGCATCGAGTTGGTTATCAATTACGACCTTCCCGAAGACGCGCAGAATTACGTGCACCGCATCGGCCGGACAGGCCGGGCAGGCCACGCGGGCCACGCGATTTCCTTTGCCACACCCGATCAAAGCAGTGATGTCCGCGATATCGAGAAGCTCATCCGGACATCCTTGCCCGTTTCAAAGCATCCGGAGTTTTCTTCGGAACAGTTTACCCAGTCTGCGTCTTTACCTGCGCATAAACATCCCCAAGGCGGCCATAAAAAAAAGGATTATCGGTTTCGCAGGTTTGGCTCTCCCCATCATAAAAATAGATAAACCGCAGTAGTCCTCTTTGTTATCAGCAAAGACAGCGTTACTTTAGAATTACTTTTTAAAGCAGTTTATCCTTGACCTTGAGCTAAGCCGGCAGTAAAATGATAGTCGGTACGATGAGAAGAAAGCATGGGTATAAAATAAAATATTGCCACGAGGGGGGGGGAGTTTATTTAAAAAAAGCCAGGCGCTTGCCTGGTTTTTTATTGCGGGATTCTGTTAATTAAGGGGGGATGGGTGATAATGGCCGTAATTCTTAACTTAGTTTTTTGGATAATTATTCTTTACATTATCGGGAAATTATTTTTTGGCCGCCGCCGGAAGGTATACCGCTGGCTGCAGCGCGAATTGCCCTTATGGGAAGAGAAAAATATTATTTCCCCGGACCAGGGAAACGCAATTTTAAATATTTATAAACTGAAACGGGTGAGGCCGAAGGCCAGGATGGATATGGTCAAGGTGCTGACTTTGGTGGGTGCCGTATTTGTGGGCCTGGGGGTTATATTTTTTGTCGGTTCCAACTGGCAGAGGATACCCGCCCATCTGCGGACGGCCATGCTTTTAGCCGTAACTGTTTCTACCTTGTATTTAGGCTATGTCTTTAGTTATGAGAAAGAAGGATTTACGCAGCTGGGCAAGAGTTTATTGCTTTTGGCCTCGCTTTTCTGGGGCGGGACGGTGGCGCTCATTGGCCAGATTTATAATATACCTACGTCTGATAACTGGTACATCGTCCTGCTTTGGGCGTTTCCCATTGTGCCGATTGCCCTTTTCTTCAATAATAATTATGTGCACATCCTTGCCTCTTTTTTGTTTGTGATCTGGAACTTCCTTTACACGGTAAGCAACAGCACCCCCAATTATTATTACCCGCTGATTGTCTTCTTCTTGATGCTGCCAACGGCGCATAGCCTGTTGATTAGCCGCAGGATTAACATCGCCGGCCTGCTGGCGGCAAGTATATATTGTTGTTTTAATAAATACGAATGGCTGAGTCTTTTTATCAGCGTGGGCCTCTTGGCTTACTATCTTCTGCGTAAAGAAGAGCGGGTGTACCTGTATACCGCCACTCTTTCCTTTATCAGCTGGGCGATTGCCTATTTTACGGTGCGGGAGCTTTCTCCCAATTTCTATTTTCTTATCCCCGTGGGAATTATTTCATATCTTACCTATAAGGACGCTGTAAGGGAAAACGCGGTTCTCTGTCTGATTACCTTGCTCGTCTGGCTCAATTTGACCTTTTATTCCTATTCCCGGATATTCGGGTATGCATTCCCGGTCCGGAATTTTATCGTCCTGCAGGCGCTTTTGGGGGCAGGGGTGTATGTCGCGGGAATCATTTCCCAGGCCAGGAAATACGCGTTTTTTGAAATTTATAAGGTATTCGGTTATCTGGTAGCGTTCGTTTCCATATATCTTTTGTCGTTCCGTTCGCTGCTGGAGATAGAGATGTCAGGCGGGAGCCGGGTTTACTTTTACGTTGCTTTGTATATAATCGCCTTTATCGCACTGGCGGTGATTAATGAAATACGTAAGGGAGGTTTCAGGATTAAGGCTGACCAGTGGGAATTTTTCGCTTTGGCAGCGGCCTTGCTGGGCAGTGCCGTTATTCTCCTCAATCCGCAGGCGGCGTTGATTAATACGATAGTCGCCAATAGTGTATTGGTAATCTTTGCGCTGACGAATATATTTTTGGGCGTTGAAATAAAGAAGCCGCCGGTGTTTAGCGCGGGAATTATCATTTTCGCGCTATTTATTATTACCCGCTATATTGACGTGGGCTGGAAGCTGAAAGAAAAATCCCTGTTTTTTATCATAGGAGGTCTGGTAATCTTATCCCTGGGGACATTTCTCGAAAAACAAAGGAGAAGGATTATAGAGAGGATGAAGGTATGATGAATAAAAAGCTAATCGCAGCGATTATCGGTCTTCTCTGGGTCCTGCTGGCGCTGGGAATGATTGCTTCCAAGCAACACACCTTGCGCACGGGGAAAATAGTGGTCCTGGAGACCGTTCCCGTCGACCCCCGCGATTTTTTAAGAGGCGATTATGTCGTTTTGAGTTATAAAATAAGCAGGCTGGATTTAAATCAAATAGAGAGCGAAAAGCCGTTTTACAGAAGAGGAGAGAATGTTTATGTGAGGCTTAAGGCGCAGGGAAGATTCTGGCAGGCAGTTGCCGTTCAAAGTAAAAAGAGCAGCTATGGCGGCGCAATGTTTATAAAGGGCAGGGTAGAATATTGTTATGATAAACAATTGACGCTCAATTACGGCATCGAGAGTTATTTTGTGCCGGAGGGGCAAGGCAGAGAGATTGAAAAAAATATGACCGGGAGCAAGAGTTCGGTAAGTGTGGAGGCGATAGTGGATTCCGGCGGGAATGCGCTGATAAAAAAAGTTTACATTGACAGATAGAAAAACTTAAGGAAAAGGAGGAGTTAGGATGGCAAAGGCGATGTTTTTAACGGCAGTTTTGTTTTTCCTTGTCCCCGTTGTTTCTTTTTCTCAGGAGTCTTCTGCGGTGAATAAGACGATGACGGAAAAAGAGTTGATGGGCGGGAGGATGATAGCCCAGGAAATGAAGGATAAAATGGCCGGCCGGCATGCGAAAATGGGCATGATGGGCATGATGATGAATAAGTCTATGGTTGCTACTGAGGACGGCGGGGTGATTGTAATGGCAGGCAATAAGCTTTTGAAGTATGATAAGGATTTGAACCTGCAGAAAGAAGTAGAATTGAAAATCGACCCCGCAGCTATGAAGGCAATGATGCCCGGTATGATGGATGAATGTCCTGGGTTAAAAAAGAAAATTCAGGAAGAAGCACAGGAAGAGGCAGGGAACTAGGATCACAATAAGAACTAAGGAGTGGCCCGGCAGGATTTAAGAAAACAGCTAAATTAATATATGCAAAAAGCCCGTAGCATCGGTTACGGGCTTTTTTTAGAGAGAAATTAAGAAATATCTTGACAAAAATAAAAGTTTCAATATAATTTCTTATATAATAATATCCACATATTACAATAATGCAAAATAGTAAAGTTGGGGCATGAAAGAGTTGGCCTACAAGATACAAGCTGATTTTATTAAGGCATTAGCGCACCCCGTAAGGCTGCAAATCGTAGAGTTCTTAAGAAAAGGAGAGCAGAACGTCGGCAGTATCGTTAAGGCCTTAGGCATACAGCAGTCGAGCCTTTCCCGGCATCTGACGATACTGAAAGAAAGCGGAATACTTAACGCCAGGCAGCAGGGGTTATTGATATATTATTATATTGCAGACCAGGATATCTTTAAGGTGCTCAAGCCCATCAGGCTGTTATTGTGCAAGAGACTGAAGAAGACGGAAGACGCATTAAAGAGCCTGGAAAGAGATTAAACCTTTCTGTATTTTATCCGTAAATAAGCATAAAGGCAGGACAGCGGTATGGTAATTAATGTTTTAGTGTTTGCAATTATTTTTGTTTCGGTATTTTTATTTTTTAAAGAAAGATTTGATAATCAAAGCGAAGAAGAATAGCGATTTTGGAAAGGAGGTGAACACAAGATGAGCAGATTGATGGTGTTGATAATATCCGTAGCGATTGTGGCTTCAGTTATACCTGCATATAGCCAGGAGGTGGTGCCGGAGCAGGCCGCAGTTAATAGCAAGACGGTTTCCGGGCAGATAGCTTCCGTTGATTTAGAGAAATCGGCGTTAACCTTGAAGACAATGGATACGGCAACGGGCATAGAAAAAGATGAGAGCATCCAGGTTATGCCTGAAACAGAAATAGTCAGCGGCAACGTTACTATTAAACTTTCTGACCTTAAGGCTGATGACAAAGTGGAAGTCGGATACACGGTAGATCAAACAGGTATCCTTCAGGCCAACACTATAACCGTCAAGTAACCTAAACTTACGACAGAGGGCTGGAGGATATTATTAGGCCTCCGGCCCTATTTTAAAATTTAAAAGGAAAACGGTTTGGGCGTCTTAAGGCGGAAGGAGATGGTATTGATGAGCAGGAATAAATGTTTATTTTCGGTTATTATTATAGGACTATTTTTTGTTTTTGGCTGCAAAGGTGAAGAAAAACAGTCACAGGACGTTGCCGGGATAAGTAACGATACGCTCGCAAACAATACGGTTCCTTCTCAGCCGAGCGGCCCTTTTGTGCCGCCTTTAGAGCAGGCGCCTGACGCAGAGAAGCTCAGCGAGGCCCAGTCTCAGGAAAAGGCGATATCGGAAAAAGATATTCAGCAGGCTTTAAAAAACGCCGGTTTTTATCAGGGAGAGATTGACGGCAAGATCGGCCCGAAAACAAAAAAGGCTATTGAGGATTTCCAGGCGAAAAATAATCTCAAGGCAGACGGTAAGGTCGGTCCGCTGACCTGGGGCAAGCTTAGCGTTTACCTTAATACAGATGCCCCTAAATTACAGTCAGATACGCCTGAGGTACCGCAGGAAATAAAGGATTAATCCTGTCGCTTATGTTTTAGGGTTGTAGCGGCGCGGGGCTGCATAAAATAAAGCGCGGAGAGAGTAGATTTTCTCTTCCGCGCTTTATTTTTTTTACTACAGGTGTTAAGATCCGGGCGATTTGCGAACAATTTTCCTGTTGTCTAGACCGCTGTTTCGCGATAGAATAGCGTAGATGTCTTACATCAGCGAACACAATATTTTCATTTTTCTTATCCAGGTTTTTCTCCTCTTGGGGCTGGCACGAGGCTTAGGTGAATTATTCCGTCTCTGGAAACAGCCCACAATCAGCGCGGAAATTTTAGCCGGCCTGCTGCTGGGGCCGACTATTTTGGGCCGGTTTTTTCCTTTCCTGTACCGGGTCGCCTTTCCCGCGGATATCGTTCAACGCTATATGCTGGAGACCGTTGCCTGGCTGGGCTTATTGTTTTTCCTGCTGGAGGCCGGATTGAAGATGGATTTTTCCAGCGCCTGGCGGCACAGGGGCAGGGCATTGACTATCGCCCTGACAGGCATAGCCGTGCCGATGGCCATCGCCTTTAGCTGCTGCTATTTCCTGCCTGCTCGTTATCTGGTAAACCCAGGCCAGAGAATAATTTTCTCCCTGTTTATGGCTACGGTAATGACGATCAGTGCTATGCCTATCGCTATCAGAGCACTCAATGATTTGAACGTAGCTAAAACCGATTTAGGTTTTCTGATTATGTCTGCCCTGTCGGTGAATGAGATTATCGGCTGGATGGTCTTTACGCTGGTTTTGGGGTTATTCATCCAGAGCGGTATCGCGCTGGGCAGGACGGTAGCTATATTTCTTGCGGGCATTGCGTTTGCCGTTTTCTGTTTAACCGCCGGCAGGAGGTTCGCCGACGCTGTTATCTCTAACATCAGGCGGCGCAATATGCCCGAACCGGCGAGTTCCCTTACCTTTATCTGCCTGCTTGGGCTTTTCTGCGGAGCGGTTTTCCAGAGAATCGGCATACACGCCCTGCTGGGATTTTTTATCGCCGGTGTAGTGGCCGGAGAGGCAAAGGCGCTTTCCGAGAGGACCCGGCAGGTTATTTCCCAGATGGTCTACGCGATATTTGTGCCGCTTTTTTTCGCCGGCATCGGTTTAGGCATTGATTTTTTTAAGAATTTCAATCTCTTCCTTGTATTGTTTGTAAGCACCATCGGTATTTTCGGAAAGTTCTTTGGCGCCTGGCTGGGGGTGACCCTGACCGACCTGCCAAAGGTAAACCGGCTTTCTGTGGCAATCGCGCATACACCCGGCGGGTCGATGGAGATCGTCATCGGTATCCTGGCTCTTAAGTATAATTTAATCAGCGAGCCGATGTTCGTGGCGATTGTCTTTGGCGCAGTCATTTCCTCGGTCATCCTGGGTCCGTGGCTTAAGCAGGCAATGTACAGGCGAAAGACAAGGAGTGTCTTGGAGTTCTTTTCGCGCAGAGAGATTATCGCGGGATTAAAATCCCCTGACCGGGATAGTGCCATCCGCGAGCTTTGTCTCCTCGCCTACGAACAGGGGAATATGCCGTCAGCCGATGCCTTAAGCTTAGCGGTATTGACGCGTGAAAATTCCATGGGCACGGCAATAGAAGAGGGAATTGCGCTTCCTCACGCGCGTATTCCTTCGCTGATTCGGCCGATGGTCGTTTTCGGCAAGTCTCAATTCGGAATCGAATGGAATTCTCCCGACGGCCAGCCCGCGCACTTTATCTTTCTTATCTTGACCCCCAGGGAAGACGATGATATCCAGGTGCAGATTCTGCGGATTATTGCCAGGACAATGAGCGAAATGAAAGTGCGGGCAGCGCTGATGCAGGCCGCTGACCAGCAGCAGATATGGCAGGTCTTACAGGGGGCGTTCACCGAGCACCAGGTGGTCAGGAAGACCAAGAACAGGAAAGCTTAGAGTAAGCTATGCCCCGCGCTGCCTGCTCTGCAGCCGCGGGAGAAGCGTTGTTTTAAGGAGGGAAGATATGCTGACAAGCAGAGAAAATAAAACTATTGCAGATATTGTAAGCGGCGGGATGCGCAAACGCAAAATGTTAGCCGTGATATTTGCGATTACATTGTTTTTGGCGAACTTGACAGGTTCTTTCTATATGAAGCACGAAATATCGCGTACGCTGGGAGCATCGTTTCAGAGATCGGGTTCTGCCTTAATGGGGTTGCAGGCCAAAACCCCCAAAGAGGCAAGCTTAAAATCGATGTTAATAAGCAGCGATAAGGACCTGCGCGAATTAATGGCCACGGTAACATTCGCAGATATTAACTGGCGGATGCTTTTTCTGAGTATGATACTTTTTATGTTTGTTATTTCTATATGGTCCTGCGGCCATTTGGAGAGAATCATAAAGAAATTAGAAGAGGAAAGACAGGGTAAGGCTGATTAAGTTGCAGCCGTTGTTAGAGGTCCGGTGAATTTATGGATAGTCAAAAGAAAGAAAGAAGAAGATACGACAGATACGATACGCAGGCGAGGATTTATTTTCGCCTGCAATACGACCTTAAAACGAAGGTAGAGTTCCAGCTTATAAATAAAAAAAGCGAGAGGCTTTTATCCAAGAGGTATCCCGGTATAAGCAGAGACGTCAATGTGGAAGGTTTGAGGTTCGCTTCCCATAAGAAGTTAAGAAAGGGCAATGACATTTATTTAGAAGTGTATTTGCCTAAGCGTAAAGAGCCGGTCTACATGTTGGGTGAAGTCAGATGGTCCAAGAAATTATCCTCTTCCCCGAAAGACGCCTATGAATTTGACACCGGGGTAAAATTACTAACTGTCATGGGGGAGACGGTATCTAAATCTGTTTATTTCGATAAAAAGTACCGGGTGTTTTGGAGTATTGTCCTGGATTATATCTTCGGAAGCTTCCGCAGATGCATACAAGAGAATAAGAAACGTATCTTTTAGAGGAGAAAAAAATGTATTGGATTATTGTGATTATTCTGCCGGCCGCAATAGTCATTTTTATTTTTAACCGCTTTATCCGCTACAGGGCGATGGTGCGCGAGGCCTTAAGCGGAGTTGACGTACAGCTGAAGAGGCGCCACGACCTTATCCCGAACATTGTCGATACGGTAAAAGGCTATATGGGGTATGAGCGTAAGGTCTTGGAGGATGTCACGCGGCTGCGCGCTAGTGTCGCGGGCAATAAAACAGTAAAAGAAAAAGGCGAGGCGGAGAACAGTCTTTCCCAGGGCTTAAAGAATATTTTTGCCGTTGCCGAGTCTTACCCTGACCTTAAGGCCAATGAGAGTTTCCTCGGGCTTCAGAATAACCTCACGGAGATAGAAGACCAGATTCAGCTGGCGAGAAGGTATTATAACGGAACCGTGCGTAACTACAATATACTCGTAGAGTCGTTCCCCGGCAATCTGATAGCGAAGATTTTTAATTTTGCCCGGGCCGGCTTCTTTGAGATAGAATACGCCACCGAACGCAAAGTTCCCGATGTGAAGTTTACGGATTAAAAATAATTTATAGCGTTAAGGGGGGGCATAATGGGCAGAAGATCTTTTTTGCTGTTGCCGGTTACGTTTCTTTTTAGCTTTATCCTGTTTGGCACTCAGTTATACGCGCAATCCGGCAGGGAAAGGGTAATATCCTTCCGCAGCGAAATAAGGATTCACCGCGATGCCTCAATGACGGTAACGGAAACAATCAAGGTGAATGCTACCGGCGATCAGATTAAGCACGGCATCTACCGTGATTTTCCCACCCGATACCGGGATAGATACGGCAATAATTATGCCGTTGACTTTGAGGTTACGGAGGTTTTGCAGGAGGGTGTGCCGCAGAGCTATCATTTCAAAGATTTAAGTAACGGCAGGCGCGTATACATCGGCGATAAAGATGTATTTCTTTCTCCCGGCGAATACACCTATACCCTGGTTTATAACACAAACAGGCAGCTGGGATTTTTCAAGGATTTTGACGAGCTTTACTGGAACGTCACCGGCAATGACTGGCCTTTCCCTATTGATGAAGTTTCGGCAATAGTGCGCTTGCCCGAAGGCGCTGAGGGGAAAATCATCAATCTCGACGCCTATACGGGCAGGATGGGGTCAAAAGAGAAGAGCTTTAGGGTCTCCCAGGATGACTTCCTGGGAACCGTTACCTTTACGACTACAAGGGTACTGATGCCTAAAGAAGGTTTGACTATCGCCGCTTCCTGGCCTAAAGGCTACGTGTTAGAACCGAATGCCACAGATAAACTGGGGTACCTTTTCCGGGATAACGGCAGCGTAATTGTCGGATTGCTGGGATTGCTGATTCTTTTGGCTTATTACATCAGCGTATGGAGTCGGTTCGGCAGGGACCCTTCCCGGGGAGTAATCATTCCGCTCTTTAGCCCTCCGGATAATCTTTCGCCCGCAGCGCTACGCTACATTATGAAGATGGGTTTTGATCATAAGGCCCTGGCCGCGGCAATCATCAACATGGCGGTTAAGGGTTACCTTAAGATATTTGAAAATGCCGGTATTTACACGATTAAAAAGACGGGAGCCGATGATTCGGTTTTAACGCCGGAAGAACTGGTGGTAAGCCGGCAGCTCTTGGGCCCGGATACGGAAATAAAACTCAAAAAAGAAAACCACCTGGAGATAAGCGGCACATTAAGAAATTTACAGCTTGCCCTGGAAAAGAAATTTGAAAAGGTATATTTTCTCACCAACCGGGAGTACTTTTTTACGGGAGCGTTGATTTCGGCTATCGCCATGGCCGCGACCGTCATCGCGTTGGGGGTTTCGGAAAAATTATTCCTCACTGTTTTTATGAGCGTGTGGCTTACCGGCTGGAGTTTCGGGGTTTTGATGCTGCTGAAGCAGGCTATTTCCTTATGGAAATTAGCCCTCAGGGGAGGGGGCGGCCGCTCATCCTTATTCGGCGGCGCTTTATTCATGACTATTTTCGCCGTTCCCTTTATCGCCGGAGAGATATTCGGCTTAGGCGTACTTATCGGCGCCGCTTCTCCATGGGTAGCCGCCGTTTTGATATGCGCGGTTTCCATAAACGCCTTATTTTACCGCCTGCTTAAAGCACCCACGCTTACCGGCAGGAAGGTGATGGACAAGATCGAAGGCTTTAAGATGTATCTTTCCGTAGCGGAAAAAGACCGGCTTAATCTTTTGAATCCTCCGGAAAAAACCCCTGAGTTGTTCGAGCGTTATCTGCCGTATGCTTTTGCCCTGGACGTGGAGCAGGCCTGGTCCGAGCAGTTTTCCGGCATATTGCAGAGCGTTGCCGATCCCCACGGAGAGTACAGCCCGGCCTGGTATTCCGGGGCTACTACGCATGGCTTGGGGGCCGCGGGTTTTGTTTCCGGGTTGGGAAGTTCGCTTTCCGGCGCGATATCGTCTTCATCAACAGCACCCGGCTCAAGTTCAGGCTCAGGCGGAGGCGGCAGCAGCGGCGGAGGCGGTGGCGGCGGTGGAGGAGGCGGATGGTGAGGTCGTTAAAAACGAAGAAGGAGGGATGATATGCAGCTGAATGATTTAAAAGGTAAGTTAGTGCTTTTTAAATTTTCCGAACATATAAGTCCGGATTTATCGCTTTTCCAGCTCTATAAAGACGAAGTATGGGCGGTTGTAACAGGGCTCGATGATATAGGAATATGGATAGAGAATCCCGCTTACGAATTGGGGATCTGGTGGGATGATAAAGGCGATTTAATACCGCCCAATAAACAGGTAAAAGAAAAAATGAGGACCAGCATACTTATTCCCTGGCGCTATATAAAGGCGCTGATGAGCGTTGAGGATGAGCGGTTTCAGAAGTTAAAAAGCGACGAGCTGCCCGGCTTCAATGTTTATCGCTAGAAAATCGGCGGCGTCTTTGAATCCAGCCCCAATGCAGTTTTTCTTTATCCAATAGTTTAAATAACATTCTCAAGCTATCCCTCAAATAATCTTAATCCAAAAAAAGTATTTTTGCAGGCGGATTATTAGGGATGACTATTTTAGCTGTATTTAAGCGGAGTTTAATCGTGCTTAAGAAAAGCGTTATTTATTTACTGTTCTTGATGCTGGCTGCCGCTAATTCAGCATACGCCGAGGCCTGGAATTTCGCCGTGTTTTCCGATACGCAAGACTCTACGGGAAGCCCGGGAGTAAGAACAGACGTCTTTAACAAGGTTGCCGCAGATATCGTTAATAACCGGGACTGCGCTTTTGTTTTGATTCCCGGCGACCTGGTCAACGGAGAGACGGAGGCAGGGTCAGACACTTTATATGAACAGCAACAGGCATTTAAGGCTGCGGCTCAAGCCGCGGGTCTAAAGTTAGCCGGTTCAAGCGGCACGGGAATTCCTTATTATCCGGTGCGCGGTAATCATAATACCTATAATGACACCTGGGGGACTGATGCGGTTGCAGCTTGGCGGGAAGTATTCGACACCCTGCCCCAGAACGGGCCTATTACTGCTTCCGGTGGAGGAGGCAACAGCGAAGTAGGCCTGACGTACAGCTTTACTTATGAGAACGCGTTTTTCCTTGCTTTAGACGAATACGCCAATACCTGGCATACAGTAAACAAGAACTGGATAGACCAGCAGCTGGCGGGCAATACCCTGCCGTATGTTTTTGCCTTTGGCCATGAGCCGGCATATCAGGCAGGACATAGCGAATGCCTGGCGGAAGAGCAGGCTAGCCGGGATGCCTTCTTGACCAGCCTTTATGATGCCGGCGGCAAGTTCTATTTTTGCGGCCACGACCATGTAATTGCCATTGCCCGCGTATACGAAAAAGATCCCGCAGCAGGCGGCACGCAGGGGCTTTATCAGGTAATCGACGGCCGCGCTGGCGGAAGCGGCCGTAATTACTACGGCGACTATAATGAAGACTACCCTTTGGACTATAGCGTATCCGAGTTTTATCATAATAGCGACCCCAGTATTCCTATTTCCGCACATCGCGCCTATGCGTTAGTCACGGTTGATGATGATTTATTATTATTAAGGGCATACGGTGCCGAGACAGCTACGCCGACAGACTTTGAACTGCTTTATGCCTTGGTTGTCAGCGGAACCTGGGAGACGAATAGCGATACGTTGACCTGCGGCCTGGGTAATGACGCCACGGTTATTTTTAATCAGGCGACCGACGGGACATATGCGCAGGTAATAAAAGGCACCGGTGCCTTGATTAAGAACGGCGCCGGCACGTTGACTTTAAGCGCTAACAACGAATATACCGGAGCCACTACGGTAAATGCCGGGACCCTGAAAATAACCGGGGAATCGTTTAAGACGCCGGTTACGGTGAATTCAGGCGGAGTATTAACCGGAGACGGCATCATCAAGAGCCTGACAAATTACGGAATTGTAAGGCCGGGGAATTCTGTGGGAACCCTGCATCTTAACGGCAACGTGTTTAACCAGGGTGCTTCCGGCACGCTGGAAATCGAAGTAGAATCCACCTTAAGTTATGACCAGATTGACGCTGCCACTACTGCCGACCTTCAAGGAACGCTTAAAACTATAACCACCGGCAGCTATTCTATCGGCGATAGGTTAAGCGAGGTTGTGAGCGCCTGGGACGATATTACCGTTAATTTTTCATTTTGGGATACCCAGATTACGCCTACGATTATCTGGAAGCCTGAGAAGTCCGGGATTAATCTGGACCTGGTAGCAACCCGTAATTATAACAATGACGCACTCAAGGCTTCACTGACTCCCAATCAGAAAAACGTTGCGGCGTTAGCCCAGGCGCTGTTTCCTTCGGCTACCGGTGACCTGGCAGCGGTTAAGTCGGCTATTGACAGTCTAAGCACCAACGCCGAGGTCGCCAATGCATACTCCCAGATATCCGGGGAAAAATTTAACGGCCTTTCTGCGATTGCCTTCAGTAATACGGCTACGCAGCTCAACAGCCTCCAGGGTCAGATGCAGACCTTGCGCACGGGAACGGGCAGGGGCATGGCCTTTAATCGTAACAGCGGCACCTTGCGCGGAGATTTATTCAACGGCGTTCTGCTGGTTTATGAGGGAGAAGACTGGGCCAAGTTTGTTCCCCGCAGTGACGCTAAGGCTAAAGAGCAAGGCAGCCTGGGTTTTTTTGTTAACTCTGAAGGGAATTTCGCAGACCAGGAATCTACGGATAGCCAGCCGGGCTTTCATTTTTCCGCGGGTGGCATAACCGCAGGGCTGGATTACCGGTTTATGGAAAATTTAATCGCCGGTTTCGACTTCGGCTACACCCGTACCGCTTCCCACCTGGGAGGTTCGGGAGGCGAAGTTGGTGTGGATTCGCTTAATTGCGGCATTTACGGAACTTATTTCGCAAGGGATTTCTACATTAACGCGGCAGGCGGTTTTTCATCCAATTTTTATGATTTGGAACGTAACATTGAATTCGGCGGGCTGGAGAGGAAGGCAAAGGCAGATACCGGCGGAAGGCAATGGGATTTATTCCTGGAGACCGGCCGTGATTTTCATTTGCAGCGATTGACAACCGGCCCGACTGTGAGCTTAAAATATTCAAGGCTCCGCATAGACAGCTTTTCGGAAACCGGCGCCGACGCGCTTAATCTGGACATCTCCGGGCAGAGTGCGGAATCGCTGCAGTCGGGGTTGGGCTGGCGCGTGGAATACGAGTTGAAATTCGGCAAAAAGGCATTGCTTCTGCCGCAGGCGCGGGTTTCCTACCAGCATGAATTTTTAAATAACAGCCGTTCAATCGAGGCCCGGCTTGCGCAAGGGGGAGATGTTTTTCAGGTTACTACCGATAAGCCGTCGCGCAATTTCGCGCTGCTTGGCTTAGGACTCGCCGCCAAGATTAGGGAGTCAGTTTCTCTTGACTTCGGATACGAAGCACAGGTAGGTCAAAATAATTATATTGCGCACAGCATTGAAGGCGGCATCAGCCTTTATTTTTAAGACCTCCGCAGCAGGATGTAAGCCCCCTAGCAAAAGGCCCCGCTACAATTAAGCTATCATTTTAAAAGTCAATGATAATGTAATATATATTTCGCACTTTTGATATTGCCTAAGTAACAAAAAAGGCATATCCTCTTAGGTTGATAACGCAAATTATTAACCTAACCGGCTCTAACTGAGCCAGCAAAGGAGGATA
>Ga0315279_10002265_pt1 | contig 29400 bp, 32 predicted proteins | sample YL17G06_20_MG_FD_203694 | JGI IMG/M metagenome (GOLD analysis project Ga0315279, IMG submission 203694) | Sediment microbial communities from Yellowstone Lake, YNP, Wyoming, USA - YL17G06_20 | ecosystem: Environmental > Aquatic > Freshwater > Lake > Sediment | place: USA: Wyoming | collected...
ACGGACCTTTCAGGCAGGGTGGGCTACCGAGACAACACAGCCCAATTCCACAACCTGAGCCCTATCCCCCACGCAATATACGATTTCGGGGATGTCGAGTGCCACCAGATCAAGGAAAGGAGCTACTTCCTGAATGGCAATCAGATGCCCTTCTGCGCGAGGGATGTCGCCATATTCGTCGGGATAGCATTCGGGTTCGGCCTCATGAGCTTCTGCCGCTACAAGCTTCATCCTGCTCTCGTTTTAATCGGGCTAGTCCCGATTGGGATCGACGGGGGGCTCCAGGCGGTCACGAGCTACGAGTCGACCAACCCGGTGCGCTTGGTAACGGGCCTCATCGCGGGGTTCGTATGCGCTCTGATGCTCGCTCATTTCCTCTTCGTCCTTCAAGAGGACAGGACCAAGACAGTGAGCGCTGAACGCTGATTTGCTTGTTCGCGGCCTTCCAGGGGAGGAGCTATTAGGCCCAATGGGCATCTGCGTGATGTCCCAGAGGACCGAGCATAGGCCTATGGGGGTGGATCCATGTCATCATGGGGGAGCTCGACTGGGGTTCCGATGTCCGGAAGATACTGCGTGCAGTGTGGACGAGAGATCCCGTGGGAAGCGAATGTGTGCACGTACTGCGGACATGACTACAGGGCGTCCACCCTGGAGGCCCAGACACCTCGCAGGACATCGCTGCCGATATTTGGCGGAGTGGCAATCCTGATCGCCGGCGTGCTCGCCATAATCATGGCATTGGCGTTCATGACAATGACCGTAAACGACATCCAGAATTACGAGGGGTTGAACACGCGTGGCTGGACGGCTGAGGAATTCGTGTCGTTCCTGCACAGCTGCGGTATTGTAGATCTCATTTTCGGAGTCCTGGCGGTCATTGGCAGCATTTTCGCCCTGAAGAGGACGCACTTCGGCTTGGCTGTCGTGGGAGGCGTGTTTGCCTTCCTCGGGTTTGGGTTCGTTGTCGGCACGCTCATCGGACTAATAGGTTTGATACTCGTGGTTGTCGCTCGCCGGGAGTTCCACTGAGCAGATCCACGCTGGTTGCGAGAAGGTCGTCACGTCGAAAGATTAGGGGTCTCCGTAGCAAGCCTTTTGTAACATGACCTACAATCTATCGGCTGGAGCCAGGGATGATTCCTGCCTCCGAGACGGGTGTTCGAGATGGTTTCGACCTACCAAGGCGGAGCTACGAGGCAGTGCGTATCCTGCGGCCGGAGCATTGACTGGAACTACAATGTGTGCCCCTACTGTGGGCACGACTACAGGTATATCGCGGAGCAGCCCGGTCCCCGGCCAGTGAGTGGCGGCCTCAGGGTACTCTTCTACATCCTATCCCTGTTCGTGTGGCTCTTTGGTTTGGCCATTGGCATTGTCTATCTGGTGAGAAACGACTCCGAATCCAGGCATGTGGGCACAATATGCCTGCTGCTTGGAGTCCTATCTGCCGTTCTCTGGTCTCTCATCTACTTCTGGCTTGTGTTCGTCACGATCATGTTCATCCCGCTGGCGGGCTGGTGAATGGTCCAATATGATGGCAATCATTTAGTAACCACCAGGGCTTTTAGGTATTGGAAGGGCGGGATAAAACCCGTACTCCTTAGGAGAAGGTGAAGGGATGTCATCAACACCAGCGCAAAGCACTAGAAACTGCGTCTCATGCGGGAGAGCTATCTCCTGGGACGCGAATGTGTGCCCCTATTGCGGCCACGATTTCAGGATGGCGGCCGGAGAAGCAGCGGCAAAGAAACATACTGTGATGCCTGTTCTGGGCGGCGTTTTCATCCTGATTCCAGCAATCGGATGGATCATAGGCGGAGCTTGGATGGCCGTAGCGGGGAACGCCCTCTTTGGCATATCCCTCGGCGCGAGCAGCGTTCTTACTGTCTGCGGAGCGATAATGTTGCTCCTGGGAATCATAGCGCTACTTGGCGGGATATTTGCCATCCAGAGAAAGCATTTCGGGCTTGCCGTGCTAGCGGGCGTGTTCGTCCTACCGTCGATCCTCGGCTTGGTCGGCTTGATACTGGTAGCGGTATCTCACGAGGAGTTCAGCTGACGACACGGCTTAGTGGTCTAGAAAGAAACCCCAGCAAACCCATTTCCCGCTTTCTCATATCCTCTTCATCATGCCCAGCTCTGGCTCGTAGATCTCGCCCTTGTCCAGGAGGCTCGCAACGATCTCCTCGAGCCTGACCTTGTCGATCTTCTTTGCCTTAGCCGAGTCCACGATCTTGTCCCAGGGAGCGCCCTTGCCAGCGGCGTCCAGCGAGACGATGATGTTCAGGATTGTAGTCTCCTCGTCCGCCCCAACTTCGACCTCGTGCATCTCATCTTCCTTCGACTCCACGGGCTTCTTCTCGGGCTTCGGCCGAGCAGCCACAGGAGCGCTCTTCTGGGTTCGCAGCTCCGTCCCTTCCTCTGGAAGGATCGACCTCAACGCGTCCCTTACGCTGTTCCTGAACCTACCCAGGTCGATGTCCTTGTAGTATTCGACCGCCCGCACGACGCCATCGGCCAGGTTCTCCGGGTAGCCGAGCCTCATGAGCTCCGAGACGCTCGGCTGTGCCATCTTCATGGCATCGTCGATCGCCTCGATGCGGTACAGCGTGCTCTTTGCGGTCTCGAGGACCCAGTAGTCCCTGGCCTCCCCATCGACCTCCCTGATCCGCTCCGGCCGGATGCTGAGGTACTTCACGCCCTCCCCGGGGCTGTATGCCCTGCTCTTGCCCACGATCGCGGCGAACGCTGGAGGGGACATCTTGGAGAGCGCTGCAGCCGCAGATGGCTGGTACTCGCCCGCGGAGACGTAGTAGGTCCCAGTCGGGTCTGACACCCGCGCTCTGAACCTCTGCTTGCCCTCCTCGCCGACATCCTCGATCTCAGTCACTACCCCGACGACCATCATCCTGTTTATCTTGGCTCCGAGAGGGGTAATGACGTAGGACACAGGCTTATCACCCTCGCCCGCGTGTTCCAGGGTTGACGAGTTGAACTCCTCCGCGAAGACCCGCCAGGCCACCTCACGGAGGTTCATTCCTCTCCCTCCTCGATCTCCACCAGGAGCTTCTCGACCTCGGGTTTGAGGTCCTCCTTCGCCGCAACGGCGTCCTTGGCTATCATCGACAGGCCGTAGGTGTCGGAAGTAACGTTTCCTGTGACCGTCACGACCTTGAAGGTCAGCTTCTCATCCATTATGTCCTTGACGACCTCGAAGTTCATGGACTGCTTGGCCTTTTCCATGCACTCATCGAGAGTAGTGTCCAGGAGCCTCTCCGTGAGCTCCCTCCCGATGACCACGCTCACAGCGCCGCTGCCGTCGTCCAGGATCGCCTTCACCCTCAGGTCCGGGTAGCCGTCCACCCTTCCGTGGACCTTGCACATGCTCTTCTGGAGCGCGCGCTTGCACTCAGGGCATCGCGTGATCAGGCCCGAGCCCTCCCGGACCTCAATGACCGCTCCTCGGATCATGGCATCAGATGCCCCGCCCCTGGACGCGATCTCCGCGATCATCGTCACACCTGTCTTCTGGAGGTCCTCTACAGACGGGAACTTCTCCTTGACCCTGACCAGGTCCGCGCGTTCGTCGAAGCTGAGCTGGGGTATGCCCTTCCAGGCCCTCACCGTGGCTCTGGATATCCTCAAGACCTCTCCTTGCTTGAGCTTGAAGTCGCTCCAGGCGGTGAACTGGACCTTGCCCGACTCGTCTGCGAGCACCCCAGAGAAGATTGTCTTCTGCTGGCCCTGGGCGGTGACCTCTCTGGAGTCTATCGAGAGAATTCTGCCCTTGACCTCGACATAGCCCATGCTCTCCCTGAGCTCACCTATCGTGACCACCCTCGGAGGTCCCTGGGCGACCTGCACCTCGCCGATGGTCGTCGGATCCTCCTTCTTGATGGATACCCTGTTGCCGAAATTGACCTGGACCCTCCCCTGGTATTCCCTCGTGTACGCTCCCCTGACCGAGACGACATCGCCCTTCGAGAGCTCCAGGTTCTCGACCTCCCACGCCGTATAGGGAAGCGTGGTGGTTTCGTCGCCTAGGAGGCCGAAGATGATGTTCTTCTTCTCGCCCTTCGCGGTGATCTCCTTCTGGTTCGCCGAGAGCACCTTGGCGACGAAGTCCACGACGGGCTCGTTCGGCCTCAGCTCCCCAAGTTTTCTCTGGAAGCCTGCCGAGAACCCAGATGGGTCCCCGCCGTACTTCTTCACGATCGTCCTCTTGGCCATCGGTATGCTGAGCTTGTAGACATCTACATACTTCTGGAGCTCCTCTGCGATCTGCTCTTCTGACAACTTGTCCCCGAGCGCCCTGGCAATCTCTTGAACATGGGGCGCTAGCTTCTCTAGTTCCATAGAAACCCCCCTTCGCGGAGCAGCCGTTTCACTTCTCTGCTGCTCGGAGCGTAAACTGCAGCGCTCGATATAAAGGGATTCACTACGGGCACGCGAAAATGATGTTCACATCTTCAGGAAGGTCTCCCCGGACGCGAACTCCCTGACCCTTTCGGCCTTCCAGAGGATCAGCATCACGCTCTCCTTTCCCATGATGTCCTCTACGCCCTCGTACTGCTTCCTCAGGGCGTCCATGGCCGCCTCATGGATATCGTCGGGAACATCCCACTGGTTCGAGAAGACCCTGTTCTCGTACTGCTCCAGGAAGCTCTTGACATCTACTATGTGCTCGTGCGCCGTGATCTTCTTCGTCATGTCTGGCGCAAACACCTCGATCAGCTCCCTTTCCCTGAGCCCTGGATGGCGCAGCTCGTGCCCGTTCTCCCTGCAGACCCGCTCGTAGAGCCTTCTGAAATCCTCCGCGGGCGAATCCTCTCTCTTGAAGTCCACGGAGACGAAGTCGTTCCTGGTGACCCTTCCGATCTCCGCGAGCGCGCATTTCCAGGTCCGGATCAGGTGCATCACGTGTATGCTGAGCGAGGCGTCGAACACCTGGTCCTGGAAGGGCAGGGTACACATGTCCGCCTTCACGAGGCGGTGCACGCCCTTGTCCCTAGCCTTCCGGAGCATCCTAGAAGACACATCGATCCCGATGATGTCGTAGCCCCTATCCTGGAGGGGCTTGGCGAATCTTCCGGTGCCCGTGCCCGCGTCCAGTACGACGCCGTCCTTGGCAAGCGTCTTCTCCAGCGCGTTGATGATTGTTTCCATGATGTTGTCTGGGTATCCTCGCGATTCGTCGTATTCATCCGCAACCCTATCGAACGAGATGGGCACGTGCTCACTGCGTACTCGATAAGGCGTCTATAATAATTGAATTGCGCCTCATTGCGACCTATTGGGCATCAGCATCTGCGTACTGACTCTTGCCTGCCCTCGTTCGAAACCAGCAAAGGATTATCTATGGTGGTGAGGATTTGTAGGCAGTCAAATGGGGGGGTTGGAAGACGAAAGTCAGTACGCTCAAATTGTTATTCTGTCTAGCTGTCGCTCTTGCCGTGCTTCTGCCTTCGAGCGCCCTAGCCGCAAGCCCGAAGACATCACAGGCACAGAAGCAATGGACGATCCTGATGTACTGGGACGGGGACAACAGTCTGGAGTTCACTACGGACTTCTGCGTTGGGATATGGGAGGACGCCCTCACGTCTAACACCAACGTGAATGTCGTAGCGTTCATAGACATCAAGTCCGTGGACGGTGCATGGATCTACGAGATCCTTCCTGGGGACAAGAAGCTCGTGATGACCGGGCCGGAGAAGAACACAGCGGACCCGGCGGTCCTGCGGGATTTCGTGCTCTGGGGGCTTGAGAAATACCCGGCCAAGAAGACCATGCTGGTCGTCCAGGACCACGGCTTCGCTTGGCGCGGCATATGCAAGGACGAGACGGGCGGGTCCTTCCTGATGACGATCGACGGCCTTGCGGGCGCGTTGAAGGCAGCCAAGACCAGCGATGGCAGAGGAGTCGACCTGCTGGCGTTCGACGCGTGCAACATGGCCACGATCGAGATCGCCTACGAGCTCAGGGGCGTGATTCCCTACTTCGTCGCATCGGAGACCACGGTCCCGTTCGACGGCCTGCCCTATCGGATGTTCATCGGGGACATCGTCTCGAATCCGGCCATAACTCCTGCCGACCTCGCGAAGAACGTAGTCAATGAGTATGTCCTGTACTACAGCTCCAAGTGGGATTACCAGCACATCTACAGGTATCAGCAGGACTTCGCCACGATGTCCGCCTTCGACCTGTCAAAGACAGGAGCGATGGGCCAGGCATTCGTCAAGATGACCCAGGTTCTTTCACCTCTGGTCTCTCAATACAAGAAGACAATTGAGCAGTCCCGTGGCTACGCGCTCCAAGGACAGTGGACGAACATGGCTGGGTACGAGTGGACGCCGGATGCCTACGCGGTATTCGACGGTCTCAGGAGCATTCCAAGCTCCGAACTCACGAGCTCTATCGACTCGTTCGAGTCTGCCTTCAATGCGTGCCTCCTGGCGGAGAACAGCAGCGCGCGGCTGGGATGGGTACCCCACGGGATGAACATCTGGTTCCCGTCTTCGCTATCGCAGTACAACTCTATGGGCTGGGCATGGGCGAGGCAGTTCGTCTACAATGACATTGGTCTCGACCTCGTGTCGGAATCCGCATGGTATGACTGCCTGATGTCCTACTACAGCTCGAAGTAGCCCTGCTATTCGAATCGAGAACCCCAATTTCCTTTCCGCGGTTCCAGCGGCTGCGCTGTCGCTGGCCAACGAAAAAACCGAGAATCATTGAGCTTACTGCGTGAACGTCTCGCCCTTCTCGTACTTCTCCCTGAAATGCTTCAGGACGATCTCCCTATCCCGTCTCAGGTGGCTCTCGTACCAGGCCTTGATGATGTCCGCGAGGACCTCGTGGTACCGCTTCTCCTCAAACTTCGTGACTGGCACGTCTAGCAGGTTGTAGCTGCTGAATATCCTCTTCCAGCCGGCGTACTTGTAGTAGTGCTCGCCCTCGCAGTACTCGAACGCCATCCTGAAGTGCGTCTGGCTATCCACGCTGTAGTACCATGCCTTGAGCGAGTCCCCTACCCTCCCCTGGGTCCTGTCCGTGAGGGTGATATTGTCCACGCCTCCGAAGTCGTAGTCCGGCTTGAAGGACCACTGGTCAGGGTAGACCACGAACTGCGCGAAAGTGGACGACTCAGGCAGCATCGTGAAGTGCACGTTGATCTTGTTGAACCTGAGCCAAATGCGGTAGAAATCATCCAGCAAGCTCTTGTTTATCCCGACCTTCTGAGTGTTCTGCTCGACTATGTTGTCGGTTATCTGGAGCATCTTCTTCTCCAGCTCCTGGTCTAGCTCCGTGAACCAGTCTGCTTCCTTCCCTTCAGCTTTGGGCATCGCACATCCCTAAAACTGGTGATGAGATTACATGAATATAAGGCTTTGGTATTTATTCGAATCGACTTTTATTTTTCTGGCTACCCCCTGTTTGGACCTGATTTCTAGGATTCTCAACAGGAGTCCCGCAGCAATCTAGAAGTAAGCAAAACGGGTTGACGAGGACGCGATGTCTGTCTGGGACCAGCTGATTAACTTCCTCTCAACCTATCAGGCCGACCCAGCGACCTACCTTCTAATCTTCTTCCTGTTCTGCGTGGCTGCTGCGATAATTCTGCCGATCCCGGTGGAGATTCCGCTTGTCATCAACCCGAGTGTCCCCTTCATCCTGAAGGCGATTGTGCTCGGCCTGGGAAAAGGTACCGGTGCAGCCGGCGTGTTCTACATCGGTATCGGAATCGAAACAACTGTGATGAAGTTCAAGAAATGGGGATGGTTCAGGTGGCTGCTCGAGAAGAGTGAGAAGTTCGTTCGTAAGTACGGCTATTTCGCCATGTTCGCGTTAATGGCGATACCGGGGATGGTAGACACGATTCCGCTCTACGTTTTCTCGATCCTCAACAAGGAGGGCAAGCTTATGACCCTTCGCGGCTTCGTCATCGTGAACATCCTGGCGGGGATTACCAGGGCCGCATTGGTCTACCTGATCTTCTTCATCCTAGGAATTCCGATATTCTCCCCTTCAGCTTGACGGCAGTGCTGCTGAACCTTCGGCTAGCCAATCTTCTGAGTTGACTTCACGGTGAGGATCCCGTTCTCCGTCTCTATATCGAACACCCTGTCAGGCAAAGCCGTCATCCTCATCTTGTGGATCGTCAGCATGTGCCTGACCCTGTCCGATGACCTCTCTTGCCGCATCTCCACGATCCCGTCGAAGTCGTTCGCCATGGCCTCGAAGAGGTCATCTCTCATTCCCAAAGGGAAGGTGTGGATGCTCACGGTCTCGAAAGCGCGGAGGTCGCCGAACGCTTTTCTGCCCCACCTCATGATCTGGACGGCGCTCTTGGAGGTCAGAGTCGAAGGGACGCACTCGCAGACGGCTCTCAGCCCTTTCAGGTTCGAGATCTTCTCGACCGCCGTCGCGAGTCCGTCCTGAAGCAGCGCCTCATCGTCGAGCTCGATTACCGGTATGATCTTCTTCTGGACCACCGGGTCGACCCCCATGCCAGCAGTGCGCTTCTGCAGCGAGTAGCAGTCCAAGAAGATCAGCTGATCATTGGCGACCTGCTCCAGCACATCGAACCCTTGGAGCATCATGCTCTTGATAACGCTCGCCACGGGTCTCGAGAGACAGCAGTAGAGTGCGGGAAAGCCATGCTTGAGTCCCTCCGCTACAAACTGCTGCTGAAAATACTCCGTATAGTTCGAGGGCTCAGCCCTGAGGGCGATCGTGGTGTTGGAGGGTATCCCTCCCTCGAGAACCGCATCGAGGCCGGGCATGCCGCTGGGGACGCGAGCAATTATCATCCAAGCCCTCGCAAAGGGATTGGTTGGTCGATATTTCCAATTTGCTCTGTAAGTACCAATGGTGACAGCAAGGGATCGGAAGCTCATCTGATCGAAGGCGGGACGTCTGCGATCTCCTTATCCTCTTTGTGAGCAATTCTCAGAAGCAGGACCCCGGAGACGACGAGCGCGACACCTATTGTCTGAAGCCAGTCCACTCTCTCAGCGATCACGATGACCGCGATGATGACGCCAAACACTGGCTCTATGCTTGCGACGATGCTCGCCTTGCTGGCCTCGAGATGCTTCAACGCAACGATCGATGCGAGGAAGCCAATTGTCCCCGGAAGTAGCCCCATGAGGAATATCAGGAACCAGGCCTCTGACGACAGCGTCGTGTGGATGATAGCAAGGGGGCCCGCGATCAGGATCAGGCCAGGAGTCTCCATGAGCATGTAGTAGAGCACGACGGTGTTCGCGGTATACTTCTTGTCCAGCCCTTTGGCCATCAAGTAGTAGAGCGCTGCGCCAAAAGCTGTGAACACCCCTAGCCCGATTCCCACTGCGTTCAGTCGCATCTCATCGAGATTGTACGCGTGGGAGACCAGCACGCACCCGAAGAAGGTCAGGGGCAGGGCCATGCCCTTCGCCATAGTCATCTTCTCGTTGAGGAGGAAGACGGACGCTACTGTGACGATGCTCGGGTAGGCGTACAGGAGCACCAAGGCGGTCGTCACTGATGTGAGATCTACAGTGGAGAACCAGGCAATTGAGAACAGGGTTCCCGTGACTACCCCGAAGACCGCGAAGGTCGCGAGGTCTTTCCTGTGTATTCTCAGCGAGGGCCTGTCAAGGACTGCTATGGCAGGCCCAAGGATAAGCAGGCTGAAGACCGCGGTGAAGACAGCTATCTCCATCACACTGGCACCCTCGTCTATGGCCAGGACGGTAAGGGTCCCAGATGTCGCCCACATGAGGGCAGCAAGCCCCGTCAGAAGGTATGCCGAGTTCTTTGTGATCTTCATGGTCCCGTGAGCCCGTTCTGGCAGGATATGGAGGTCCCTTTCATGAAACTATCCCGACCTCCATGAGGCACACTCCTGTTAGGCGGCATGCATAAGACCATGCACGTCTTTTTCGTTCCTTCGTCCGCGAGTCAAACGGACCAAATGGAGGAGAGCAAATGAAACACGTATCTGGTAGTGGATCAACCAGCTTAGTGTCATTCGTGCAGGTTGCTGTGTTCGTGTTCATGATCGCGACCGCACTGGCGGTGCCATTCCTGCCAACAGCGCGCGCGGCGGAAACGGTCAGCGTCGAGATAGTGAACCTATCATACAATCCTTCTAGCATAACGATAGCCCCAGGAGACACAGTGATATGGTACAATAACGAGTCAAGCCTACATCACTCGGTAACGAGCGATGCTGGCGTAACGCCCTCGTTCGATTCTGGGGAGATAGTCGCTGGCGCCACCTGGAGCCACACATTCGATACTGAGGGGACATTCGCATACCACTGCATGTTCCACCCATCCATGCACGGGACAGTGATTGTGCAGACGGGGATCCCTGAGTCCTCAAGCTCGATGCTGGTCGTCGCTGGGACTCTCGCTTTGATGCTCGGCCTTATTGCTATCCGGGGCAGACGCTGAGGAAGTGTGATAAACCCTTTCCCAGCCCATTCTGATCATTGCGTGGTCGACTTCGACTTACCGAAGGCCGCCAGCATCACGCTCGCAGTGAGGGCCATGACGGCCCCGTACGCGAAGGTTGCCCACGGACCCACGGAGTCCCAGAACAGCCCAGCGATGAGCCCTCCGGGGAGCAACGCGAACCCTACGGAGGTGTGGAACGCGCCCAGCGCCGTCGCCCTGAGGTTCTCCGGGACCACGTCCGTTACATAGGCCTTGAAGACCCCTTCGGACGAGCCCTTGTAGACCCCGAACAGTCCGAATCCAGCAGCCAACATGACAAGCGAATCGGCCTTTGCCATCACAACGCAGGTAAGCGCAAAGATCCCAAAAGACACTGCTATTACGGGCCTTCTGCCGAGCTTGTCCGATAGGCTCCCTGAGGGTATCGCGACTAGCACGAAAACCAGGTTGAAGAGGATGTAGAGAGCAATGGTCGTTGTATCTGAGAGGTCTATGTCCTCCGCCCTCAAGATGAAAAACGCGTAGCTGATCTCACCTATGTAGAATGTGATGACAACAGCCATGAGCAGCCAGAAGGACCTTCCGAGGTGTCGCATCTCGCGGAGGAATGTGCCGCTCGTGCCTTTCGTGCGCCCCTCCTTTTCCCTCACAAAGCCAAGGATCACCAGGATGGCTGCAAATGCAGGGATGGTGGCAATCACGAAGACGAGGCGGTACTTGGCGAGCTCGCTCATGCCTGTGGCGAGCGCGAGAATCACAAGCACTATGGCAGGTCCGAGAACTGCTCCTGTGGAGTCCATTGCCTTGTGGAACCCGAACGCCTTCCCCCTGACTTCGGGAGCTGTGGAGTCCGCGATGAGCGCGTCTCTGGGAGCGCTCCTGACCCCCTTCCCAATGCGCTCCGCGATTCTTATCCCGAGCACGTGCCAGGGAGAGGTGGCGAATATCAGGGCTGGCTTGACCAGAGAGCTCGCCCCATAACCCCCCAGGATGAACGGCTTTCTCCTCTGGTACCTGTCCGAGTACCATCCTGAGGGGACCTTGAGGAAGGACGCGGTGGTTTCCGCGGCCCCCTCGATCAGTCCGATGAAGACGCCAGTTGCGCCAATTGAGACCAGGAACAGCGGGAGTATGGGATAGATCATCTCACTGCTCATGTCTGTCAGCAGGCTGACGACGCCCAGGATAAGCACGTTAGTGCTCACACCCGCCAGGATGCCCCTTGTCCAGGCCCTGCTCTTCTTCGTGGGAGTGCTGGTTTCCGCCATTGACTTGCCTTCTGGTATGCCAAGGGCATCCGTTCGCAGGATATAACCCTTGCATGGCAGTTTGCCAGAATGGGAATGTCGATATGTGGGCTCGAGCTATACCTGCTCGGGGAAAGACTTGGAGTTCTTCGGCGTGAGCACGACCACCACCGCAGCGGTCGTTCTCATCGGCGAAACCGTCCTCGCCGCGATCCTGATCATTGGCATATTTCTAGCCGCCAAGCACAAGGGGACATACCATCATTGGATTCTTCTCACGGTGTATCTGTCAGACTTCCTAGTCCTCAAGCCGTTGATGATCCTAAAGATTTACGACGGCACCTATGGGAGCTACCCATGGCCCGTGCCCGCCGGCATGTTGCCCCACATAGTAATGGCGGTGATTTCCGCTGCGTCAGGGGCTGCCGCTATCGCTCTAGCGTTCAGATATCGTGTGAAGAAGGGCAACAAGATGTTCATGCCGCCCAAGGGAAAAATCCACAAGCTCGTCGGGGCTGCATTTGTCATATCTTGGTTGTTCGCCTACGCAGTGGGTCTAGGAATCTTCAATAGGCTCTATGTATGAGGGTCTGGGTATGCTTCAACTACTCAAATCGTCATTGACCATCTGAGATGTGATGAGGTGGGCAGAGCACAAGTGGATCTCCGAGCGCGCTTACAGGCGGCCGCAGCTCGTTGGGGAGCAGTTGCGTTTGGGATCGCATCTGTCGATGAGGCGGACGCGCTACCTCCGGTGAAGATCGGCCATACCGTGAACAGGTACTCCAAAACAATAAGATCCACTATGCCCGAGGCCAGGAGCGTGATCATAATCGGCGCGCCCTCGATCGATGATGCGGACGAACTCGCAGTCGAAAGGCGGCCTGGGATATGGTCATACCCGGGCTATTTCAGGCTGAACCTGGCCGAGCGAGATCTGATCAAATTGCTCAGGGGCGAGGGCTACAGGGCAAATTGCCTGTCTGAGCTCGCCTCGTACAAGCGCCTTGCAATCCTGGCCGGGATAGGCGCCTACGGCAAGAGCTCGCTGGTGATATCTCCGAGGCACGGGCCTTGGCTCAGGTTGGGCGCTGTGGCGACCGATGCCGAGTTGCCCCTGGACGAGCCGTTCACGCGAGACCTGTGCGAGAAGTGCAGGCGGTGCGTGGACGCTTGCCCCGCGAAAGCGCTCACCCCATATGTCGTCGACTCGAACAGGTGCCTCGTGGGTGCGAGCATCAGGACTGTTGTGCCAAGAAGCCTCAAACCGCTTCTCCCTGCAAACGAGCCGCAGCTGACCCCAAAGACTCACATAATGTGCACAAAGTGTCAACAGGCCTGCCAGTATACAACTGCCGATCGTCGCAGGAGCGCCTACTCAGGTCCGAAGGCCAGTCCGCGCAGGCGCCATGGCAGGAACAGATGATAGTCTGGCTGCGTAAACCTGTCTAGTCCATGCATGGCAACATTTAAGTCAGACAAGCAAATATGAGCGACAATGGTCTCCCGAGAGCGAATGAGCCATATAATCGAGGCATACGACAAGAACAAGCTGACCATAGCCACCGCATGCTCTCACACCTCCTTGCAGATTTTCGACGGCGCCCGCAAGGAGGGCTTCAAGACCTTGGGCATCACCGTCGGCCAGAAGACGAAGTTCTATGACGCCTTCCCCAAGGGCAAGCCCGACGACTTCTTCTATGTCGATTCCTACACGGAGCTGCTGGACAAGGCCGACGAGCTAGTCGCGCAAAACGTGATCATCATCCCCCACGGCTCGTTTGTTGAGTACATGACCCCGAAGAACTTCGAGGAGCTCCATGTGCCATCGTTCGGCAACAGACGGGTTCTCGAGTGGGAGAGCAACAGGGAGATGGAACGCGAGTGGCTCACATCTGCGGGCCTCGAGATGCCGCACAGGATAGAGGATCCGAAGATGATCGACAGGCCCGTGCTGGTCAAGTATGACGGCGCCAAGGGAGGGCGAGGGTTCTTCATCGCGAAGGACTACCCAGACTTCAAGCTCGGCATTGATCACACGCAGAAGTTCACAATCCAGGAGTACATTCTGGGCACGAGGTACTACATCCACTACTTCTACTCGCCCATCCGAACGGAGGGGTACAAGCTCACAAAGGGCGTGCTGGAGCTTCTGAGCATGGACCGGCGGGACGAGTCGAACGTCGATGAGATGTACAAACTGGGCGCTCAGGAGGAGCTGAAGAAGCTCGGCCTGTTTCCGTCCTTCGTCGTCACGGGCAATGTCCCTGTCGTGGTCAGAGAGTCCCTTCTCCCGAAGCTGCTGGACATGGGGGAGAAGGTCGTCGACCGGTCGATCGAGATCTTCGGCGGGATGATCGGCCCGTTCTGCCTCGAGTGCATCGTGACAGATGACCTGAAGATCAAGGTCTTCGAGATATCCTCGAGGATCGTCGCGGGAACTAACCCCTTCATATCCGGTTCGCCATACGCGGACCTGATCGAGCCTGGGCTGTCCACTGGACGACGCATCGCCCAGGAGATCAAGTACGCTAGGGAGCACGGGCAGCTCAGTGAGGTCATATCGTGACGGAGTACTTCTTCATCCTGGCGGATTCGGAGCTGGAGCTCATACCGAATGAGATCCTGCGGGAACGCTGCATCCTCAACAACGCGAGGGCTCGCGGGAAGGCCCCGGAGAGGATACTCCTGGACGCCTCGCACCACCACCCGGCCTTCGGGAAGCTCCCGGATGCTGAGCGAAGGGGCCGGCCGGACATCGTCCATTTCTTCCTGATGCTATGCATGGACTCCGATCTCTCGGCTGAGGGGAAGCTTAGGGTGTTCGTGCACACACGTAACAACGATGTCATCGCTGTCAATCCACAGACCAGGCTTCCGCCGCACTACCCGAGGTTCATCGGCCTGATAGAGACGCTGTACGAGCAACGCGTGGTCCCGTCCAGGGAGAACGCTCTTCTGGAGCTGAGGGAAAACATATCCCTGGAAACGTTGGTGAACGCGCTCAAGCCCGACAAGGTCGTCGTCCTGGACTCTGCAGGGGAGGCCGTGCCATTAGCTGACAAGATCGCCTCGCTCAAGGCGGACCGGGTCGTCATCGTGATCGGCGGGTTCTCCAAGGGCAGCTACAAGTCCGACCTGAACAAGCTCGGGAAGCCGATCAAGGTCTCCCTGGGCCCGCGGATGCTAAAGGTGTGGACGGTCACATCGAAAGTGCTCTGTGCGATAGAGCATTCCAAGGATGTGGCGGCGCTCAAGCCTGAAAAACCTTCAAAACCTCGTCGCGCTCGGAAAAAGACAGCGGCTTAGCCCCATTCTTCGATATTGCCTTGGACCTGTTCTTGCCAGGGATCATCCTGCCTATCACTTCAGCCCTGATGCCGAGACTCTCGAGGCGCAGAATGTACGCCTCAGCATCCTTGGGCCTGAAGGTCGCTAGCAGCGCGCCCGAGCCGAGGAGTCCCAGAGGGTCGAGGTTGAACATCGTGCAGATCGCCCTGGTCTCGGGCAATACTGGGATGTCATCAACAAGAAGCTCGACGGATTTGCCGGAGGCGTCTGCGAGCTCGTATACGCCCATCGAGACCCCGCCTTCGGTCGGGTCGTGCATCGCGCTCACTCTGTAGTCCAGGGCTAGCATCGCCTCCGGGACTACGGACAGTCCAGGCTTGAAGAGATATCTCGCAGCGCGGTCCACAAAGGCCTTGTTGAAGGCGCGCAACAGTTGCGCTCGTCTCTCCCTTGCGATAGCGGCAGTGCCTTCAATCCCCGCGCCCTTGGTGAGTACAATGAAGTCGCCTGCGCGCGCGCCTGATGTCAGCACGGGCTTCGAGCCCTCAATCACGCCGTGCATGTCGCCGACCACTATCGGATGGTCTATGCCCGGCGTCACCTCGGTGTGTCCACCAGTGATCGCTATGCCCAGGGACTTGCAGGCGGACGAGATCTGCTTGAAGATGTCTTCGACGAGCTTGTCATCGGATCCCTTGGGCAGCAGGACCGCTGCCTGAAACCATGCAGGCATCGCCCCCCTAGTCGCGATGTCGTTGGCATTGACGTGGACCGCGTACCAGCCTATCATGTCGGAAGCGTACGTGACGGGATCAGTCTTCAGCACGAGTATGGTCTTGCCCAGCCTCACCAATGCCGCGTCTTCTCCCAGCTTCGGACCTAACATGACGCGCCGGTCGTGTTCGCCCGAGTACCTCAGAAGCCTCCTAAGCAGTTCTGGAGGCAACTTCCCTGTCCTAAGCTCCATCGGCCTTTTGAACGACCTCCGAGGCTAATAGCGTTTTCTAGTCCTCGTGGCAGCATGGTGCGATGCCGAAACTTGGGCACCAATGCTTTATATTGATGAGGCACCTGACCTCCAAGGGCGATTTGGATGCTCTCTGAACGCGTCAAGCGGATTCAAGAATCTGGGACGATGAAGATGAAGGAGCTGGCCGGCCAGAAGAAGAAGGAGGGCAAGAAGATCATATCCTTCACTGTGGGAGAGCCAGACTTCGACACGCCGAAGCACATCGTCGAGGCTGCGAAGAAGGCCCTGGACGAGGGCAAGACAAGGTATCTGGACGCCCCGGGTCTTCCAGAGCTCAGGGAGGCAATCGCTGAGCGCGCGAAAAAGGACAATGGGATCCCCTGCGAGTCGGCCAACGTGCTCATAACCCCGACGAAGCAGGCGATATTCGAGACCATCCTGGCGACCATCAACGAGGGCGAGGAGGTCATCATGCCAAACCCTGCGTGGGTCACGTACGAGCCGTGCGTTCAGTTGGCGGGCGGCAGGGCGGTGCCTGTCACGACCAAGGAGGAGGACCGGTGGAGGGTCATCCCCGAGGCGGTCGCCGAGCTCATCACGCCGAAGACCAAGATGATTCTGTTCAACTCACCATCGAACCCCTGCGGCGCCGTCGAGACGCATGACGACATTAGGGGGCTCGCCGACCTCGCAAAGGACCACAACCTTCTCGTGCTCTCAGACGAGGTCTACGAGAAGATCGTGTTCGACGGCATGAAGCATTACTCCATCGGTGCAGAGCCCGGGATGATGGACCGGACTATCACAGTAAGCGGCTTCTCGAAGACCTACGCTATGACGGGCTGGAGGATGGGCTGGCTGATCGCCCCGAAGCTGATCTTCAAGGGGGTCAACAAGATCCAGCAACACTCTATCACGCACGCGGTCTCGTTCGCGCAATACGGCGCGCTCGCAGCCTTGACGGGATCGCAGGAGCCCGTGAAGATGATGGTCAAGGAGTTCCAGGAGCGCAGGGACCTCATCATGAAGCTCATCAGGGAGATCCCGCAGTTCCACTGTGATGTGCCCAAGGGCGCGTTCTACGTGTTCCCGAGGTACGACAACAAGATGAAATCCGAGGAGATGGCCATGTACCTGATGGACAAAGCGGAGGTCGCATGCACGGGCGGGTCTTCATTCGGATCCGCTGGAGAGAAGCACCTGAGGCTCTCCTACGCCACCAACAAGAAGAACATCCAGGACGGCATGGAGCGGGTCAAGAAGGCCGTGGCGTGACCACGGCCGAGAAGAATCCTTCTTAGTCCTTTTCTCTCTTCGGTCTCTTCTTCACGACCTTCTTTCTTATGGTCTTGGGAGGTACACTTATCAGCTCCCTCGCGGGGTAGCTATCCAGGCTCAAGCGCTTGTGGATCATGTGTGGCTTGAACCCTAGCTGCCCCCAGACCGCCCTAGCCTCTAAGTTTGCGGCCGCCACCGAGAGCGAAACAGTGCTGATCTTGTTCTTGTGAAACCACCTGAGGGCGACTCCGAGCATCTCCTTCGTGATGCCCTTCTTCCTCTTCTCCTGCGTCACATAGACGTCGGATATCACGCCGATGGTCTTCTCCTTGAATATGGGCGCGTTCGGCTGGAGCAGGCAGAGCATGAAGCCGACGATATCGCCGCTCTCCTCAGCGACCACCAGCTTCGTGCTCTTCTCCGAGAACTTCTTGGCGAGGTACTTCGACCACTTCTCGCGGCTGTCCTCGGAAGGCGCGAAATGGGGCGAGAGCTGCTTGTGAAAGTCCACGAGCATCTCCCAGAGGTCGACAACCATTCCCAGGTCCTCGATCCTCGCCTCGCGTATGCCTATTCTGATGCGCGCCATCTCTAGATTGGTTCCTGCGGGCTTGTCCCCTGCCAGGAGCTAATCTCACTCCCCTGACTTAAAGCCTGATGGAGATGGCGGACTTGAGGTCAGGGATCTTGCGGACCTTCTCGAGAACATTCGCGGGCAGGTCGTCGTCGAGCGCCAGGATCATCATGGCCGGGCCCCGTGTTTTTTGCCTCGCGACCTCCATGCTCGCGATGTTGACATCGTTGTCCCCGAGAATGGACCCGACCTTGCCTATCATTCCGGGCTTGTCGACGTGCCCGATCAGAAGGAAGTTGCCCGATGGCTCGATATCCACCGTGCTCCCTTCGATTTCGACCAACCTCGGGCCCTTGTCCGGGAGCAGGGTGCCAGCGACGGAGACGGTCACGCCGTCCGAGCGCATTGTCACTCTTATCAGGTTCTTGTACTGTCCAGCGTCCTCCGAGCTCGAGGTGACAACATCGATGCCCCTCGCTCTGGCCATGGCGAGAGCGTTGATGTAGTTCACGTTGTACTCCTCGGAGACGGGCCTCAGCAGCCCCGTGATCACACTCGCCGCGATGATCTTGGCGTCCCTGTGGGCGAGCTCCCCCATGCAGGATATCTCGATCCTAGCGGCACCGCACTTCTCCATCTGACATACGAGCGTCCCGAGCTTCTCCGCCAACGGCATAAATGGCACGATCTCCGGGTCCAGCTTCGCGGGCAGGTTGACCGCATTCTTGATGACGTTGTCCTTGAGGTACGCTATCACCTGTTCAGCAATCTCAGACCCGACCTCTTCCTGCGCCTCGTTCGTAGTGGCGCCCAGGTGCGGCGTCAGGATCAAGTTGTTGAGCGCCAGGAGCTTCGAGCCTGCAGGAGGCTCGCTCGAGTAGACATCCAGGGCCGCTCCTGCGATCCTGTTCTCTGAGAGGGCCTCGTACAGTGCGTCCTCATTGACTACTCCACCCCTCGCCGTGTTGATCAGCATGCCCGTTTTCTTCATCTTGACGAGCTCGTTCTTTCCCAGCATGTCCTTCGTCTGGGGCGTGAGAGGCGTGTGGATAGTGACGAAATCGGATTCCTCTAGCAGGCGGTCGAGGGTGACGAGCCTGACATGGAGTCTCACACTGACCTCTGGTGAGACCAAGGGGTCATACGCGATGACCTTCATGCCAAGAGCGGCCGCCCGACGGGTGACCTCAGCACCGACTCTCCCTAGGCCGATGATCCCGATCGTCTTTCCCGAGACCTGCGACCCCTTCATCTCCTTCCTCTTCCACTCGCCCTTCTTCATGGACGCGTCCGCCTGGGGAATCCTCCTGGCCAGAGAGAAGACAAGTCCGATTGTGAGCTCCGCCGTGGACACGACGTTACCGGATGGGGCGTTCATGACCAGAACCCCACGCTCTGTCGCCGCATCGACATCTATGTTGTCGACGCCTATCCCTGCTCTGCCTATGACCTTCAGCTTCGATGCCTCTATGACCTTCTTGGTGACCTTCGTGGCGCTCCTTACCAGGAGCACATCGTAGTCCTTCATGATCTTAACAAGCTCGTCCTCTTTCAATCCCGTCCTGACGTCCACCTTGTACCCGTTCGCCTTGAGCATGTCCACTCCGCTCTTCGAGAGATCGTCCGCGACGAGCACTTTCAATTGGCTCATTGTCCCAAACACCCTTGCCACGATTTTGCGGAATGAGAACAGAAGCCCCTGAATATCAATCTGTTGGCTGGGCGCTCCGTCGGGACTGTATGTTTCTGTCCTCTCCGACGCCTGACTGCCATGCGATGAATGCCCTCACGTCCAGCTCAAGAATCACTATATATCCCGCGAATCGTACTTGTCCTGAACCGGATGCATACCGCCAAGGAGAGGTTAGCCGTCCAGTGCAAGATCGAGGACGCGTTCGAGTACGTCGCCGATTGGCACAACTTCGTGAACTTCCTCCCACTGGTTCTCAACCTCAAGCCGACCAGCCTTGTCGAGTACGGCCCAGGCTCCTCGTTGGAAGCTACGTTGGTCGTGGGCAGGCTGCAGATTTCGACGGAGCTGGACACGGTCGAGTTCCAGAAGAACAAGCGGCTCGTAGTGAAGGCCAGCAGAGGGGTCAGGATCAAGCTGGTATGGGAGTTCAAGGATGTCGGGGGCAAGGTCCTCGTATCGTTCGATTTCGACTATGAGGTCCCGCCTGCCCTTGTTCTCAACCAGACCGAGCGGGAATCGGCCGAAAAGGATCTGGACGCGACCGTCGCGAAGAGCATGGAGCTCCTGAAATGGATCCTCGAATCGATGCCGCCGAGCGAAGACTGACCGCGTTCAAGCCCCTGGCGGAAGCATGTTCGGTATGCCGTCCTCGATGGGGTAGTCGATCTTGCACTTGGAGCACCTGATGCTCCCCTCTAAGACCTCTCTCTCGTCCTCCTTAGTCACCGTCAGTTCGAGAGGGTGTTGCTTGCATACGGGGCACGCCAAGATGTCCATCAGCTTCCTCTTCATAAACGACCCATGAGAAATGGTCTGCCCTGATAATAAGGCTTTCACGAGGCAGAGCCAGCAGGGTCGGCTGTGCTTCCAACACCTGGAAAGTTAGATATCCTCTCTCCATGATTGACCTCCGATGAAGGTTCTGGTCACAGGAACTTCGGGTCAACTGGGGTCATATGTCGGCGAACTCATAGCCGAGGACCACGCCGTCTCCGGCATGGACATTCGACCTTGTCCTTACAAAGCCCTTCAAGCGCTCACATCTAAGGGGGACATAAGGAAGCCAGCGGATGTCAGAAAGGCCGTCAGAAATGTCGATGCGATCGTCCATTGCGCCGCACAGGTCAGTGTCGAGCGATCCATACAGAATCCGCTCCTTGATGCTGAGACAAACGTGATCGGCACGCTCAACCTGCTTGCCGCCGGGGCGAAGGCCGAGGTTTCGAAATTCATCTATGTGAGCAGCGCGGCAGTCTATGGCAACCCGCAGTACCTCCCAGTCGATGAGAAGCACCCGACGGACCCATTGAGCAACTACGGAGCCAGCAAGCTAGCCGGCGAGAAGTTCGCACTCGCGTACGCGCGCACTTCGGCAATGGATGTGGTCTCCGTGAGACCGTTCAACTTCTACTCTCCTCGAGCAGACCCAAAGAGCCCCTATTCTGGTGTGATAACGAAGTTCGTTTCGCGAGCGAAATCGGGCAAGCCACCGATCATAGAGGGCGATGGAATGCAGACCCGCGACTTCATACATGCAAGGGACGTCGCGGCAATGATCAGACTTGTCATCGTCAAGGAAGGACTGTCCGCCGAGATCTTCAACTGCGGCAGCGGGAAATCGACAAGCATTCTCGATCTCGCGGATATCACGATAGCAGCTTCTGGGAAGAAGCTCGTGCCAGGCTTCGCTGAGCCCAGGAAGGGGGACATTAGGCACAGCCTTGCCCACACGCGACATTCGCGCAAGGTGCTCGGCTTCAGGCCTAGGACATCTCTCAGAGCCGGGATCGAAGAACTGCTCCAGCGATCGTAGACCATTCTCTGCTCGTGACTATCAGTGGATTTTGAGAAAACATATGAAAAGGGATTACGGAAGAGGTTTAGCGAACTGTCGTGGTCCTGGCAATGCGCCCGATCACGGTGGCGGGAGCTGCTCTGCGGGTGGCGGCGGCAAGGGTGCCGCCTTCGCCTTCCCTCCACCGATCCTACCCTTGAGGAACGGCAGAACGATGAGCACTATCAGCAGGATGATCACGAGCAGGAGCAGCACGAAGTTGAACATGCTTAGGCCGCCCACATTCGAGTCCCAGGCTGACTGGTGCGCCTTCACCTCGAAGGACACCTCGTCACCGGACAGATAGTTGCCCGTCACGCCGTCGTACAGGTTGAAGTCGACCCAATACCAGCCGTCCACCGCGTCATCTGGTATCGTGTACTCGAACGTCCCAGAGTCGGTTGTGAGGAGAACCCTCTGCTCGTTATCGGCCCCGGTCACCCAGATGTACACATAGTACACAGGCAGGTCCTCTGCGCCGTGCGTGTCGATGGTGAAGCTAAAGCTCAGTTTGGTCCCGCTATCGAAGGCGCCGTTGACGAAGTTCGAGTTCGTCTCCCGGACTGCATTGATCTCGTACACTGCCGTCAGGTACACCGTGGACGATTCGGTCATCGAGTTGCCAGTGCCGTCATTCAGGGTCATCGTAATTGTATATCTCGCCGACGCGTCCGCACCTGGTGTAACATACGGTACGACATACGATACAGTGCCTGATTTAGCGAAGGTCAGGTCCTCAGAGGCAACGACATCGCCATTGTCGTCGACCACGACATATGACAACGCCCCACTCGTGAGCCCGGTCTGGATGTTGTACGCCCACGCTATGGTCTCACCAGGCCTGAACGAGTCCGTCCCAGGCTGGATGACGATGTCCGCGAGGCGGACGTACACTTCATTCTGTCCAAACAGCAGCCGACCGTGTAAGTTCACCACGCCCTGGACATAGATCCAGTCCACATATCCTACCGGGATATCGTATGAGCCAGTGTCGGTTGTGGTGGTGTCCGATCCGATCATCGAAAAGCTGCCGTCGTAGACCATGTAGTAGACCGAGCTCGCGGGCGATTCTACATTGTTCCATACTGTGGTGAACGAGAACTCTGCCGTTTCACCGGAGTAGTAGTAGTCGTTGGCGAACTCCACAGTTAGGGATCCTGACCAGATGACATCGAACGAGGTCATCTTCGTGACGGTGAACCCGGACTTGGATATCGTGGCCGTGACCAGATAGCTACCCTCGGCCGCGTTCGTGGCTAGAACGAACTGATGCTGCACCACGCCGTTCCTGTCGGTCATGAGGTTGGATACTCCATAGCCAGTGATCGCAGTCCCGTTGTACTCCACGGCGATGTCGACATTGGCGCCCATCACGTCTTGCCAGCTGATCGTCGCGCCAACAGAAACCGTCACGATATCTCCAGGCGAGTATGACGTGTCATCGAGATCGATGCTTCCGCCGAGCTGGTATATGTAGAGCGTCTCATAGTCCACATACGACCTTCCGCCCGAGCCGTTGCCCCAGAACGTCATGTAGACGTTAGAGTACAGAGCGATATCAGATGGCACTGTGAACATCGTCGTTCCGGATGTGCCTGGGAACGTTCCGTGGATCCACATCTCGGCCGCGGTGTCGTTCTCGTAGTTGGCGTTCCACTCTATCGTGGCGCCCGTGACCGAGCCGAGGTCGGACAGGTTGATCATCTCATAGTATATCCAGATCGTCTCGCCTGGCAGCACATAGGACCTCTCGACCAGGATCTGCAGGACATACATCTGAACGTTGAAACTCGCGCTGTACCAAATCGTGTCGTCCGCCTGCGCCTTCACATAGACATAGTAGATTCCGTCGGGTGCGTTCGAAGGCAGGGTCCATTCCATGACCCATGAGCCGTCGACGGCTAGCTGGTTGTTCCAGTCCCCGAAGACATGGTCCGTATCGTTGACAATCTGGACATAGAACTCGTCCGTCTGCCTGGTGACCAGGCTCATCGTTATCTGCTCCCCGGGGTAGTACCAAGGCGATGGCGGCGGACTTAGTGTCAGCCCTTCCATCTTCAGGACTATCTGGGACCTCGCGATCTCGGTCCACCAGCCCGTGTTGGCCAGCAGGACGACGTCCATCACAAGCGCGCTCTGGTCGCCGAAATTGACATAGCCAGTGTTGAGCCATTGCGCCCAAGGTGCCGCAGACCAGCTGTGGTATTCTCCCGTGGCTGGATCGTTTGTGTTCGCCCAGAGCCAGTCCTCGACGTTCCCAGTCGGGCCGATTAGTTCGACCTCGATAGGCATGTCCGTGGGCACGCCCATGTATTCGAGGGATACGTTCACATAGATTCGTTCAGAGTCCCCAGAAACCGGGTCGTAGAAGAACACGTTCCTCGGGGCTCCTGTTCCGTCTGTCACCTGCACGCTGCCCGTGTAATACACCGCTGCGGTCGTAGGAATCGCAGCGAAGGCTACGGCAACCATGCTTAGCGCCAGCGCTATGCTTACAATCAGACTTTTCATTGCCTATCCCATCCCGGTAATAAATTGGCGTTCATTATATATAAGTTTCGTGGAAGATAGTCCCGTCTGGCTTTCACTCGTAAACAGCATTATATAGAGTGCGGACGAGCGCATCCAGCGATGCTATTGCTCGATATGATGGTGGTCTTCTTCCCTGTGCCCGGCCGTAGTTCGCATCTCTTCCAGGTTTCTAGCGCTGAACGGGGACATCGCGCGGAGCTTCTTTACTATCCCTGGCATGATCTCGAGGACGTAATCAACATCGTCCACAACGTTGCCGCGGCCTAATGTGAACTGCACTGCGCTCTGCGCCTCCTCAGTCGGGATCTCGCATGCGAGCAGCACATGAGACGGCAAGAGGCTCTTCGATGTGCAGGGCGAGCTAGAGGAAACAGACACGCCCATCATGTCAAGATTCAGGAGCATGGATTCGCCCTCGACGTATCTGAACCTGAAGTTCGCGTTGTTCGCCAGCCGCCTAGTTGGATGGCCGTTCAAGAATGAGTCCTGGACTCCGTCGAGTATCCCCTTGATCAGCCTATCCCTCAGGGTCTTGAGCCGCTCCATCTCTTGCGGCATCTCGGCCTTTGCGATCTCCGCTGCCCTGCCGAAGCCCACTATGCCGGGAATGTTCTCAGATCCCGATCTAAGGCCGCGCTCTTGTCCTCCGCCCTGCTCGACCGCTTCGATCCTCGTGCCATCTTTGACATACAGCGCCCCCACTCCCTTGGGGCCGTACATGTCGTTCGAAGAGATCGTCATTAGGTCGATCTTCGAGCGCTGGACATCTATCGGGGTCCTTCCGCTTGCTGCGACCGCATCGACATGGAAGAAGACATCTCTCTGCTCCAGCAGCTTGCCTATTTCGTCAACTGGTTGGAGGGTGCCAATCTCGTTGTTGGCCATCATGACGGATACGAGAACCGTGTCCTTCCTGATCGCGCTGTCTATGGCAGAGAGGTCGACGAAGCCATCTCCTGTCGGAGGAACGAAGGTCACCTCGAAGCCGTTCTTCTGGAGGGCCCTCATGATGTTCAGGACGGAGATGTGCTCTATGGCAGAGGTGACGATGTGAGTGCTCTCTGCCTTCATCCTCATCGCGACCCCCTTGATGCCCAGATTGTTCGCCTCGGTGCCGCCAGAGGTGAATATGATCTCCTCCTTCCTCTTGGCGTTCACGAGCGCGGCTACCTTGGCCCTCGCCTCTTCCAACACCTTTCTAGGCTCCCGGCCAGCGTTGTGGAGTGATGATGGGTTGCCGAAGGTCTCTGAGAAATAGGGCATCATCGCCTCGAGCACTCGCGGCTCTACTGGAGATGCCGCTGAATAGTCGAAGTATACCCTCTTCCTGGCTCCGCCCATTCCGTTTGACATGCTTCCTCACGTCCCCGTGGAACGAACGCCCTGCCCAGCCTAAAAGGTTAGCACTGCGTCGTACTCGAGCACGAGGTCGTTCAGAGTTGCTGCGCCGACGACCTTCGAGGGCTGCTCGAACTCTTCGGGCGTGGCCTTCGTGCCCCAGAGCTGCGCGCTCTGGGCGCAGATCATCATCTGGACGCCCGCCTTCGCGGCCTGGTCCATGATTTCTTTCAGTGTTGGGAAGCTCCCCATCTTGATCTTCTGCGGCTCGCCCTTCTTGATGCCCAGTATCCCCTTCGCGAGGAAGTATACTGTGGCGTCTATTCCCATTGCCCTAGCGGTGGACGCTAGCACGAACGGTGCGTACAATCTCTCAGGCGTGTCTGGACCTGAGGTCTGAACGTAGAGTATCTTTTTCGCCATCTTCATTCACCTCTTTCATGTCTTTCTTCTGATCATGAATCGGTAACCTTCCTTGATCTTCTCTATCGAGATTAGCTCCTGTCCCGCATGCTTCGCCCAGCTCCTTATGTCGGACTCGGATGCAGGGTCGTCCGCCAGGACTTCCAAGACCTGGCCTATGGGGACGGACGACATCTCCTCTCTGGTTCTGAACACCGGCTCCGGACAGTAGAGGCCGATGCAGTCGAGGGTCCTCGTGGGTTTCTGGGATTCTGCGCCTCGCTCTGACATCCAATATCCTCCTGCAGGTCGCCTTCGCAGACGGCCTCATCCATGATAACGCGATATCCATGCCGCTTGAATGGATAATCATTGTGCCTTCTCCATAAGGTCCGGAGCATGGTATTCTGTGCTCGACCCTATGGCCAGAGCATGGCTACTCTTCCCAATCGTCCCCCGAACCGCCTGATCCCGAAGCCCACGCTCCTTCTCGAGAACACGCTCGGCAGCTGATCCGATTGGAGCTTCGCCAGAACCCTGATGGTTGCGATGCCCGTAGGCGTGGCCCTCTCTCCTGGGCTGTCTCCTGGCTGGTGCTTCATTCCCTTCAAGAGAAACTCCGATGCCGGCGATGGTATTCTGACCGCGCCATGGCTTACAGCCGCGATGCCGTGGCCAGTAGTAATGGTCGTGTATGCGAATCCTTCTTGGTCTGATTCCAGAAGGATCGACGATACAAGCCCTATCCCCGCCATGTTCACCAAGGCCTCAGGTCGCCCGATCTCGTGCAGGTGGACCCGTTCCTTGGCGACCCCGTGAGCGCTCGCCTCCGCCTCGAAGATCTGCTCGAGGATCTGCATCCCAACCGATGACTCGGATTTCAGAGTCGTCTCTATGGTCCGGAGCCTCTCGTGTGCCTCCTGATACGATACGCTCGTCTTCCCAGCCTCTTTTTCGAGGTAACTTATCCCAAGGCCAGTGTCTCCGGTATCCTCGAGCCGAGCCACTCCCATCTCGATTCCAATCTCGGAGGAGGCCCTCTGAAGCCTAGCGACGATCTTTTCTCGTTCCCCGTCGCCCAGTAAGCCTAGGAGGGCGGCTAGAAGCATGTCCCCGGACAGGCCTTCTCGAGCGTCGATGTAGATCATCCTGAGGGCGAAGCGCGAGTCATGGCATAATGCTCGCGGTCCGGCCAGGGAACCCATTGAAAAGACTCGCTCATGCCTTCTGCTTGGTCTTGAGCTTCCTAGTCTTCGTTCTCTTCGGACCGTCCGCCCGCGGGCCGCCTTCAACGGGGGGAGGCAACTCCTCGGGCGTCGAGGCCTCTCGGGTCGGCATGACTAGACCTGGTCCTTCTCCCAGGGCATCAGCTGGCGCCTGTTCGGCGGCGACCCTCTCCAAATCCGCCATCGAAGTCTTCCTCCGCTGCTCGTCGACGAAGTTCGCACCGCATTCCTTGCAGGTCGCCGATTCCTCCAAGACAGGGGCTCCGCAGACTGGGCATTGGTAGCTGAGGTCACTGGAAAAGTCCGCGCCGCACTTTGGGCACTGGTCCTCCGAGCCGTCCAGGAGCCAGGAGCATTTCGGACAGCTCAGCTTCTTTGCTTCCTTTTTCACCTGATGCGCCTCCATCTCGATGATCTGCATCAGGAGCTCGTCAATGCTCTGATCGGTGGCCTTCGCCCCCGCCTTTTCTATGAAGTCCACATAGGTGACGTGGCATGACGGACAAGAGGTTGCAGTTTGCTGTACATGCTCCCCGCAGAAGGGGCATTCGAAGCGGGTGTTCTCGTCGTATTTGGAGCCGCACCTGGGACATGCGTCTTCCTTGCCTGTAACCCTGAACCCGCAGACAGGGCAGCCGAACAACTTCTTGCTTTCAGAGGCCATGGCGATTCGTGCCGGCTCTTTATTGGCGTTCGGGCACCAAAACGCTTTCGGTGGTTCAAGTCATCCCTATTGAAGCATGGGCGTCGGCTGGTGCGAATAGGAAATGATATATGAACGCCGGGTCATCCATTGCATCAATCGGTCATCAGTTGGGGGATTGGAGCATAGGGTGACTAGAATGGATCGCCGCTCTTGTGTTGAGTGCCTGATTGTCTTGACTGTTCTCTGCGTCTCAGCTTTGGCAGGTTCTGCCGCAACGACCTCCGGCACGCATGTGCCAGCTCGCATACTCCAGGACACAACTCCACCAATTGCGGTGATCGCACCCCTGCCCATGTGGGTATCGAACGGCACCGAGGTCATCCTAGATGGCACAGGATCCTACGACCCCGGCGGCGGCGTTATCAGGAACCATACCTGGGAGATCAGGCTGGTTAGTCCAGACGCCACGACAATGTGGTATTTCAACACTCTTCTGTTCTTCAAGTTCCGAGAGCTAGGAGTCTACAGCATCAAGCTTTCGGTAATGGATGCAGAGGGCAACTGGGGCTGGGACTTCACTGCTGTGGGGACCGTCCTGGACATAGACAACGACCAGCTGCCCGACTGGTGGGAGGACAGAATGTTCGATCACAACCTCAACCAGACAGGCACTGGAGACCCTGACGGAGACGGATACTCTAACCTCGAGGAGTTCGAGGACGGGACCGATCCGAATGTCTGGGATGCTCCTCCACCCTCGACCGGTTTTCTAGAGAGAAACTGGAAATATGTAGCGGTGGGGATCGCGATTGCCGCCGGAGCGGTTCTCGCGCTGCTCGTGCTGATGAGGAAGAGGGGCAAGGTCAAGGAGAAGGAGAAGATCGCAGCCGCGATAGAGATCGAGAAGGCGCTCGAAGAAGAGAAATAGACCTCCTACAGGGTTGCCAGCACGACAATGACGCCAAGGACCGCGCAGTAGATGCTGAAGAGCCAGAGCCTTCCTGACCTGATCGCCTTGAGCAGGTACTCGATCGATGCAAGGCCTATCAGGAACGCGGACACCAGCCCTATGATCAGGTTGCCGAGGTTGGCGTCGTAGCTGTCCAGGGTCACGAGCCCGAACAAGAACGCGCCCAGGATGGCAGGCACCGAGAGTAGGAATGCGAATGTGGCCGCCATCTCTCTTTGAATCCCTCTGAACATCCCCCCGGAGATCGTCGAGCCGCTCCTGGATATTCCTGGTAGGATCGCGACTGCCTGGAAGAGGCCGATGGCGATCGCATCTGCAAACCTCACGTTCTTTCGCGTGGCCGTCTTGCCCCGCCTCTCCGCGAAGAAGATCACGCCTGCGTTCACGACCAGCATTGCCCCGACAAGCGTGAGGTTGAACGCGTCCTCAATGTACCCACTCACGAGAACCCCCAGAACTGCAATCGGAACGGTCGCCACCAGGATGAGCAGCCCAAGCATCCGAAGGGCCTCCTCTTGAGGCCCTCTCCTCTCCTTCGGGGTGAAGGCGGCGACCACGATCCTCGTGATCTCCTTCCGGAAGTAGACGCAGACAGCGAAGAGCGTTCCCAGGTGGACGAATAGGTCGAACAGCAGGTTTTCCTTTGCTGGAAGGCCGAGAAGTTCCTCCGCGATCGCCAGGTGGCCCGAGCTGGAGATTGGTAGCCACTCGCTTATTCCCTGGATAACGCCGAGGATGAGCGCCTCGAATGGGTCCATTGGTCGCCAGAGAGCCTTTGGCTGTATTCAAGGTTCGCCGGTTCTGTTGCATTATCGGGTGGTGACCTCTAGGTCACCCCACAAATGCCACTCGTTCCATTCGGCTCCGATCGTGCGCCCGTCACCGGGTCGTATAGGATCATCATCACGTCATGCTGGAACGCGCCGGGGTTGAACCGTAAACCCCCTGCC
>Ga0315279_10002266_pt1 | contig 29378 bp, 26 predicted proteins | sample YL17G06_20_MG_FD_203694 | JGI IMG/M metagenome (GOLD analysis project Ga0315279, IMG submission 203694) | Sediment microbial communities from Yellowstone Lake, YNP, Wyoming, USA - YL17G06_20 | ecosystem: Environmental > Aquatic > Freshwater > Lake > Sediment | place: USA: Wyoming | collected...
TCTTCTCGAGGATCAGATGGTTTTTCAGGTGATCTTCGGCCTGGCGCCGGGCCTGGACTTTCAGCCCCTCGAGGGCTTCCGGGGCGATCCGCCGGTCCCGGGAGGCGGAAAGGAACCGCTTCAGGACGGCCAGGGACTCCTGCTCGACCAAGGATTCGGGCAATTCCAGGGAAACCCGCTTGGCGACTTCGGCCAGGACCGCGGCGGCCGTTTCGTTCCGCCCGGCCTTCTCCCGGGCTTCCACGAGCTCCTTGCGGACTTTCTCGCGCAGGTTCTTGACGCCCTCGGGGGTCCCGACCGTCCGGGCGAAGTCATCGTTGAGCTCGGGGATCTTTTTCTCCTTGACCTCCCGGACCTTGAGGTTGTAGGCGATGTCCTTCCCGGCCACGCGCCGGTTGGGATGCTCCTTCGGATAAGAGACCTCGAAGGCGCCCTCCTCGCCCGCCTTCATGCCCTTGATCTTCTCGTTCAGGGCGGGCTCGTTCTCGGCGTGGCCGGCCAGAACGGCGGCCTTCTCGACGGGCAGGAAGCGATTCGTCCGCCGGTCCCGGCCCTGCATCTCGACCACGGCATAGTCCCCGTCCCCCACTCCCCTGCCCTCGACGGGTACGTACTCGGCGGCCCTCGCCCGGAAGCCCTCGAGGACCTTGTCGACGTCCTCTTCGCCGACCTCGGGCGTCCGCCCCGGGACTTGGATCGTCCGGTAGTCGGGAAGCTCGAATTCCGGGAGGACCTCGAAGGCGGCCGTGCACCGCAGGGGCTGTCCCTCCTCGTGCTTCAGGTCCCGGAGGACCGGTACGTTGACGGGGTTCAGCCGGAGCCCCTGCAGCACCTCTTCGAGGACCCGGGGGATGAGGGAATCGTAGACGTCGTGCTTGATGTCGCGTTCGAAGAGGCTGCGGACCATGTCCCGGGGCGCGTGACCCTTGCGGAAACCGGAGAGCTTGACCTTGCCGGCGTATTCGCCGATGATCTTCTCGTATTCCTTCCGGACCTCATCGGGAGGGATCTCGAGCTCGATCTCCTTGCGGCTCGAGCTGATATCTGTGAGGCGGCTCTGTCTTCCTGGTGCGTTCATCTCTTCTTCTCTTCCTCTTCGTGGGTTTTGGTACCGGACATCCGTAGGCAGAGCGGGACTCGAACCCGCACTCCTTCATCAGGAACTAGGTCCTAAGCCTAGCGCGTCTGCCAATTCCGCCATCTGCCCTTTCCTCTCGGTCCATATATCGTCGAATGAACATGTTGCGAGGACGAAACGCTGAGGCCTCCCTTCGCATGCGGTGATCGCGGGACTGCCGGCCGGAGGTCTATTCTAGGCCCGAAGTCCGGCCCTGTCAATTTCCGGACGGGCGCCCCTCAGCGGAGGTATTTTTTCAACCTTTCCGCAAGGGGCGGATCCAGGGTGATGAGCTTGTTGTAGATCTCTTTGGCGCTGTAGTTGTCCTTGAGGTTGATGTAGACGACGGCCAGGTTATACCAGGCCACCGCGTTGTCGGGATTCAGCTCGACGCACTTTTTCAGGGGCTCAAGAGCGGACTCGTGGTCCTTGAGCTGCATGTGGCAGACGCCGATGCTCAGCCAGCCCGACGGGTCGTCCGGCCTGAACTCGGCGTATTTCTTGTAAGCCGCCGCGGCCTCCTTGAATTTTTTCTGGCTGAAATAGGCGGAGCCGATCTGGTACCAGGCATGGGGGAAATCCGGCTTGACGGCCAGGGCCTGCTGAAAAGCGGCGATGGCCTCGTCGTACTTTTGGAGCTTGAAATACGTCAGCCCGAGGTAGTAATAGTTCGTCTCGATCTCCGGTTCTAGGTCGATGACTTTCTTGGCCGGGGTGATGGCCAGCTCGTATTTCCCGGCGACATCGTAGATCCGGAAGGATTGGCGATGGTAGGTCTTGGCCTTGGCCGGGTTGATCTCGGCCAGGATGTTGTAAACGGCCTCGGCCTTCTCGAGCTGGCCGGTCTTCTCATAGGCCTCGGCCAGGCTGGAATTGACCTCGATGTCCTTGGGCTGGGCTTTCTGGGCCTCGAGGAAGGCGGCGATGGCCGCGTCAAACTGCCCGAGCTTCGTCCGGCAAACCCCCAGGCGAAGGTAGGCGTTCCAGGTGATGGCTGGGGCGAGGGCGATGAACTTCTCGAAAGCCACCGCAGCCTTATCGAACTCCTGAAGCTCCTCGTAGGCCCTCCCGAGGTCGAACTGGACCTCCTTGCTGGCGACGTTCAGGGCGACGGCTTTTTCCAAGGCTTCGGCCGCTTCTTTGAACCTCATCTGTCTAATCAGGACGGAGCCCAGCCCGTAAAAGGCGTCGGCCCGCGAAGAGTCGAGCTCGGTCACTTTCATGTAGGCCGCGGCAGCCTCGGTGTAGTCGCGCTGCTTGGCATAGATATCGGCAAGTTTCACATATCCATCGAGATAGGAGGGGTTAAGCTTGACCGCCTTCTCCAGGTATAGCCGGGCCGTCATCTGTTCGTCGAGTGCCGCCGCCGCCCGCCCCGCGAAGACGTTCCCTTCGACCGTCTCAAAATAGTTCTCCCGAGTCCAAGACTTGAATTCGACGACCTTCCCCGTCTGGGGGACGCCCACCAGGGCCCCGATGGGAAGCCCGAACTTAAGCGAGCGTTCTAAGACGAGGAGCATCCCGACAAGCCGGCCATTTACGTCAAGGACCGGCCCGCCGCAGAACAGTTCCGGGACGGACAGCGAGACCTCGAGGACCTTGCCTTCGGCGCCGAGGTCCACGGCCCGGCGCAAGGTGCCTTCGGAAATGACGATCTGGCCCGACGTGTTGGAGCCCAGGGCGAAGATACGCGCGCCCTCGGTCAGGCTGTCGATCGTGCCGATGGGCAGGGGCTGGACCTTGCCTTTCAGCTTGAGGAGCGCGATGTCACGGGCCTTATCGACGCCGAGAACGCCCTCGATCTTGACTTTTTTCCCCTTGAAGTTGACGGCTTCGACATCGAACGCCCGAGCGATGATGTGATAGGCTGTAACGATGACGTCCTCGGTCAGGGCCAAGGCCGATCCCTTGGCGATCTCGGCCTTGTCGGCACCGTAGCCGATGATCGTCAGCACGCCTCTGCCGGCCTGCCCGAGGATGGTGTTCGCCTCCTCGGTTTGGGAGAAGGCCCAGGACGAGGCCAATATGATCGAGCAGATCAGAACCAAGGCACCCTTCCGGAATCCGGTCATCGCGTCCTCCTATCAAACGGAAATTGCGCAGCTCAGATAGGCCTAATCTACCCAAGTCCGTCCTCTCCTGTCAATCCCTGGACTCCCCGGCATGAATGCCGGGGCTTGTTTGGGATTGACCATGAGCCTCGCTTCTCATCATCCCCGCATTGAAAGGCGGGGCTTGGCTCGGCGAACGGGTCAATCTGCAATTCCCTGCCATCGCCGGGTCCCGGGTTCCGTGCTATAATACGGCCCATGTCGCGCTCTGGAATATCCCGGACAGTTATCGCCATATATCTCCTGACCGTCGCCGGCACCGCGATCTGGCTCTCGGCCATTTTTCTGGCCCCCGTCCTCGCCGGTCGGGGATCGGCCGGGGCCGCCCGTCTCATTTATGCCGCGTTTTCGCCCATCTGCCACCAGGTCCCGGGGAGGTGTTTCACCTTCCATGGCCATCCACTCGCCGTCTGCGGACGGTGCCTGGGGATCTACACGGGATTCGCGGCCGGACTCGTTCTCTACCCTTTTGTCCGCGGCTTCTCGAAGCTCGAGCTCCCTTCCGCCCGCGTTTTCCTGCTGCTGACCCTGCCGATGGCCGTCGACGGGGCGGCAGGCCTTTTGGGGATCTGGCCGAGCCCCATACTGGTCCGCTTCGTCACCGGGGCCGTCTGGGGGACGGTCCTGCCCTTCTTTTTCCTGACCGGCCTCGCCGACCTCTTTCTTGCGAGGCGGAGAAAAGTCGCCCGGACACTTGAAAATATCCGGACAAATAACGTAGAATAGGGCCCTGGCCGTCAAAGGAGCGCCATGGATAAGCAGAAGCCCGAGTACCTCCGGCCCGCCCTCATCGCCGGCGCCATTGCCGGGCTTCTTTCGGGACTGCCCATCATTAGCGCCGGTAACTGCGTCTGTTGTCTCTGGATCGTCGGCGGCGCTGCGATGGCCACGAAGCTTCTGGCCAAGAATACGTCCGGTATCCTGACCTCGGGCGACGGGGCCATCGTCGGCGCCCTGACCGGCATCGTCGGTGCCGTTGTACAGATGCTCATAGCCATTCCTTTACGCCCTTCCAATATCGAATTGGGTCGTCGGATGCTTGATTGGCTATCCAGCCTCGGCTTAGATATGCCCTCGAACATGGACGGCCTGCTCGACGGCGGCCCGGGCATCCTGTCTCCGGGTTGGTTCCTTTTGAGCTTGTTCCTCTCGGCTGCGGTTTTCGCCGTCGTGGGCGTCCTCGGCGGGATCATCGGTGTTTCGCTCTTTGCGAAAAAAAAGCCCCAGGCGTCACCCCCCGCCGCGACTCCGCCTCTTCCGGGACCCGGCGATGCGCCTTAAGACGCAGGTCATCGTCAACCCCGAATCGAACCGGGGCCGGACGCGGAAACGCTGGGGGGAGATCCGCGACGGGCTGAAGAGCTTCATCCGGGAATTCAAGTTCGAGTTCACGGAGAAGCCCCTCCATGCCACCGAGCTCGCCCGCAAGGCCATCAAGGAAGGGACCGAGCTCGTCATCGGCGTCGGCGGCGACGGGACGATGAACGAGATCGCCAACGGCTTTTTCGAGGACCGGAGGATCATCAACCCCGAAGCCGCGCTGGGGGTCGTTCCCTCGGGCACCGGCTGTGATCTGACCAAGAGCCTGAATATCCCCGCGGGCCTGAAAGACGCCTTGAAGGTGATTGTGGAAGCCCCTTCCGTCCGCATGGACGTCGGCAAGGTCCGCTTCCGGTCGAACGCCGGCGGGGAGGAAGAACGGTTTTTCCTCAACGTCGCCGATTTCGGCTTGGGCGGCGAGGTCGTCCGCCGGGTCAACGAGCAGCGTCTCCAGAGGAAGGCTTCGTCTTATATCCGCTGCCTGGTCACGACGATGGTCCAGTACAGGAACAAGCGCGTCAGGATCCGGGTGGACGGGGAAAATCTGCCGGAAGGCGAGTATCTCATCGGGGCCGTGGCCAACGGCAAGATCTTCGGCAAGGGCATGAAGGTCGCGCCCGGGGCGCGACTCGACGACGGGCTCTTCGACACCGTCCTCGTTCGGGGGTTCAAGTTCCTCGAGTTCTGCCGCCACGGCTGGAAGCTCATGAACGGCAGCCACATCACGCATCCGAAGGTCACCGTCATCCGGGGAAGCAAAGTCGAAGCCTGGCCGGAGGACAACGAGGACGTCCTGATCGAACTCGACGGGGAACAGCTCGGCCGGCTCCCGGCGACGTTCGAGATCATCCCCCGGGACCTGCTGATCAAGGGTTTCCTCCAGCCGGTGCGCTGAGGCTCCCTTTCCCCACCCGCGGCGGGGAGAGGGCGTCAGTCTTTTCTGATCCGGATGAGGCTCGGGTCCGTGGTCAAGAGGTTCTTGCCGGAAGCGTCGTAGCCTTTGTAGAGGGGATTGCCCAGCCGGGCGGAAGGCTTCTTGTAAGTCCGCATGATCCCGGCAATGTAGGCTTTTGTCTCCGGATAGGGCGGGATGCCCTTGTATATCCTGACAGCCTCCTGTCCCGCGTTGTAGGCGGCGAGGACGAGCCGGGTCTGGCCGTCGTAGAGTTTGACCAAATCCCCGAGGTAACGGATGCCGCCTTCGATATTCTGGGTCGAGTCGAAAACGTTATTCACCCCGTACTGCCTGGCTGTGGCGGGCATCAGCTGCATCAAGCCCATGGCCCCCTTGTCCGAAATGGCGAAGCTGTCGTAGTTCGATTCGAGCCGGATGATGACGTGGACGAGCGCCGGGTCGATCCGGTATTTTCCGGCCACCTTCTTGATGACCGGGTCGTAGAGTTTTCGGAGGTCGGCCGCGGTGGCCGAAAAGACGCAAAGCGCAATGGCCAGGAAGAGGAAAGCCGCGAATCCCTTTTTGATGGTCTTCATCGCCCGTCGGCCCTTATCTTGACAAAAAGCGGCGCGTTTGGCAATCCCCGCCAGGGGTGATTTTGGGGGGTCAGGCGGCCAGGCGTTCGACGAGGGCCGGGACGAGCTCAAGGGCCTTGTCGAGCTCTCCGGTGCGCGACCCGCCGGACTGGGCGAAGTCGGGCCGGCCGCCCCCTCCCCCACCGATGACCGGGGCGATCTCCTTGATGAGGGCGCCGGCCTGGATGCGGACGGTCAGGTCCTTGGTCACCGACACAACGACGAAGGCCTTGTCCGGGCCGGCGGCGCCCAGGACGACGACACCGCTCACCATCTTCTGCTTCAGGAAATCGGCCATGTCCCGCAGCTCGGCGATGGTCAAGCCGTCTATTCTCTGGACGTGGACGTTGATCCCCTTGACCGTTGTTTTGACAGCGGTCCTTCCGTCGACGGATGATCCTTCATCGCCGCTGCCGGCCACCGTTTTCTTGCGCCGGGCCCGGTTCTCCCTTTCCAGTTCCTCGGCCCGGGCCAGGAGCTTATCGATCCTCATCGGCATGTCCTTCCGCGAAACGCCCAAGCCCTTCTCGAGGCCGGAGACGAGGTCTTCGAGCTCCCGGATGTAGAGATAGGCCCCTTCCCCGGTGACGGCCTCGATGCGCCGCATGCCCGAAGCGACGCTCGTATCGGACAGGATCTTGAACATCCCGATCTCGCCCGTGGCGCGGACGTGGACGCCGCCGCAGAGTTCCTTGCTGAAGTCGCCGATCCCGACGACCCGCACGGATTCGCCGTATTTTTCCTCGAAGATGGCCAGGGCCCCTTCGCGGATCCCTTCATCGAGGCTGGTCGTCCGGGTCTCGAGGGGGATGTCGGCCCGGACCTTCTCGTTGACGATCTCTTCGACCCGCCTGACCTCCTCGCGCGAAAGGGCGGCGAAGTGCGTGAAATCGAAGCGCAAGCGCGTCGGCGCGACGAGCGAGCCCGCCTGCTTGACATGGTCGCCCAGGACCTGCCGGAGGGCCGCGTGGAGGAGGTGCGTCGCCGTGTGGTTGTTCGAGATCGCCTGCCGGCGGACGAGATCGGCCGCGGCGTCGACCCGGTCACCTTCGCGCATCTCTCCGGAAAGGACCTTGACGCTGTGGGCGACGATCTCGGGCATGATGGTGAACGCGTTCTCGACGATGGCCGAGAACCTCGCCCCTTTGAGCGACCCGGTGTCGCCGACCTGGCCTCCCGCCTCGGCGTAGAACGGCGTTTCCTCGAGGATGACCTCGCCGGTCTCGCCGGCCCGGATGACCTCGGTCCGGCGGCCGTCCTTGAGGAGACCGGTCACGCGGACGTCCGCGAGTGCCCCGGCCTCATGGACCCGGGAGCGGACCTTGAGATCTTTAAACTCCTCGTAGGCCAGCTTCTCCTTCCGCTTGGCCTCGCCCTTCCAGGAATGTCGGGCTCTCTGCTTCTGCTCCTCGAGCTCCCGGCCGAAGCCGGGCTCGTCGACGCTCAGGCGCTTCTCCCGGGCCAGTTCCTGTGACAGGTCGAGCGGAAAGCCGAAGGTGTCGTAAAGCTTGAAAACCTTGTCCCCGGGGAGGACCGTGCCGCCTTGGTCCCGGGTCTCCCGGACGACTTGGTCGAAATAGCGCAGGCCCGACGAGAGGGTGAACGAAAACCGCTCCTCCTCGGAAAGACAGACCTTGGAGATGTACTCGACCGAAGCCAGGAGCTCCGGATAGGCGTCTTTCATGATGTCCCCGACACGGCTGACCAGCCCGTAGAGGAAAGGCCTGTCGATGCCGATGAGGTTCCCCTGCCGGCAGGCCCTGCGGATGAGGCGGCGCAAGACATAGCCCCGCCCGTCGTTGGCCGGAGTGACGCCGTCGCCGATGAGGAAGGTAACGGCCCGGATGTGGTCGGCGATGATCCTGACCGAGACGTCTCCCTCGTCCCCGGCCGGGTATTCCCTTTTCGCCAACTCGCTCGCGCTCTCGATGAGGGGCGTGAACAGGTCGGTATCGAAATTGCTGCGCTTGCCCTGGACGACCGCGGCCATGCGTTCGAGGCCCATGCCGGTGTCGATCGACGGTGACGGCAGCGGCCGCAGAACGCCCTTTTCGTCCTGGTCGAACTCCATGAAGACGAGGTTCCAGAGCTCGAGGAAGCGGTCGCTCCCCTTCTCGATCAGGGCGAAGGGGTCGCCCGGCTCGAAGTCCTCGCCCAGGTCGTAGTGGAGCTCGGAGCACGGGCCGCACGGCCCGGTGTCGCCCATGGCCCAGAAATTGTCCTTTTTCCCGTAGCGGAAAATCCTCTTTTTCGGGACGCCGACCTCGTCAGCCCAGATCCTGAACGCTTCGTCGTCGTCGAGGTAGACCGTCGCATACAGCCGGTCCTCGGGCAGGCCGAAGACGCCGGTGACGAGCTCCCAGGCGAAGCCGACGGCCTCGCGCTTGAAGTAATCGCCGAACGAAAAGTTGCCGAGCATCTCGAAGAAGGTGTGGTGCTTGGCCGTCCGGCCGACGGTCTCGAGGTCGTTGTGCTTGCCGCTGACGCGCAGGCACTTCTGGACCGTGGCCGCCCTATTGTAGCCGCGCTTCTCGAGCCCCAGGAAAAGGCTCTTGAACTGGTTCATCCCGGCGTTGGTGAACAGGATGGTCGGGTCGTCCTTGGGCAGGAGGGGCGAACTCCTGACGACCTTGTGGCCCCGGTCGGCGAAATATTGGAGAAAGGTTTCGCGGACGCGCTGGGCCTTCATTTATGCTCTTCTTCCGGCCTCCCCTCGACCCGGTCGATCTTGCTCATCCGCTTCTCCATCTCCTCGGTCGCCATGTCGATGGTCGACCGGATGCCCATGATGCGGAGCTTGAAATTGTCCGGGTTGGAAGAGTAATTCATCCCCTGCTCGAAGGAGATGTAGCCGTTGCGGTAGAGCTGGTAGATGGACTGGTCGAACGTCTGCATGCCGTACTGGGAAACGCCCGCCGCGATGGCATCGCGGATCAACATGGTCTTGTCCTTTTCGGCGATGCACTCCTGGATGTAGGGGGTCGCGATCATGGCCTCGACGGCGGGCACGCGGCCCTTACCGTCCATCCGCGGGACCAAGCGCATCGAGATGATGGCCTTGAGGATGCTGGCCAACTGGAGCCGGACCTGGCGCTGGTGGTGGGGGGGGAAGACGGATATGATCCGGTTGATGCTCTCGGGGGCGTCGAGGGTGTGGAGCGTGCTCAGGACCAGGTGGCCCGTTTCCGCAGCGTGGAGCGTCGTCTCGGTCGTGTCCAGGTCACGCATTTCCCCGACGAGGATGACGTCGGGGTCCTCGCGGAGGCAGCCACGCAGCCCGCGGGCGAAGCTCAGGACGTCCATCCCGACCTCCCGTTGGCTGATAGTGCTCTTCTTGTCCTTGTGGAAATACTCGATGGGGTCCTCAATGGTGATGATGTTTTCCCGGCGGAAGGTGTTGATGTAGTCCACCATGGCCGCCAGGCTGGTCGTCTTGCCGCTCCCCGTCGTGCCCGTCACGAGGACGAGGCCCCGCGGGTAGGAGGCGACCTTCTCCAGGACTTCGGGCAGGAGGAGCTCGCGGATCGACTTGACCTCGAGAGGGATGATGCGCAGGGCGATGGCCAGCGAGCCCTTCTGGCGGTAGATGTTGCCGCGGAAGCGCCCGAACCCGGGGAGGCTGTAGGCGAGGTCGATGTCGAGGTCCTCTTGCAGCCTCTTCCACTGGAATTCAGTCATCAACTGGTTCGACAACTCCTCGCAGTCGGGGGCGGTCAGCCGGGGGGACCCGGTCAGGGGCGTGAGCGTCCCGTGGACACGGATCATGGGGTGGTTGCCGGTCTTGAAGTGAAGGTCCGAGGCGTCCCGTTCGATCGCGATCTTCAGGAATTCTTCGATGACCATGAGAGCCTCCTCGCAAGGATTGTCAAACTGTGGATGACAGGGGAGGCGAGATGGATCGTCGCGTCCTTCCAGGCGACCAGTCTGCCGTTCATCCAGACGATTCCGTTTTCGGTGAATGGGCTCATCAGCCGCTCCTTCGTCGTCCTCCGGTCACGAAGTCCTCATGCTATCTCATCCCCGAGGCCGAAGTCAATCGCCTCCAGGGGGGAATCACCCCTCCCCCCCGACAGCGGCCTATCAGACGTTCTCTCCGCAGTGAGGGCAGTTGCGGGACTTGGGGGGGAGAGGCCATCGGCAGTTCCAACAGAGGGCGGTCGTTTTCTCCTCTCGGGCCTTGATCCGGAGCATGATGTCGTCGATTTCCGAGGTCTTGGGCGTCTTGCCTTTGAAGAGGGACAGGTCGCGAATGACCTCGGAGGCGCTCTGGTACCTGTCCTCGACCTTCGGCGCTAGGGCCCGCATGATGATGGCGTCGATCTCCTTGGGGATGCGGATGTTCTTGATCCTCGGCGGGGTGATCTTGCCCTGTTGGGCCAGCTCCAGGATCTTGAACGGGTCCGGGTCGAAGATCGGCGGCCGGCCGATGATCATCTCGTAAAAGATGCAGCCCAGGGAGTAGAGGTCGGCGGCGTAGCCGGCCTTGCCCATGAACTGCTCGGGTGCCATGTAGGGCGGCGAGCCGATCCGCGTCGAGGCGTAGGGCACCGCGTTAAGCCAAGCCGACGTCCCGAAATCGGTGATCTTGGCCGTCCCGTCCTCGGAGACGATGATGTTCGAGGGCCGGAGGTCGCGGTGGATGATCTTGGCCTTGTGGGCGTGGTCGACACCGTAGGAGATCTGCTTGACGAAGTCGATGGCCTGCTCCGTCCCCAGGATCCGCTCCTTTTCCAGGATCTTCTCCAGGGTCGGCCCCTTGATGTACTCCATGACCATAAAAAAGACGTTCTTCTCCTTCTCCGCAGCCAACATCCGGACGATGTTCGGATGGCTGAGGGCAGCCTGGAGGCGCGGTTCCTTGAGGAGCTTGTAGAGTTCGGCGGACTGTTTGTGGGGGACCTTGATGGCGACCTTGATGTCGAGCCAGGTGTCCTTGGCCAGGTAGACAGAGCCGAACCCGCCGCTGCCGAGCGACCGGATGACCTCGTATTTCCCGACTTTCTGCCCTTGGAGAAACATGTCACTCGTTCCAGAAAGGGACGATCCGCGACGCATCTTGAGCCCTGAGGGGGACGTAAAACTGGTTCGCGCTCATGCTCGTCGCCGGCCTACTGGAATATGTTCTTCATCCGGTGGATGACGGTCTTGTCGACCGATTCGATGTCCTCGCCCCGGACTTCGGCGAGTTTCGTCAGCAGGGCCTTTTGGTCTTTGGTAAGGTTTTCGGGCGTCCGCACCTGGACTTTGACGAAAAGATCGCCCTTCCGCCGCCCGGAGACGTCCTGGATGCCTTTCCCCTTGAGGCGGATGATCTCGCCCGGCTGGGTCCCGGCCGGGACCTTCAGGATCTCGCTCCCTTCAAGCGTGGGGATCTCGACCCGCGCGCCGAGGGCGGCCTGGGTGAAGGAGACCGTGATCTCGCAGGCGAGGTCGTTCGCCTCCCGTTCGAAGAAGGGGTGCTTGCGGACCCGAGTCACGACATAGAGGTCCCCGGCCGGCAGGCCTTCTTCCTCCCCGGCCTCGCCCTCGCCGACGAGCCGCAGCCGCGACCCGTCCGCGACGCCTGCCGGGATGCGGACCTTGAGGGAGCGTTTTTCCCTGACGTGGCCTTTCCCCTGGCAGGATTCGCACGGCGAAGCGTTGACTTCCCCCCCGCCCCGGCACCGGGGGCAGGTCCTGGCCAAGGTGAAGAAGCCCTGCTGAGAACGTACCTGTCCGGCGCCTCCGCAGGTCGGGCACGACGTCGCCCGGGTCCCCGGCTTCCGTTTCGAGCCCCGGCAGGCCGGGCAGGTCTCCGCCCGGTTCATTTTGATCTCCTTCTCCACGCCGGCGGCGGCCTCTTCGAGGCCGATCTCGACCTCCAGGGCCAGGTCGCGGCCCCCCCGCCGGCCGCCTCGGCCGGCGCTCCGCCCGCCGAAGAAATCGCCGAAGCTGAACCCGAATAAATTCCCCAGGATGTCTTCGAAGCCTTCGAAGACGGCGGAGTCGAACCCGGAAAAGCCATCTCCGCGCAGGCCGTCCTGCCCGAAGCGGTCGTAGACGGACCTTTTTCCGGCGTCGGCCAGGACGCTGTAGGCTTCCGCCGCTTCCTTGAACCTCTCCTCGGCCTCTTTGCTACCGGGATTTCGGTCCGGGTGGTGCTTCAGGGCGAGCTGGCGGTAGGCCTTCTTGATGTCCTCGACGGAGGCGTCCTGGGCCACGCCGAGGACATGATAATAATCCTTCTTAGCCATTCGGCCCCAGCTTGGCGACTTCCCCGCCGGTCTCCCGCCGCCGCATCTCCTCGACCTCCGTCGGCATGAGGCCCGAGGACGGCCTGACTTGGACCTTCTGCTCAAGGCCGGTCTCCTTATCCTTGGCCGAGACCCGGGCTAGGCCGTCGGCGCTGATCTCGAAGGTGACATCGATCTGAGGTACCCCGGCCGGAGCGGCCTCGATCCCGACGAGCTCGAAGACGGCCAGCGATTTGTTCATGGACGCCAGGAAGCCCTCGCCCTGCAGGACATGGATGCGGACCCGCCTCTGGTTGTGCGCCACGGTCGTGAAGGCCTTGACCTTGCGCGTCGGGATGGTCGTGTTCCTCTCGATGATCATCTCGTAGCCGCCGCTTTCTGTTTCGATCCCCAGGGCGAACGGCGTGACGTCGAGGAGGAGGACGAGGTCCCGGATCCGGCCGTCGAGGATCCCCGACTGGATGGCCGCGCCCATGGCCACGATCTCGTCGGGATTGACCTGTTCCTCCGGCTCCCTGCCGAAGAACTCTGTGACCCTCTTCCGGACCAGGGGCATCCGGGTCTGGCCGCCGACGAGGATGACGTGGGCGATCCGGTCGGGGCTCAGCCGGGCGTCCGCAAGCGCCTGCCCGATGCGCGGAACCGTCCGCTCGACGAGGTCGCCGGTCAGGGCTTCGAGGGTCTGCCGGCTGAGCACCTTGCGGATGTGCTTCGAACTGGATTTGTCGGAGGAGATGAAAGGCAGGTTGATCTCCGACTCCATGGTGAACGACAGCTCCCGCTTGGCCTTTTCCACGGCCTCTTTCACGCGCTGGAGCGCGAGCTTGTCCGCGCTGAGGTCGATCTTCGTCTCGGCCAGGAAGTCCTCGGCCAGCCATTCGAGGATACGGTTGTCGAAGTCCTCGCCGCCGAGATAGGAATCGCCGTTGCTGGCCAGGACGTTGAAGACGCCGTCGCTGAATTCGAGGATGGTGATGTCGAACGTCCCTCCGCCCAGGTCGTAGACCGCGGCCAGGCCGTTCTTCTTGGTGTCGAGCCCGTAGGCCAGCCCGGCGGCCGTCGGCTCGTTGATCACCCGCTGGACCTCGAGCCCGCAGATCGTGGCCGCGTCCTTGGTCGCCTGCCGCTGGGCGTCGTTGAAATGGGCCGGCACGGTGATGACGGCGTCCGAGACCGGTTCGCCGAAAAAGGATTCGGCGCAGGACTTCAGGTAGCCTAAGACCATCGAGGAGATTTCAGGCGGGCTCAGGGTTTTGGAGCCGAGGACGACGAGGACGTCGCCGTTGGGGGCCTCCTTCAGCTTGTAGGTCAGTTTATTTTGAGCTTCCTGGATCTCGGGGGAGCGGAATTTCTGACCGATGAGGCGCTTGACCGCGTAGAAGGTGTTGGCGGGGTTGGTGTCGGCCTGGCGCATAGCCGAAGTCCCGACGAGGCGCTCCCCGGAACCCGTAAAGGAAACCACGGAAGGCGTCGTGGGAAGCCCTTCCAGGTTGGGGATGACGAGGGGCCTGCCGGCTTCGAGACAGGCGATGCAGGAATACGTGGTGCCGAGGTCGATGCCGATAATCTGTCCCATGTCGTTATTGCCCTTTCTTCGGAACGCGGACATTGACCAGCGTCGGACGCAGGAGACGGGTGTGATGCATGTAGCCCTTCTGGAGCTCCTCCGCGACTTCGGGCGCCTGGACGTTCTCGGATTCCTCCATGGTCATGGCGTGATGCAGGTTCGGATCGAAAGCCCGGTCCTTGAGGACGATCGGCTGGACACCGCTCTTGACGAGGAGGCTCTGGAGCATCCTGTGGATGAGTTCGACGCCATCCCGGAAAGTCTTCCCGTCCGTTTCCGCGGGGGCACTCTGGAGGGCCCGTTCGAAGTTGTCCGAGATGGCGAGCAGGTCGAGCAGGAGCTCGCTCAAGGCGTACTGGAAGTAATCGCTCTTTTCCCGTTCGAAGCGCTTGCGCAGATTCTCGATGTCGGCGAGCTTGCGGAGATGCTGTTCCTTGAGCTCGTCGAGCTCCTTCTTGAGATGCTTCGCCTCAGCCTCTTTTTTCCTCAGCTTTTCCTTGAGGTGACGGGAGCCCTCGTGCGACATGGCTGTGTCGTCCGGCTCCTTTTTTTCCGCCTTCTCAACGGCCGGCGGGGACGTCGGCTCCTTGGATGTTTCCTCCCGGGGCGGCGGGGTCCCGGGGATGAACTCGATCTCTTCGTCCGGCTTGTCTTTTTCGTCCGTCATAGGCTGACCTCTTTACCGAAGACCGTGATGGCCAGGCTCAGGCGCTTGGCCATACGGTCGACGAGGGGGATGATTTTCTCGTAGGGCATCCGTTTCGGGCCGATGATACCCAGGGAACCCAGGACCTGGTTGCTGTAGCCGTAGTGGGAGAGGACGAGGGAGCAGTCCTGGACGTTCGGGAAGTTGACCTCCGAGCCGATCAGGACCTTAACCCGGTCGAGGCTGATGAAATTCGAGAGCAGCTTGACGAGGGCGGCTTTCTCCTCGAAATTCTCGAAAAGGGACCGCAGCTTGTCCATGTCGAAGAGCTCGGCCTTGCCCAGGAGCCGGGAGGTGCCCTGGAGGAAGATCCGGTTCTCCCCCTCCCCCTTGGCGATGGAGGTCCTGAGCAGGCCGAGGAGCTTGTTCAGCGTGTCCTCGTACTTGACCCGGTGATGAGGGAGTTCCCGGAGGAGGGCGTCGTGGACGGAGAGGATCGTTTTTCTCCGGAAATTCTGGTTGACGTGCTGGGACGCCCGGTCGAGCTCGGCCTGGGTCAGGGGCAGGGGCGACTCCAAGGTTTCCGTCAGGACCATGTGAAAGGGGGTCACCAGGATGACCAGGATCCTGCGGTCGGAGATCTTGATGAAACGCAGGTGTTCGAACGGGATGCGGAAGATATGCGGGGAAATGACGAAACCCAGGTTGTCCGAGGAATCGGCCAGGATCCGGCAGGCCTGGATGAGGAGGGAATCGAAGTCGGCAGTCCGGTTGGGGAATTCCTCCTGGATAAGGGGGACCCTCTCCTCCGGCAGCCCCTTCACGGCCAGGAGACCCCCGACGTAATGACGCAGGCCCCGGTCGGTCGGGACCCGGCCGGCGGAGGTGTGCGGCTGGGACAGGAAACCCATTTCCTCGAGCTTGGCCATGATGTTGCGGAGCGTGGCCGAGGAGGCAGAGATTCGTCTCATATGGGAGATGGACCCGGAGCTCACCGGGCGCCCGTGGCGGACGTAGCTCTCGATGACGAGGGTCAGGACAATTTTGTCCTTATCGCGCAAAGCTGACTTAATCATCCGATTCCTTAGGGCTTTTTATAGCATTAAAAGCGATTCGCTGTCAAATGACTGAAAGTCAGGGCGTCGCCGCTCAGAAGACCCTAATTCCAGCATAACCAACAACTTGGGCGTAGTCCCCAGTCGTCTCGCCCGAAGTTTGGTAGCAGACGAGTTCCGCGCCGGACGCGCCGAGCCCGATGGCCGCGACGAGGGCCGCCGCGGTCGGCTGGTAGCCGCACATCGAGATCCGCTCCTCCGTCACCGTTTCATAGAGACCGGCCGGGTCGAGGTCGAGGATCCTGCGGATGGCCAGCATGTCCTTCTTCTCGGCCGTCTTCTGACTGACGTAGTGGCTCATGTCCGTGCTGGCCACGATGAGCGTTTTCCTCCCGGAGTCGCGGATGGCTTCGGCCAGGGCCCGGCCGAGAGTCTCGAGCTCGCCGTAGCCGGCTTCGTGGGAAACGCAGATGGGCACGATGGCCGCGTCCTTCCGGTAGAATTGGATGAACGGCAGCTGGACCTCCAGGGAATGCTCCCAGAGATGGGCCTGCTCGTCCTCTTCGACGAGCGCGCATCGCTTCATGATCCGCGAGGCCAGGTCCGCTTCGATCGGGCTTTCGCCGAGGGGCGTCAGCCAGCTACCTTGGCCCTGGATGGCAAAGAGCGAGCCGATCTCCCTGTGCCCGGGCCCGAGGATGACAACCGTCATCGGGACAACGGTCGACGAAAAAACGGCCCCGGCGACAGGTCCGGAATACACGTAGCCGGCGTGCGGAGAGACGACCGCGATGGCTTTCTTCCGGACGCCCGGAGGCCCCGACGCCTCTTCGATGGTCCGGCGAAGCCGCTCTTCATCGTTGGGATAGAACTGGCCCGCAACGAAGGCTTTTCTTTTCATGACAGGCTCAGAGGACTCGGCGTTTCTCCTCGAAATGGACCCCGAGCGTCCCCAGTTCCTCGAGGACGGGCCCGTAGATCTCGGGATGGACCGGCACCTGGACTCCCGTCATCCGGATCCTCCCTTCGAGGACGAGGCGGGCGGCGATGGCCGCGGGCAGTCCGACCATGCGGGACATTGACGAATCCCCGCCCGGGACACCGTAATCGATGAGCGTCGAGACGATCCGTTCGCTCCGCCCTGATTCGGTCCTGGCCAAGAACTCGTGCTGAAGGACGATCATGTCCCTCTCCCTGCCGGCATAGGCGAGCTTTTCGATCATCAGGGTGGCCAGGTTGTCGAGGGCCGAGCCCTTTTCGGCCGGGAGCTTCCTTTCTTCGAAAAGCCCCAGCCAGTCCAGGCCGGAGAGGATCTCCGAACCGCTTTCGAGGCCCAGCCGCGCGGCGACGGAGCCGCGGACATCGCCTCCCTTCACTGCCTGGGCCAGCTCCATCATGAGGCTGCGGAACGTCCCTCCCGCCCGGTCCTTCGGGGTCTCGTCGAGAAGCCCCAGCTCGACCATCTTCTTGAGGGTGGCGCACCAGCCGGGGTTGCGGAGCGTTCCACGCAGGATGGAACTCGCCTCGGGGATGCCGTAGATATCCCGATAAGGGACCGAATCCCGGTTGGGGTAGCCTTCGAACGCGCCGAGCCCGGGGATGGGGATGATTTCCGGCCGGGCGAAGAGGTCCTCGGCCGGGATGGAGACGACCTGGCCGTCCTTGAGGAACCTGGCTGAATTCTTGGAGGCGAGCAAAACGCCGCGGGGGCTCCATGAAAACTTGTAGCCGAACGGATTGGTGTTGGCCTCGGGGGCGGGCAGTCCGCCGCAGTAGGATGTGAAAGCGAGGATTTGGCCGCCGGAGCCATGGACCTCGTGGATGATGCGCATGGCTTCCATGTGGTCGATCCCCGGGTCGAGGCCCAATTCATTCAGCAGAAGAACGCCCTTCTCCCGGGCCCGGGCATCGAGCTCTCGCATCGCCGGGCTGACGTAGGAGGCGGTGACCATGTTTTTCCCCTGCTCGATCGCAAGAGAGGCAACGACGGGATGAAAGGTGTACGGCACCATGCTGACGACAAGGTCAGCCCGGCCGATCGCGGCCGTGAGCGCCGCCTTGTCCGAAATGTCCAGGAATTCAGCTTGACCGCGCGGATGACCGGCAACGAGTTTCCGGGCCCTGGCGATTTCGACGTCGGCGACGACGACCGAAAAATCCGGCTGGTCGAGAAGATATTTCACCAGCGGCCCGGCCACCAAGCCGGCGCCCAGAATGAGGATCTTTTTCATGGCCTTCTCCATGGTGCTGCGCGGTCTATCCGATGGACCGGCTGAGATAGGCGTAATCCGGGGTGAGCTGGCCCCGGTAGAGGATGACCGCCCGGCGCAGGACATCCGGCAGGCCGCAGTCGGAGAACGGCCCGTCGAAGTGGGCGGCGGCGACCGCCGGGACGTGCTCTTTCAGCTTGCCGCTGAAATAAGTCGAGGATTCGAGCGGCAGCTCCGCCGGTAGATTGTAAACGGCCAGGACGGCCGGACCATTCCCTTTGAACCCCATGAGGGGCTCGTCCGCGGCCGGGTCGTAGACGTAAACGGGGTCCTCGGAGTCGGTGGCCTTGACGGTACATTCGATGGAGCCGTTGATGTCGCAAGTGATGTCGCCGACGACCCGGAGCCTCGGCCGCGAACCCGAACCGTAGAGCGTCTTCAGGAAACCCTTGGTGACGAACTTCGGGTATTTCGGGGCCCAGTAGATGCCGTTGACGATGGCCGTGAAATAGGGCACGTAGGCCTCGACCACCGGCCTGTATTTTTCCGGGTTCGCATAATAATCCTGGAGGTCGAAAGGCTTGGCCGGATCGACGGGCCTGACCATGTCCTCTTCCTTGAAGACGGCCTTGTAGAATGTCCGGGGCGCCTCTCCCCTGCCCCTGAAGAGTTTCGGGATGTCGGCCGGCCTGACCGCTTCCACGGGCAGGATGTCGAAAACCTCCTGGGCACCCTGAGATACGTGGCCGTACCCGAAGAACCCGAATACGACGGGGCCGAGCGCATGGGGCAGCCCTTCCCGGATGACCTTCCAGGCCAGCTCCCCGACGGCTTCCTTGGCCTCGACCAGGTTCCTGTAATGGTGGGTCGGCTGGAGGATGGTGAAGGGGTTGGCCAGGCCTTCGGCATCGAGGCGGCGGCCGAGCGCCCAAAGGGTGTCGATCATCCCGGCGTGCCCGGCGTAATTGCCGAAATAGAGGACCCTTCGGCCCTGTTCATCGACCATCTTCTCGTAGTCTATGAGAGAACAGCCGAGATCCATCATCCGCTTGAGCATGGGCATGTTCTGGCTCTGACCCTTGGCCGTATGGGAGAAGAAGAGATAGATCTTGTTCTTTTCGATGAGCTCGAGAGGGATCTCCTTGAGGGCGAGGACGATGGAGCATGGGGACAGCCCCTCCTCGACCGGGATCCCGGACAAGCGGTAGTCCGCATCTTTGAAGACACGGATATCCGAGGGCTGGATCCTGAATTCGAGGGGGTGCCTGTCGACCAGCTCCCGGACATGAGATGGGATCAAGGGGACCCGCTTCTCCCACCTGTTGATATTCTCTCTCCGGATGCCGATTTTTGTGGTCATAATAATTGCCTTTGGGTGACGAAATGATAGGGTAAATTATGTCACAATCGCTCGTGGCCGGTCAAATTCGGGGTTCGGGGATCGTCTTCGTTCGCTGCGGTGATTTTAGACGCCATTACCGGGACGCAGGCCGCCGCCCGTTTTGGCAGAGATGGGGGTCATGCCTATCCCCCGGCCCCCCCGGGAACCAGTCCCGGCGGTTCCCCCATCAGCAAGCTGATGGGACCCCCTCCGCTACGGGGGCTAGGCATGACCCCCATCTCTGCCCGGGCAGCGTCCGCAAAGGCGAGCATGTCCCCAGCTCCTTCACGCTTACCGATTCAATCACCGCTTTATGCTCGCTCCGGCAATCCCCTCGCCCCTTGGGCCAAGAATGAAGGGAAGGTTGACGGCGGGCAGGCGAATCAATAAAATTAGCGGGAGATGATCCGGTTTCATAACACCTTGAGCGGCCAGGTCGAGGCGTTCGCGCCGATCGAGCCCGGCCGCGTCAAGCTCTACACCTGCGGGCCGACGGTCTACGACTTCCCCCATATCGGCAACTGGCGGGCTTACGTCTTCGAGGACCTGCTCAAGCGCTTCCTCATCTTCTCCGGATACAAGGTCACCCACGTCATGAACCTGACCGACGTCGACGACAAGACGATCCGCGGCGCCAACGCCGCGGGCGTCGGCCTCGAGGAATACACCAGGCCGTTCATCGAAGCTTTCGACAGGGAGCGCGACATCCTGAATATTCTCCCCGCCGATCATTATCCCCGGGCGACCGGGCACATCCGGGAAATGGTCGACATCATCAAAGTGCTCCTCGAAAGAGGCTTCGCCTACAGAAAGGACGGGTCGATCTATTTCGCCATCGACAAATTCCCGGCCTACGGCCGCCTGTCCAAGATCAACCTCGAGGACCTCCGGCCCGGGAGCCGCGGCGACGCCGACGAGTACGAAAAGGAAAGCGTCCACGACTTCGCCCTCTGGAAAGCCCCCAAGGAGGGCGAGCCTGTCTGGGAGACCGAGATCGGGCCGGGCCGGCCCGGTTGGCACGTCGAATGCTCGGCCATGAGCTCCAAGTACCTCGGCCGGACGTTCGACATCCATTGCGGCGGGGTGGACAACATCTTCCCCCACCACGAGAACGAGATCGCCCAATCTGAGGCGGCCAACGGCGTCAAGTTCGTCAATTTCTGGCTCCACTGCCACCACCTCGTCGTCGACGGCGAGAAGATGGCCAAGTCCAAGGGCAATTTCTATAGCCTGGCGGACATCTTGGCCAAAGGCTATGACCCGTACGATATCCGTTATCTGCTGATCTCCACCCACTACCGGAAGATGCTCAACTTGACCTTCGGCGAGCTGGATCAAGCAAAGACCGCTCGGGGGAGGTTGGGGAATTTCCTCGGCGCTCTCAAGGACGTGACAAAAGAGGGGCCGGCAGGCCCTGAGATCCCCGAGATGATCGCTGCGGCGCGGAGCGGCTTCGTCGAGAGCCTCGAGGATGATCTTAATATCTCGGAGGCCCTGGGATCGATATTCGATTTCGTGACGAACGTCAATGCCCTCATTGCTCAAGATGCCATCACCCAAGAAGACGCCCAAAAAAGTCTCGAGTTTTATTCTTATCTCGATAAAGTGCTTGCCATCAAGCCCTCCCCTGTCCGGTCGGCCGTCGGGAAAATCATAGCCCACGGCAGGGTCAGGGGGCGAGCAACCGTTACCAAAGATCGGCCTGCGGATGCGGATCCGATCTTGGAGAAAGAAGTTCTAGAAAAGATCGAGGCTCGGAATAAAGCCCGGTCAGAGAAGAATTATGCCCTGGCCGATGCCATCCGCAAAGACCTTCTCAGCCGGGGGATCCTGCTCGAGGACACCAAGGATGGCGTTCTCTGGAAAAAAGCAGAGCTTCCGATAAACTGAGTGAACGAAAGATCTCAGGCAACGACCGTGACGGACGACAAGCGCAGCACTCAGGCCCTGGGCTTGCGGGGCGAAGAGATCGCCTGCGCCTACCTGGAGAAGAAAAAATACACCATCGTCACCCGGCGTTTCCGCATGTTCCACGGCGAGATCGACATCGTCGCCCGTGACGGAACGACGCTGGTCTTCGTCGAGGTCAAGGCCCGGGCCGACGAATCCTTCGGCCGGCCGGAGGATTCGGTGACTCCCGGCAAACAGAGGCAGATCCGGAAGATCGCCCGGGGCTACTTGGTGGAGCGCCCCCTCGGCGACGACGCCTGCCGTTTCGACGTCATTGCCATCCTTTTCGATGACGGGAACGGCTATCGGCTCGAGCACTTCGTCGACGCTTTCTGAGGCCGACGAGAGCCGGTTTCTTCCATCCGTTAGGTCCGGTCTCCCGACGATGGAAGCCTGCCAAGGTCGGTAACCTCCGGCCGTCAAGAGCGCCTGCGCTTCTGCGCGATCACCTGCGAGGGGTCGGAGGATGACGAAGCCAATTCCCTGACAGTCTTGGCCAGGACGGGATGGCGTATTTCGGGGGCGATTTCACACAGAGGAACCAGGACGAAATTCCGCCGGGCCAGCCGCGGATGCGGGATGACCAAGTCCGGGGTATCCAGGATGGTCTCGTCGGCGAAAAGAATATCGATGTCGATCGTCCGGGGGCCCTTGGCCGCCGTCGGGACGCGTTTCATCCGGGCCTCGATCGATTTCGCAAGCCCGAGGAGGGCCGGCGGGTCGAGGGCGGAGCGGACCTTGAGGACCTGGTTCAGGAACCAGGGCTGGTCGAGGCGGTCGACGGGCTCGGTCTCATAGATCGACGACGCCCTGAGGACCTCGATCCCGTTCTCGCGGAGAAAGCGGGTTGCCGCGGCTAGATTTTTCGGCCTGCTCCCCAGGTTGCTTCCGAGGCCAAGGAAATAGATCACGCCTCACCTCGCCCCTATCTTAAACAAATGCGGTCCACGGTTGCAATTCGGAATATCTTTGTTTAGTATTGTCCTTCCCGCAGCAGCCGGCCGGAATAAACGGATAGGGAGCGCGAACATGAGCAAGTTGATCTTCCTCGACAACGGGGCGACCTCCTTTCCCAAGCCCGAAGAAGTCTACACATACATGGATTATTTCTTCCGCAATTACGGCGTCAACCCCGGACGGTCCGGCTACGATCTGTGCATGGAGGCCGGGCTGGTCGTCGAAGAGACCCGTAAGATGCTGACCGAGTTCTTCAACGGCACGGACCCCAACCGCCTCTGCTTCGGCTACAACTCGACAGACGCTCTGAACCTGATCATCTTCGGCATGCTCCGTCCCGGCGACCACGCCATCTCGACGACCGGCGAACACAATTCCGTCCTTCGACCTCTCTACCATCTCTCCCGGGAAGGGGTGGCAGTCGACTTCGTGCCTTTCGACGCGGCCGGCTTCGTCGATCCGCAAGAAATCCGCAAGAGGTTCCGGCCCAACACGCGCCTGGTCATCGTCAACCACGCTTCGAACGTCATCGGCACGGTCCAGCCCATCGCCGCGATCGGCAAGCTCTGCCGGGAGGCGGGCATCCCCTTCGCCATCGATGCGTCCCAGTCGGCGGGCAAGGTGCCCATCGACATGGACGCCCAGTTTATCGATGTCGTGGCCTTCACCGGCCACAAGTCCCTGCTCGGCCCGACGGGCATCGGCGGACTCTACGTCCGTGAAGGCGTCGAGATCCGGCACACCCGGGCCGGAGGCACGGGCGTGCGCTCGGCCGTCCGGGCCCATCTCGACGAATACCCTTACCGTCTCGAATACGGCACTCCCAACGTCATGGGCATCGCCGGCCTCAAAGCCGGCCTGACCTGGCTCCTGGGCAAGGGACTCGAGACTGTCCACGCCGAGGAAATGAGGCTCGCCCGAATACTCCTCGACGGCCTCCGGGTTATCCCCCGCGTCGTTCTCTACTGCTTGGATAGCCTCGAGAACCATATCGCAGTTCTGGCCTTCAACATCGAGGGGATGGACGCGGCCGACGCGGGGACGATGCTGGACGTGGACTTCGGCATCGCCTGCCGGACCGGACTCCACTGCGCGCCGCTCGTCCACGAGCAGATGGGGACCGACAAGATCCACGGCACCGTCAGGTTCGGGATCGGCCCGTTCAATACCGAGGAGCACATCCAAACGGCGCTCCAAGCCGTGGGGAAGATCGCAGCGTTCAAGCCCAGGCGTTGAGGTCCCGGCAGCCCGGGGCATCTTCCCTCTTTTCTTCGTGCCGGAACCTTGCTAGCCTGGCCTATTCACGAGTCGAGGCGGCTGCAGATGCGAGGCGCGGAGGGTGAAGCTGTCCTAATACTCGTGAAGAAACGAGTATTAGGGCTGCGAACCCTTCGCAACAAAGAAGATGCGGCCGGATCGGCTCGCCCAGGGGGTAAAAATGCCGGTTCTTTTGAGACGAAACTTGGGAAACCTAATAGGGAATAGGTTTATCACAGATATAGCAGATATCGCTTGAGTGAAACAACCCATCGGCATTTTTATGAATAAGTCAGGCTAGACGCAGCCGTCCGGTTTGGGCAGGCCGGCGACCTTGCAAGCGCCCTTGGCGGGACCCGATGGAAAAAGGTCGTAGATCTGCATGAGCGAGAAACCCGTGGCCTGGCACATCTTCCGGACCATCGGGGCTAGGTTTTTCTCCAGGTAGTACTCGCGGATGAACTTGACGACGGCCCAATGCGCGTCGGTCAGTTCCGCGAGACCTTCCTCGGCCTTGGCCAGGAGCCCGGCCGTCGCTTCGCTCCATTCCTCGGGGTGGGCCAGGAAGCCTTCCTCGTTGACTTCGATCCGTTTTCCATCGACTTCGATGTGCGGCATCTCCTTCTCTCCTCTCCTCCCCGGCCCGAGCGGACCGGAAGGCTATCGCGCGTTCCTTTATTTCGTTCTTGCGGGGACAACCAGGGCGTTGGACACGAGTTCGAGGACCTGGACGACCCGCATGGGCAGCTTGTAATGCTTGATGACGTCGCTAAGACCGTCGACGCAGTTATGGCACATGGTGCAGACGAACTTCGCCCCCGTGGCCCTGAGCTGATCGGCCTTGATCTTCGCCACTTCGAGGCGCAGAGGCCGGTATTCGGCCATGGACAGGAGGCCGCCGCCTCCGGTGCAGCAGAAGTTCTCCCGGCGGTTGGGGAACATCTCCCGGAAATCGGCGCAGACGCGCCGCAGGACCTCCCGGGGCTCTTCGACGAGGTCGCCGGAGCGGGCGATGTTACAGGAGTCGTGGAAGGTCACCGCTTCGGGGTTCCTGGCCGGATCGACTGCGATCCGCCCTTCCTCGAGATAGCGTTTGAGGGTGACGACCACGGATTCCGTCGGGAGCTTCTGGTCGTAACCGGCCCAGTTGTATCCTTCCCAGCGCGTCGACCGGTAGCCGTGGCCGCACTCGGAGATGACGATCCTCTTCGCCCTCAGTCTCTCGGCCGCCTCGTAGACGTTCCGGGCGACATAGCCGCCCAGCTTGTCGTCGCCCGAAAAGAGCCCGAAATTGGTCTGGTCCCAGCCCCATTTCGGCATGGTCCACGACTCGCCGGCCGCGTGGAAGACCTTGGCGGCGTGGGCGATCGAGCGGGGGTCGAACTTGATCTCCCGGGGGTTGATCGTATAGAGCACGTCGCAGTCCGGCTTGTCCACGGGGATGTCGACGTTCGGTGTCCCGAGCTCGGTCCGGAGCTCGTCCCGCATCCACTCGAGCGTCTCCAGGTAGTCCTGCTCGGTGACGGCCATCTGGTTTCCCGTTTCCCACTCGTCCCGGCTGACGTTGAATACTCCTTCGGGGACGATGCCGAGTTCGGTCAGGAGCCCCCGGGTGAACCTCACGAGAAGGCCGGTATCGACGCCCATCGGACAGTTGTAGGTGCAGCGGCGGCAGGCGCTGCAGCTGCCGAAGACGACGTTCTTGAGGCGGTTGAGGTCCTCGTCGCCGTGGGGAGAGGCGGCCCTGACCCACCAGGGGGCGATCCGGCCGGTCCAGTCGACATGCTTCTTGAAGATCTTGCGGATCTGATCGGCTTTCCAGACGGGCGTCATCGTCGGGTCGTCCGGCCTGGCCAGGAAGTAATGGCAGGATTCCGCACACAGCCCGCAATGGACACAGGCCGTCATCGAAACGGCGAGCGACCTGGTGATCCGGCGGCCAAGCAGGTCCAGGAACCTTCCGACGTTATCGCCGGACGCGTATGTCTGAAGGCGCCCGTTTTCGAGCGAGGGCAGCCGGTCCTCTTTCGCCCGGGCCTGGGTGCGCGTGTCGAGCGGGGCGTCGACGACGCCCGAGGCGTCGCGCTTCACGCGTTTCAAGCGCGATCCTCCTTCACCGGCCCGGAGACCTGGATCCCGGCCTTCCTTCTCCGCGGAAAAGCCCCCCTGTGACCCATCGAGCGGCCCAGGTAAAAGCGGGTGAACGGGTAGTAGAGATAATGACAGATCTTCGAAAAAGGCACGTAGACGAGGAAGAAGGCCGTCAGTCCGAAAAAGAGGATGAGCGGCCACTCGGCCTTTTCATACGCGTTGGGGACGGCCAGGACGCCCGCGGCGAAGAACAGGATCATGAGGACGAGGGATAGATAGTCGTCCGCGGAGCTGACCAGGCGGAGGACGGGGTTCGTCAGCCGCCGGACCAGGCGCAGAAGTCCGGCGAGGAAAGCCGAGGCCATGACCGCCTGAAAGACGGTCGCGACCGCCCGGATGCGGAACACCCCGGGCGCATAGGGGATGATGAACGTCGCGGTGATGGCGGCGACGACGCCAAGGTGGAAAACGACGAATTGGGCATAGAAGCCGGGCCGTTTCCGGGTCGATTCCATGGCCCAGGGCATGGCCACGTTCATGAGGGAATAGCCAACGCCCTCGGCCCCGCTCCCCGCGGCGAAGGTCCGCTCCTTCCGGGAACGGAATCGGAAGATCCAGATCAGACGGGCCGCGTAGACAACGGCGAGAAAAGCGAGGGCCGCTAGCTGGACCTCGTTCTCAACGAACTTCAATAAATCGCTCATGGGCTGGTTCTTCGGCTCCCTCCGGTCTGGCTTTGGACCCTTCCCGTCATACGGCCGGAGGAGAGCCGAGGTCGCACATTATATCAGAGACCCCGGCGGCGGCAAAACACGCATCGACAGGGTCCTGAGCCCCGTGCCTTTGAGCCAGAGAGGGAGCCGTGGGGAACCGCCGCGGGTCCGCTAAGCGATCGGGAACAGCACTGTGACCGTCGTCCCCTCGCCAAGACGGCTCTTGACCGAAACTGTCCCCTGATGGGCGAGGACGATATGCTTGACAATGGACAGGCCGAGGCCCGTGCCTCCGAGCTTTTTCGACCGGGACTTGTCGACGACGTAGAACCGCTCGAAAATATGGGGTTGGTGGCCGGCGTCGATACCGATGCCCGTGTCCGCCACTTCGATGAGGAAGCGCCCATCCTTCGCCGTCAGCCGGACCGTCACACTCCCCTTATCGGTGTATTTCACGGCGTTGTCGACGAGATTGAGAAGAAGGCCCTCGACCTGGAGAGAGTCGGCCTGGATCGGGGGCAGGTCGGGGGACGCTTCGAGAGAAAGGCGAAGACCCTTTTCCCGCGCCCGTTTCTCGAACAACCCGAGGATGTTCTCGGCCAGGGGCCGGACATGGACCTCGGTTTTCTCGACCTTCATCCCCCGGTCTTCGAGCTGAGACAAGGTGAGGAGGTCCTCGACGATGGCGATCATCCGGTCGGTGTTCCGCCGGATGATCTCGAGGTAGGCCCGATTCTCGTCGTCGGACCGAGGCTCCATGGTCTCGACGAATCCCTTGATCGCCGTCAGCGGCGTCTTGAGCTCGTGCGAGACGTTGACGACGAAATCCTTCTTGACCCTCTCGAGGGCCCTCAGCTCCGTGATGTCGTGCAGGGTCACGACAATGCGGTCGCCCGCGGCGAGATACGCGGCATTGCAGAAAAAGGCCTTATCGCCGATCGCCGTCTCCTCGGCCGCCTCGGCCTTGGCCGCCCTGACCCGCCGGATGACCTCGCCCAGCGCCGAGCTCCGGACGACCTCCCAGAAATGCCGCCCTTCGGGGGCATCCGTCCCGACGATCCGGCGAAAGCTCGCGTTGCACAGGACGATCCGGGAGTCCTGGTCCAGGACACAAAGCCCCTCCCGGATGGAGGCCAGGATGCCGTTGATCTCCTCGTTCTGCACCCGGATCTCCCCGAACATGTCCTTGAGCTTTCCTGCCATCGAGTTGAAGCTCCGGGCGAAATTCCCGAGCTCGCCGCTCCTGCGCGTGGAAAGCGTGGCTTCGAAATCGCCGGACGACACGCGCGCCGACGCGTCGATGAATTCCCGGATCGGCCGGGAAACGGAGCGGCTGAGGAAGAAGGCGATAGCCAGGGCGAGGAGGGTCACCAGGCCGACGATCTTCAGAAGATCGCCGCGCAGGGCGGCCAGGAGAGCCTCGAGGTCCTTCATGAAAAAGCTCAGCCGGAGAGCGCCGACGACCTTGCCGTCCGTCCGGAGGGGAACGCTCATGTACATCATTTCCTGTTTGAGGGTCGAGCTCTGACGGATGGACATCCGCTTTTCGCCCTGGAGGGCGGCCTGGATCTCGGGCCGGTAAAGGTGGTTCTCCATGTCCCGGACTTCCTTCTCCGAGTCGGCCAGCACGTTACCGGCGGCGTCGATCACCGTGACCCGGGTCCCGGTTTTCCTGCCCACGTTCGATACGAGCTCGCTCAGATCTCCGGTGCCTGGACCCGCGAGGTAAGGGATCACCCGGCTTTCCAGGAGCAGGGCCATGTGTTCCAGGCCGGCCGCCCGCTCCTCGATGTGATGCCTCCGCATCTGCGGCGGAGCGAAGAACATCACGGCCAGAGCCAGCAGGAAGATGACCGCCGCATATCCTAAAAAAACCCTCAGAAAAAGCGTCTTTTTCATTCTTCGAGCTTATACCCCACGCCGCGGATGTTTTTGATCAGGGAGGCCGCCGCGCCCAGCTTCTCCCGCAGGTTGCGGATGTGGACGTCGACGGTCCGGTCGATGACGGCTTTTTCATTGCCCCAGAGGAAATCGAGGATCTGGTCCCGGGAGAACACGCGTCCCTTGCGCGAGGCCAGGAGCTGAAGGATCTTGAATTCCGTGGCCGTCAGGTCGACCTTCGCTCCCTCGGCCGTGACCTCGAACTTGTCGAGGTCGATGACCAATGTACCGACAGCGATCCGGCGGGCGGTCTCCCCTCCCCCGGGCCGCCGCAGCACGGCGTGGATCCGGGCCACGAGCTCTTTGACGGAAAAGGGCTTGGTCATGTAATCGTCGGCGCCGAGCTCGAGCCCGACGACCTTGTCCGATTCGTCCCCCCGGGCCGTCAGCATGATGATGGGGACCTGGGCGAGCTCATCGGATTTCCGGATCTGCCGGCAAACCTCGAGTCCGTCGGTGTCCGGGAGCATGAGGTCGAGCAGGATGAGGCTCGGCTTCTCGCGGGCCAGATAGCGGTAGAGGTCCTCCGCTTCTTGGAAGCCCTCGAACCGGTAGCCCGCCTTTTGGAGATTGACCCTTAGAAGCTCGAGGATATCGGCCTCGTCGTCAAGGGCGGCGATCACAGGAGGCATCCGTCACCTCGCTCCTCTCATGATGGGCTATTATAATGAAAAAGTCGTTGTTTGACACCGATTTTTTTCGTCGTTTATCGAACTTTAGCTGGGTGTTCGAGTCGAGGTGCCGCGTTGTTTCCGGACGGCCATCGGTATATAATTGAAAAAAATTGTTCTCAGGAGCGTCTCATGGGCAAAATCGTCATTTCCCTCTGTTTCCTGGTCCTAGGCCTCGCCGGCTTCACCGCGGCCCGGCAGAAGTTCGAGAAAGACGTCGTTCCGACGGCGAAGGGCGACCTCGAGATCACCTTCCTCGGCCACGGCAGTCTGATGATGACGTTTGGCGGGAAAACGATCCATATCGACCCCTACGGTGAAGTCGCCGACTACGCATCCCTCCCCAAAGCCGACCTCGTCCTCGTCACCCATGAGCATTTCGACCACCTGGACCCGAAAGCCCTTCAGGCTATCCTCAAACCCGATACGACGGTCGTCGCCTCCAAATTCTGTGCCGGGAAACTGCCGAAGGCCCTCATTATGGCCAACGGCGACACCCAGACCGTTCTCGGCCTCCCCATCCAAGCGGTCCCCGCCTACAACATCGCTCACAAAAGACCGGACGGAAATCCATTTCACCCCAAGGGGAGCGGCAACGGCTATATCGTCACCTTCGGGGACAAGCGGG
>Ga0315279_10002267_pt1 | contig 29372 bp, 30 predicted proteins | sample YL17G06_20_MG_FD_203694 | JGI IMG/M metagenome (GOLD analysis project Ga0315279, IMG submission 203694) | Sediment microbial communities from Yellowstone Lake, YNP, Wyoming, USA - YL17G06_20 | ecosystem: Environmental > Aquatic > Freshwater > Lake > Sediment | place: USA: Wyoming | collected...
GACGAGGGCGCGGGCGCGCCCGGCGGACACAGCACCATCGAATCAAGCTGCCAGACGATAGGCAGTCACTCTGACGTCACGGAAGACGTGCCGCTCGATGTTGCCGAGAACTGCCTTGGCCGAATGCGGCGGCTTGTGCCATTCCTCGCCCTGATTGCGCATTCCGGTGAAAACGTTCACGCATTCCGAAGGAAAGTGATCACGCGTTCCGGTTGAAAGCGCTCACCGGGCGGGGCCGGAGTGCGCATGTCAAATTGCTTTGGGACTCACGCGAGGCGGGGATCACGCGGCGGCGACGAGTCCTGCGGGCTACGAACTGCCGTGAGCAGCACCCGCGTCCGGTGGTATTGGGGAGAGTCGGAAGGGACTTGGCCCCGCGATGGGCGTTGATGCGGGCGGCGGCCAGTACTGACTCGCCGGCAGTAGCGGCGCAGACCTGCTCTAGCGCGGGCGCGGCCGGCGCCGCGCCCGCGCATGGAGCCCTATGCCGTTAGGCCGCGAGGCGGTAGGCGGTGACGTTGACGTCAGGGAAAACGCGGCGCTCAATGTTGCCGGGAAGCGCTTTGGCCGAGCGTGGGGGCTTGTGCCATTCGTCGCCCTGATACAGAGCAACTGGCGGTGCGCCACAAAGGGTCATATGTCCGCGATAGCCGTTGTGGTAGACCCCAAAGTCATCCAGCAGTCCGCTCAGGTGATCGATACCGCGAATGAGGGCAACACGGTTCAGCCATTCGTGCTTGAGCGTCGAGATGACGCGCTCGGTGACGGCGATGGAGCCGTGCTGACCCACCGCCCCGAAGCGCTGCTTTGTACCCCATTTCCATAGCAGCTCGTGGAAAGCCCCGCCCGTGAAGACGCTGTCCTGGTCGGTGATGACGTGTTTCGGCGCGCCGTAGCGGACAAAGGCTGATTCGAGCGCGGTTGTGACCCACGCGGCATTGGGGCCTTCGAGCGGGCAGGTCGTCGTCACCATCCGCGAGTAATGATCGATTGCCCGTGGTGTCCAAAAACTCATTCCGCCCTGCTCATTGTGCTAGAAACGTGATCGTGCTACCCTGTGCCTCTGCTGGCATTGCCGATCTGAGGAGGCGCCGGGGTGGCGAGGAACAGAAGGAACGGGATCGACTGGATGGGACTGCCGGTGATTGCGGTGGTGGCGCGGCTGCTGTGCCGGGAGCTGACGCTGGAGAATGAATATTTGCGCCTGGAGAACCGGATTGTGAAGGAGAAAGCGCAGGCTGCAGGCCGGCTGCGCTTCACGGACGAGGAACGGCGGTCGGTGATGGAGGCGGCGCTGGCGATGGGACGCTCCCTGATGAAGGAGGTGGTCAGCATCGTCAAGCCGGAGACCATCCTGGCCTGGCAACGCTGACTGGAGCGCCAGAAGTGGGACTATAGCGCGCGGCGCACTCGCCAGCCGGGACGACCGAGGACGCCAGGAGAGATCGAAGCTCTCGTCTGCCGCCTGGCCAGAGAGAACACCTGGGGCTACCAGCGGATCCGGGGGGAACTCCTGAAGCTCGGCATTCAGCGTTCCAAGGGCTGCATCGCCGATATCCTGCGGCGCAATAGCCTCCCCCCATCGCCGCAGCGACAAGGACTGACCTGGCGGCAGTTCCTTGCCCGCCATGCGGAAGTGCTGCTCTGCGCCGATCTCTTCACCAAGGAAGTATGGACCTGCACGGGGCTGCGGACAGCGTAAGTCCTCTTCGCCCTGCATCTGCGCACCCGCCGCGTCATCCTGGCGGAAGCCACCTTCTCCCCGCACGGCGCATGGATGGGGCAGATGGGACGGAATCTGCTCATGGCGTGTGAAGATCTGGGCGTTTCGCCTCAGGTGGTGGTCCATGACCGCGATGGACTGCTGGTACACGACCTCGACGTCACGTTGCAGAGCGCCGGCGTGGAGATCGTGAAAACGCCCTTCCGGGCGCCCGATGCGAATGCCCATGCCGAGCGCTGGGTGCGCAGCGTCACCGGAGAGTGTCTGGATCACCTCATCCTGATCGGCCTGGGTAGCCTGCGGAGAACCCTCGCCTGCTATCGCGACTTCTCCAACCACCACCGCCCGCATCAGGGGATTGGCAACCGGATACCGGGTTGCTTGGCGGCTGGCAGCGTCCCCGTGTTTCCCGCTCCGCTGACCGCGCAGCGCCTCGCCGTCGCCCGCGAGCAGTTCCTCGGCGGCCTGCTCAACTCGTACTATCGCAAAGTAGCCTAGCTGACGCGGACCGCGCCCTGGCTCATGAGCGATAGTGTGCGCAGTGTCTGCGCGCGACGACGCGAGCGTCACGCGGTCACAGAGGCCAGGTCACGAATCTGCCACCCATTCCGAACCCCCCGAGATTCCTCAGCATCATCCCCACTTTCGTGACCAAACCAGCCGTCAACCCTGCTGGGTTAGGCTGATGAGTTTTTGGACAGCACGGGGTCTCATCAGCGCTTGACATACACAGCTGGACCAATCCACCGCGAGGGCCGGGATGGCACCTCGATGACCAACGGATGAACTCAAGATATTGCATGCCCGCCCAAAGTGGTATAGTTCGCATGGCAATGGAGCGCAGTCCATGGCGAGTCATCTAGCAATTCGACGGATTGGCGAACGCTGGCTTGAGGCGAAGGACTTGGAGAGGCCTCATGGAGTTAACACCATATGAGTGGGGTAGACCGGATGTCGATATCCTGGTTGTGCAGTGCCGCGAGACGCTTGGACGAGTGGTTTTCGGTCTGCCAGGACAACGGGTTCGGCCTCTCGCCAGCCTTAACCGTCCCGCCGCCTCGGGCTCTCCTGCCAGCGGAGCCCGAACTGCCACAGCAGGATCGGGCCGCCTTCCTGAGAGATATGGCTGTCGCAGAGCAACCCGCGAGCTCATCATCTGTGCAGCATGCTTGCTCGAAAGCAGGCAGAGGTGTCGACGGCCTGTGGACGCGAGATGCGGGAGGACGGCATCAGTGACAGAGCAAGTGCTGATCAACGGCCTAATCAGGGGTTTCCTCTATGCCCTCTCGGCGGTAGGGTTCGGGCTGATCTACAACACCACCCGGGTTCTTCATGTGGTGCACGGCGCTGTGTTTGCCGGTGGAGGTTACTTCCTCTTCCTTGCTCTCGATAGGTTCGGGCTTCCATGGTGGCTCGGACTTGTACTTGCCGTGGCGCTCGCATCTATTCTCGGCTGTGCGAGTGATCTCTTGGTCTACCGCCCGCTTCAGCGGCGCGGAGCTTCCTCTGACATCGCCTTCGTTAGCTCCCTTGGCGCTTACATCGTGCTCGTGAACGCGTTTGCCCTAATCTGGGGGTCAGAGAGCAAGATCCTCAAGTCGCCACTCGAAGCGACCGTGAGCGTCGGTCAGATTGTGCTATCGTGGGTTCAAGTTGCAGAGGGACTGGCCTTCCTGGCAATTCTGGGCGGCCTGATCGTCTGTTTGCGGCGCACCCGAGCCGGACGACTTCTCAGAGCAGCACGCGACAACACGCAGCTTCTCGCGGTCCTCGGCTTTGACACAAATCGGGTGCGTTGGCTGGCGTTCGCGTCAGGTTCGGCCCTTGCAGGATTGGCAGGGGCGCTGCTCGCACTGGATGTGGGGGTCGAACCCTACGCTGGATTCGCGGTGATTCTTACCGCAGCGGTGGCCGTCATCATCGGGGGCATCGGTGTCTTTGAGGGCGGTATCCTCGGCGGGATCATAATTGGCTTGGCGCAGAGCATAGCGGCGTGGAAACTCTCCAGTGGATGGGAGGAGCCAACGACCTTTCTCCTGTTGCTCCTCGTGCTCGTGCTCAGGCCCCAAGGCCTTATGGGGTCTCGTCTGCGACTAGAGGAGGTTTGATAGCACAAGCAGGTACTGCTCATGGAATACCTTGTCCACTTGCTGATACTGGCGACCATCTACCTTACCCTGGTTCTGTCGCTGAACCTCCTATTGGGCTACGCGGGCCTATTGGCAGTTGGGCACGTCGGGTTCTACTGCCTGGGCGCGTATGTGTTCACATTGCTTCTTAGTAACACGGGAGCGGGGTTCCTTCCGGCGCTTATCCTGGGCGCTGTAGCCTGCGCCGCTGTAGGCTTTGTCGTAGGTGTCCCAGCACTCCGGTTGCGAGGAGACTACTTTGTACTCGCCTCGCTTGCATTCCTGGTGGTGGTTTATGCTGCCACTTACAACTGGGTGAGTCTGACGAGAGGACCGTATGGTATCACCGCGATTCCTCGGCCTCGATTGGGCTTCGTTACCCTTGACAGCTCCGTCGCGTTCCTGGCATGCGCTGCCCTCTTCGCCCTGATCTCGGTCGCCGTTCTCGCTCTTCTCGGAAGATCGCCATTCGGACGTGCGCTCAAAGCCATTCGTGAAAACGAGATCGCCGCGCAGTCTCTGGGCAAGAACACGCCACGGCTCAAAGTTCTTGCCTTCGGGATTGCGGGCGGGATCGCGGGTGTAGCTGGCGCACTCTATGCTTCCTATATGAGCTACATCGACCCGACGGCTTTCTACATTGATCAGACGATCTTAGTCCTGTCGATGGTGCTCATTGGAGGTGCTGGGAACATCAAGGGGCCAGTGGTAGGTACCCTGGTAGTGCTGGCGCTCCCCGAACTGCTCCGTTTCCTGCGCGTGCCGGAAATGGTCGCGCCGCAGATCAGGCAGATCATCTTTGGATTGGCGATCGTCTTGCTGATGAGATACCGGCCAAACGGCCTCGCTGGAGAGTACAGGTTCGAATGAGCGGTCGCCTCGAGATAAGCAGTATCACCAAGCAGTTCGACGGCGTGGTTGCGATCGATAACCTTAGCCTGACCATCGAGCCTGGCCGGATCACGGGACTGATAGGCCCGAACGGAGCTGGCAAGACTACGCTGTTTAACCTCATATGCGGGTTCCTTCGACCAGATCACGGCACGATCACGCTCGCTGGCCAGCGGATCGACCGTCTCCCGCCTTGGAACATAGCGCGTCTCGGCGTGGGACGGTTGTTCCAGGACGTTCGCGTGTTCGACAAGCTGAGCGTGCTTGACAATGTTCGTGTGGCTTGCGCGACACAGCCGGGAGAGAACCCATTGTGGGCCTTGGTCGCTTGGAGAAGAGTGCGTCAGGCTGAGGATGTCGGCACGGCGACCGCCAAGCGGTGGCTGGAATTCGTAGGGCTGGCCCAGAACGGGTTGCGCTGGGCTCAAGACCTGTCCTATGGAGAGCAGAAGCTGCTCGCTATTGCCAGAGCGCTGGCAAGCGATGCTTCCGTACTTCTGCTCGACGAGCCTACCGCGGGCATTCATCCGCATCTTGTCGACAAGGTACTGGACTGCGTCAGGACCTTGCGGGCCCAGAGCCGCACCATAGTGATCATCGAGCACGACCTGCAGGTGATCTCCGATCTTTGTGATGAAGTCTGTCTGCTTGACCGAGGTCGCCTGCTGCTTCGCGGTGTTCCTTCTGAAATCTTGGGGGATTCCGAGGCGAGACGGGTATATGTCGGACAACGCTAAGAACGAGGTCGTTCTCCGCGCGGAGGGCGTGTGCGCTGCCTACGGTAAGAGGCAGGTCCTTCGTGACTTCAGGCTAGAGGTCCGACCGGGAGAGATCGTCGCGCTGCTCGGCCTCAATGGTGCCGGAAAGTCCACGGCTCTGAAGGCCCTGGCAGGGCTGATACCGCTTCAGATGGGCTCGGTATGGCTTGATGGTCAGAACGTATCAGAGTTGCCCCCTCATATCAGGGCTCGCCTCGGGATGGGGTACGTGATGCAGGGCGGGCAGACGTTTCCCAGCTTGACTGTGTACGAGAATCTTCGCCTAGCCGGCTGTTACCTGATGCGAAGGGACTTTGAGAACCGACTCCAGGAGATCCTGGATGCGCTGCCCGTGTTGACCAGTGTCACACATCGGCGTGCTGGACTTCTCTCAGGTGGCGAACGACAGGCGCTTTCTGTCGGACTCGTGCTCGCGGCTTTGGGGAGCCCCAAAGTCCTTCTCGTGGATGAGCCAACCACCAGCCTCGCGCCGGAGGCTGCGCGGGAACTCCTCGCACGGTTGGCAGAATTGGCCGAACGACAGGGGACTGCGCTCGTGCTGGTGGAGCAGAACATACGAGAATGCCTAGGGATCAGCCACCGATTGGTATTGCTGCGTGGGGGCGGGATCATCGCTGAAATGCCGGGCGATGTAGCTACTGGGGATTCTATTCGAGAGCGATTGCTCTCAACCTGATGCGAAAGGAGACAAGCAAATGAAATGCGCCAAGGGGTTCGTTAGGCTTCTGGCTTTCACCTTGGTCGTGGGAGCCTTCCTCGCTGCCGGCTGCGCCCGCAAGACGCCGACCACCTATAAGATCGGCGCGGTGCTGCCACTCACCGGCCCTGCTGCTGCGATGGGAGAGGCGGCTCGCAATGGCATTGAGTTGGCCGTCGAGGACATTAACGCACGGCCTGGACCTAGGCGGATGCAGATCGATTTGAGGGTTCAGGATGGGAAGAACGATCCCACGAGCTCGGTGTCTGCATTCATGAAGCTACACTCGGAAGGAGCCCGTTTCTGCGTCACTTTTGGAAGTGGAGTCGCACTGGCTCTTCTCCCAGTCGCAGAAAGAAACCAAGTTCTACTTCTTGCTGACGCCGCTCATCCCGATATCACGGGTAAGAGCGTCTACGTGCTTCGACACTCCAATACGGCCTCCCAGGAGGCTAGACTGCTCGCCAGATTCTCCGTTGATCGGCTGAAAGCATCACGCCTGGCCGTTCTCTGGGTCAACGACGAGTTTGGCCATGCTTTCGATCGTCAGTTGAATGCCCAACTGAAGTCTGCCGGAGGGCAAGTGGAGGTCGTCGGCAACATATCATTCGAGAAGACCGAGGCCGATTTCCGCACACATGCGCAAAAGGCCATTGCCTCAAGACCTGACGCAATTATAGTGGTGGGTTATGGCAAAGCACTAGGAATAGCCGTCAAACGGCTGAGGGAATATCGGTTCGCCGGTCCCATCCTCGCTAACTTAGGTTTTGTGCTGACACCAGATACGATCCCTGCAGCCGGAGTGGCAGCTAAGGGTGTGTACCACGTGGCATTTCATTTCGACGAGAAAAGCAGCGAGTACTCAGCGCTGGTGCAACGGTATGCTTCGAGGTTCAGCGGCAGGATGCCGGCGTGGGCCATTATTGAGTACAATACGATGAGGCTCCTAGCTGAAGGTCTCGAGCGCGGTGAAGGTAGTGTTCAGGGCGTGCGGAAAGCCATCTTGGACCTGGGGGCCTTCCGCGGAGTGGGTGAGAGGATGTCTATTCAGCCAACCGGCGACATCTTGCCCTCTCTTTCGATCCAGCGATACAACGGTTAGGCGGGATTAGCTCCATGCGAACGAGAGCTGTTGCGGATGTGGGCAGACGCTGGCTTCTCGGCCGAAACGGACGGGCTGCAAGCAAGGCAGTGTCGGAATCCGATATTCGCGAACTAGCAGTCGAGTCCGCTCGGTCGGAGGGCATCGAATGGCTGCCCGGACATCCGGTCATAAACGAGGTAGATCCACACACCTTCAACTACAGTCTGGAAGCACCAGTGCTTGACCGCTACCGGTCGTTCTGTGAGATCGACCATGCCTGGCGTTTCTCATCGTTGCAGCCCTGCATTCGCGCTGCCGACTTTCGTCGTTGGCGCAAATGCCGAGATCGGACACACATCGCAGCATTCACCATATGGGCGGTGGACTACCATCTTCGCCCGCGGGCGGAGGATCTCGCTGCGATCCATCGGGACTCGATTCGCCGCTTGTGGACTGTGCTGGTTGAAAAACTCGGCCTGAACCCACGGCGAATGGAGGTGTTGTACTTCGACGGAGCGCAGCTGTCTGAGGCACTGGGACTTGCGCTGGAGGACGACTTCTACGTTGAACCAGACCGTGTCACCCGCGAGACGTTTCTGGATCTGGGTTTGCCAAGAAGGAACCTCTTTGGGCTATCTACCCCTGAAACATTCCTCGCACAATTCCCAGTGCCTGTCGACTTCTGGGCAGGCTATCGCTACGAGGTCATGTATCGCTACGGACGCAGCGATTGCGCAGTCGAAGTCGCCACCGGTGAAGCGCTGAACTTTCGGCGAGTGGTCGTGAACGGCCGGATGGCGAGGATCGACCGCCTCAACGGGTCGGTGGCGGCATGCGTTATCGGCGTTGAACGTGTCCTGATGGCCAGAGACGGGTTGGAGGACATATACGCGACGGAGCCGTTGCAGACTGTGGCGACCGTTCTCGAGCGCGCAACGGCCAAACGCAATACGGTTGTCGTCAACCAGATGAGCGATGCTATTCGGGCTGTCGCCCGTATCGTAGCCGACGGGGGCGTCTACCGCGCGCTGAACCGGAGCCTGAGGAGCGATCTCAATGGGTTCTGGCGGGCATTGCACGAAGGGGCCAGGGAACTAGGTGTTTCGGACGAGGCGATGGAGCAAGCATTTCGGGCCAACGCCCAGCGACAGCCTTGGTATCCGGAATTGCAGGAGACGGTGCCTTTGTGCGTGTTAGAACTATCAGAGTATCGTAACCGCAGGTTGCATCGCGGCTGACGGGGTTCGCGTCCTCCGGCGTCTGGAGAATTGGGCCTGCCGCAGGCAGAAAAGAGGATGGGCGGCTGTCAACCAACATGCCGGGCTCTCGGAAAATGGTGCACAGGCTGCGATTGACCGGCTCGATGCATCGGAGGGAGAAGCTTCAGAAGGAGCCACAAGATGGCGAGTGAGGAGGGCGAGGGACAGATTCAAGCCACGTCGGAAGCTTGGTGGCGTCTTGTCTTTTCCGCCATCCTGGACGTAGGGGAATCGTGGCCTTCGGATAGGGATGCTCGTCAGGAGGCTCGATACGAACGACACCTCAGGTGGCTGCAGGCGGTCCTGGAAGCCACCCCAACGCTACTGCAAGATCCCCTGTTTATCGCTTTTGACGACTGGAACCTCGGCCTGCGGGCGGGGCCTTATTGGGGGGCGTGGGTAGAAGAAACTCCGTACTACTTCAAGACGCCGCAAGAGATAGCGCTCTACCTTGGCATGCGGCATGTATTGGATCAGCTAGCAAAGGATGACAAGTCCCTTCTGCCGGAGGGAACTGCAGATGTAGTTTACCGGCGAATGCCCCGGAAGTGGTGTATTGTGCTCCGGCGCGCGTCAAGTGGTCAACTTACCGTTGAAACCCTAGACTGGACTCATCCGAACAACGACCAGAGTCTCTGGTGCATCACTGTCTCCATTCCTCCTCACGCAGAACCCTGCGATGGGCACCAACCTTCTGTCGAGGTGTACCTGGGGGAGGCAAAGACGCTCTGGGATCAATATGGCAGGCCCATCGCAGGCCATCTCGAGGGAAGGGTGCTCCCGCGCAGTGCCCTAAGAGAGAAAGCCCGGGCGCTGCCGCCTGCCTCCGAGCAGTATCGAAGCGTCATAGAGACAATGAGGCAGGTTTCCGGGTCGTGCCCTGGGTTCGCAGAAGACCCGAACCTTGTTGACGCGTGCGAACGGATAGCCAGGCAACTCTCTAGGTGTGAAAAGGACGAGCTTTGCACACTCCTGGCCCGCCTGGTGCGAACGAACTACCTCTTCTTCGCCCTGGCTCCGCTCGACATTGCGGAGGTTGGCTATGTTCCAGGTAGAGGATTCTTTCAGGAGAGCGGTCTGCTGGGTGACGAGGAAGCGGTTGGAGGCTTGCACCTGTGGCTGGGTAAGGATTCCGCATGGCAAGCGCAACCTGTCTTGGCACTGGCCACTATCTACTGCCGGCGGAAGGCAATTTTAGACTACGCCCGACGAGCGCATCACCTACTGGAGTTGCTGAGCGATCTCCCTCATACGGTCCTCAACTATGTGATGAGTTCCGTTAAAGAGGCGATTAATGCGGGCGACCTTCAGACAGCCGCGGCCTTGGCTCAGTATGTAGCAGAGCGAGGGAGGTACATCGACAGTATTGCCAACAAGCTCCAGGAGGAGTCGGGCCCGCGCCAGCGCAGGAACACGCGCTCTCAGGAAGCCCCGGAGACAATAGTAGTAGGAATGGAAACGGTAGCCAGGAGAATCAAAGAGCTTCCAATCTTCGCTGAAAGGCATGGGGGCCCTGATGACGTGCTAGCCTGGAACATGCAGATGCAGGGTTCGAGCCTGAGTTGGGAGCAGAAGAAGTCAGCATGGAAGGCACTCATTGATGTAGTGCCAGAGGGACAGATGTTTGTTTGTGCGCCGGTGGGTTGTGCCGAGGCTTTCCTCGAGAATCTGGTGAGTAACTCGCTGAAGCACTGGAACGCTCGGGAGCAGAAGTTGGTCGAAAGTAAGCTTGACCTGTACATCGCGAATGGGGTGTCTGATGAAGGGCGCAGTCGCCAGGTGTCGGATCTGGATATGGAGATTAAGGATTGGCGTAGGAAACGCGCGTGTCCGGTGCGGATACGGATCGTCATAAAGGATCAAGAGCTGATGTACAGCGACAACGGTGAGGACTTCGACGACGATTCGGCCACGTTGCTAGAAAGATGGGCATTAGGACTAGAGCGGCCCTCCGAGAAGGGCCTACTCTATATCGACGAGGCCCTTCAGCAAATGGGGCTGACCCTGGCCTCTTTCGACAGGCAGCGAAAAGAATGGTCGTTTCGCCTCGCAGAACAGGGGGCGAACGCGGATGGCTAGGCGGATTCTTCTCTTAGACCCGACTGACAGGGAGGACAAGCGCGCGCTGGTGAACCTGTGCAGGGAGTCTGGTGATGACGTGCGAGAAGCGACCGCGAGGGATTGGGACGCGCAACTATCGTCTTCGAGGCCCCATGTGTTCATAATTCACCTGGGGAAAGTGAGCGGGTGGAAGGTCAGTGCGGCGGAAAAATGGATCAGGGGGGTCTCGGCAGCTGTTGCGATCAAGGAGATTGAGACGCGGCTCGTGGTGGTATCGGACGGAGCAGCCTTCCACAGGGCTGGAGAGCGTGCCGGAGCACATCTTGTAGGAAGCTACGCTAGTCTGAAGGGGGCGATACAGAGCCGCCTGAGCCAGCTGATCCCTTCCCGCTCGGCAGGTGATCTCATTTGCGATATGTGTCGCAATGTGGAGCGCGAGCGATCCTGGCAGGAGGCCCTGCGTACCCTTATTCCTGCTTATATAGGCATGCAGGCGTTCTTTGGCATCAACTGCCCTGAAGGTTACGGAGAGAATGTCAACGCTTTTCTCCTTCCCGCTGAGGCGGATTGGGATTTCTATGCGGCTATCTTTGATCGGCTGTGTGACGAGCAAGACCCCACCTGGCGGCTGGAGGCGAGCGGGGAACCACGGTGGAGCAGTGAGGATGAAAGCCAGGCGTATCGCGTCCGGCCCCTGCTGGAGTTGATTGATGAGGTGTTCCCCGAAGGGAGCGCCCACGCCTCGAACAAGAAGGCAAAGGGTCTGCTGCGGAACGAGGACGTGCTTACGCTGTGCGCCCTGTTGGCCAACACTACAGATTACAAGGGGAGGTACAAGTCAAAGCGGGATGCCCTCCTCGGCGGGCTGGGCTTCGTCCGCCCAGAGCACAGCAAGTTCCCTTCCGCCGATGACAGACCCGGAGAACAATATGCGCACCTGGTGCAGCAACTGCGCCTGTGGTCGCAAAGCAGGGCACGAGCCGAGGCCGTTGTGCGAACTATGGAGAGTCTTCTCCAACTGGGGCCAGCCCTCGGACGGGATTCGCCTTGAGACCAAAGGGAGTCAGTCTGTCCGCACTTAAGTGGCTGCCGGGGAAGGAGGCGGACTAATGGATGGTGATAAGCACAAGATCCTCGCGGTAGATGACAACCCAGGTGACCTCGAGTGGCTCAAAAGGAATCTGGAACCGTATGGGCTGGAAGTGGACACTACGCAGTACGCGGACAGTGGTCGAGAAGATGGGTGCGTCAGCAAGGTCAAATGGGACGGCACCATAGAGGCGGTCTTGTTAGATTATGTGCTGAAGAACCCTGACAGTCGGCGCGGTGCTCACCAGCGGGGTTCGCGGGGGACGCTTGTCGGCAAGCTAAGGCAGATACGCCCTGGGATTCCCCTCTTCTGGATTACTGAGTGGCCCGATGAGGTAACCGATGAGCACAAAAAGTTGACCGATGACTTCTTCGTCAAGGGTGATCTAAGAAGAAGTAAGAGCCTCTTCAAAAGGAGTGCGCGACGGACAATCGAGGCGATCCAGAAATGGGAGCAGAATCAGTTCCGGGCGCCTTTCTTCGAAGCGCTCCTTGGGTACACACGCAAGGGCGCGTACTCTTGGCACACGCCAGGCCATTCCGGCGGTGAGTCCCTTGAGAAATCCTACGGATTGCCGGGCATTCGAGAGTTCGCCGAGTTCTTCGGTCCAGGGACGTTTGAAGCCGATTTGTCCGTTTCCGTTGAGGAATTGGACTCATTATCGGAGCCAACAGGCGTTATTGACTTGGCTCAGAAGCGCGCCGCGGAAGCGTTCGGAGCACAGCAGACCTTCTTTGTGACCAACGGCACTTCTGCGGCTAACAAGATCGTTCTCCAGTCGCTCGCTGGCCCGGGCGAAAAGGTGCTGGTGGACAGGAATTGCCATAAGTCAGTTCACTATGCCGTGATAATGAGCGGCGTGAGGCCGGTCTATCTGATGCCGTCCGTTAACACAAAGTACGGAATATGCGGGACCGTACCCATGGCTACCATCAGGAAGGCGCTTGAGACACATCGAGATGCCAAGGTGCTCGTACTGACGAACTGCACCTATGATGGTCTCATCTATGACCTCCCTCAGATTACCAAGCTATGCCATGACAGCGGCGTAAGGCTTCTGGTTGATGAAGCGTGGTTCGGCTACGCGTATTTCCACCCTCGATTGCGACACAGATCGGCGATGGGGGCCGCTACTGATCCGGGGGTCGAGATATACGCAACGCAGTCTACGCACAAGGTGCTTTCAGCCTTCAGCCAGGCTTCCATGATCCACGTCAGAGGGCCTCAACAGGACGAGCTGGGAGGCGTCGACGCTCCTCGTTGTCACGCGGGCCAAACGACCAGAACCATCGATCGCCTAATCCGGGAACACTTAATGATGCATACATCCACTTCGCCGCAGTACGCGATGATCGCTTCCCTTGACATAGCAAGGAAGCAGATGGCCCTCGAGGGGAAAGGGCTGATCGATCAGACACTGACGCTGGCCTGTGACCTGCGCCAGAAGATAGACGGCGTCGGGAAGGGGTTTCGCGCCTTGGAGCTCGAAGAAATATTGGCGGACTGCGCCCCCGCCGTCCCTCACGATAACATTGACTTGGACCCTACGAAGGTGACGGTTTCCACCGCTGGATTCAACAGAGACGAGGGCGTATGTGCCAGATCCGTGAAGCAGTATCTAAAGAGCAGGGGCATCTGTGTAGAGAAAACCACAGCCAACACATTCACCCTACTCGTCACCATGGCGGCTACCAAGCAGAAGATCGAAGGCCTTGCCCTGGCGTTAGCCCAGTATTCCGGTGGACCACCACCTGCGCCAGTGAAACCGGCGGTCTTTGCAGGGTCCGACATCTGTGAACCCAGAATGCTTCCCCGTGATGCTTACTGCGCCGCTTGGGCGATTCGTGAGGATGGTGCCCCCGCGGGATGGGAACTGCTCCCAGTAGAGCATGCCGTTGGGCGAATCGCTGCGGTCATGGTGACCCCTTATCCACCAGGCATCCCCATGTTGCTGCCTGGAGACGAAATCACCACCGATGCCGCCAAGCGTCTGCGGGCTGTAATGCAAGAGCATTCGGAGGTCCACGGTCTTGATGGTAACCAGGTGTGGGTAGTCAAGCAGAACTCCCGGACCCTTGGAAACCGGGGAGCCTGAGTCCGTGAGCGAAGGCAAGGATTTGGTGCTTGTAGGTGCGGGGGGACAACCCATCGAGTGGGCTTTGTCTCGCGCCCTAGTCCCGGCGTTTCCATTGGTGCGCTGTGTTACCGTAGATGAGCTTCGCGATGGGTTGCCTATCCTGGACGAGCACAGGGCACAAAGTCCGTGCGTCGTTCTGGTATTGGAGGGAAGCACCGGGCACTCTTGCATGAAGCTAGTCATGGAAGCGAGGGCGTGGTATCCCGAATGCTCAGTCCCCATCGTGGCTTGCGGGTTAATGAACGGAGGGAATATGATGCGCGAGTGGCCCATTCTTACGTTCCGTGGCCACGCCTACGTGAGATTGCCTTGTCCGCTAACTGCCATTATCGAGGCCATCACTCGTGCGCAGTCGCTCGACGAGGGGGACATGGGTAGAGTAAGGGGTGTCGTCGCAGCGTTCATATGGCGGGACGCTAAGCACGGGGCTGTGCAGCGCATTTGCAGCGCCGACGTAGATCCCGGGTTGGTTGATCAGGCGATCCGCTCGTGCAGTAGCGTCCTGGAGTGCGCGCCTCCTCCTGCACAAGAGAAGCTCGCCAAACTTCTGGAGGTATTTCGTCGCCTGCAGACATGTCCGCCGGAACGTCGCCACGCTATGCTGAAGAAGGCAGTGTCTCTCGTCGGAGAGATTGACCTGGAGTTCGAGGGTGCGAAGCGATCGGACTAGTCTTGCGGAGTTCTCCTTGGAATGGGAAAAGGGCCTTGGCAGAGGTAGCGAATGAACTTGCCGCTTGAGGTCTTATATGTCAGTGGCCCGGAGAGCCTGGCGATCTTCTGGGCCCTCGATCGCGCGCTGTCGTCATCTGAGTGGGTCCGTCGGATGAGGCATATCGATCGGCCCGAGCAGATGGTGGAGGTTTTGGGGCAACTCGATCCTTCCTGTGGCGCTGTGCTCTTTGACCTGCCAAAAGACCAGCTTGATTCTTGGCTGTGGGATGTCGTCCGCGTTCAGTCGCGCTCAAGAATCCCATGTGTGGCGATGGGATACGAACCCTTGGAGATCTTGCTGCGGGGACCTCACCAGCTCATCTTTCACGACAGGCCGTATGAATACCGATATTTGCCTCATCCATGGCGGTTAAGGGAGCTAATACATGTGCTCTGTGAGTTGCAGCCGGTGTATGATGATCAGATGATTGACTCCCACGTCAGGAGATACTGCGACCGAGCTGGGCTGGTGAACAGGGCTTTCCACGACATCGTCAATCCTGAACGGCGCGAGTGGTGTTGTGCCGTACTCAGGAGCCTACTTGGGGTTCTTCCTCTGGACGACTCGCTGATGGCAAGCATGGACAACCTGATCACCGCGCTCTTGGCAACGCCGTCGGAGGCCGAGACTCTGGAGCGCGGAGAGGTGCTCAGGAAAGAGATAATCGCCATAGTTGAAGGGCAGGAACATCACTACGCCTAAGGCACTCGTCATAGACGATCTCGACAACGGCAAACCCGACGAGGAACTCATCCTGGGGAAGTTGCCCTGTCTCCTGGAGCGCGCCGGACTGGCCTTTGCCCACTGTAAGTCTGGCGAAGAGGGTCTGGGCGCCTTGAAAGCGGACATTGGAAGAGACTTCAGGGTCGTGCTGCTCGACGTGCTCTTCCCTGGTCAGCGCATGGACGGCGAGGCCATCTTCGCAGAGATAAGGAATCTCCGGGAGGACCTGCCCATCGTTATCCTGACGCGTTTGGATAGTTGGACGGAAGCCCAAGGATTCCAAGACAGGGGAGCGTTGAACTTCTTCGTGAAGCAGGCTTTCGCAGACCCTGCCCAGAAATCGAAGTTTCTCAATCAGCTGAGAGCCGTCTGCAAAGAAACAGGAGTCGGGTACAGGCTGATCCTTCGGAAAAACGATCGGGATTGCACGGTACGAATACAGGACGTAGAGAACGGCCTTGAAGTAGTGCGAATCAGCGTAGGGTATGTCGAGTTCAACATGCTAATCAAGCTGGCCGACCGGGCCCAGTCACACCGAGCAAAGGGCGACCTACCAGAACGATATGTCGGATGGGTGAAAGGCAACGAATGGGAGGGAATCTGCGGGCCTGACACCTTGGAACCAGCAAGGAGGGCGTGGGCGCTGAACAAGAGAATCTTCGAGGAGTCGGAAGGACAGATTCCCGCGTTGATAGAGTCTGACCGCAGGGGAGGCCGAGGGAGACGGCTGGCAGTAAGGGATATCATGATAGAAGAGAGCCCCTAGTTGCCGGACGGGCCGGTTTCTTCGCGCTCCTTTTTGTCCCCAGCCCCGGCGCGTAGTCGCGATGGACGATGCCACGGATGTGCGCCTGATGTAGATCAGATTCCAGTCCCGCGTCTTTGGCTCTAGACTGTGGGCGACAGAGATCACAGGTCGGATTGAGCTTGAGTCGGCGTCCAGATTTCTGCGGCAAGTGCATACGGCTTAGTCTCAGCGGAGTGTTGATCTTTGACAATTCACAAGGGGGAACGGACGAAGCCGCGGGCCACGGCGCCCGCGAGATGACCGGTACGGTTGTTCAACCGTCTGGTCAGAGACAGGAAGGAGGTCTGCTATACAGGGTCCAGGCAAAGGGAGTGACCGGTGTCGTCGTTCATACGGACACCGAGGCCGTCGCGAGATCGATCTCGCGACGAAATCGGCAGGAGGAGTAAAGGAGGAAGATCAAGTGACGCAGGCCATCGCTAGCCCTCGATCCCGGGCCTCAAGGAATCGGTTGTCTGTCCTTGTTAGGGACCCGTGAAGCCGGCCTGCGATCATGCTGCCGACCTGTATGCTGTGGTTCGAGTATCCGGACAGAGCCGGGGCCGGAGCAGTCCGCTGGCTAAGCATAGTAGTTCTTTCGTTCGCGGGACGACATGCACTCATCCGTTCCGGGGCGATAACTACTCTTCCGTATACGATACCATGGGTCGGGCTAGGAAGTCGCGCCATGTGTCAGCCGTGATGCCAGCACCGGCGCGACCAGAGCCTGCCGGCTGGGCCCATAGGTCGTCGCTCTGGGTAGCGCCCGTGCGTCTGTCGCGCCAGTCCAATTGGCCGCTCACACACGCACCCGCTGCCTTACGGACACTCTGAGGTCCCCCACCTTGATCGGTCCCAGAGCGACGTCACGCCTGTACAGACTCCCAACCCCGACAGAGCCGCCAGGATCGTCGACTTGCCTTCACGCCCGGATTGCGGTATTCTACGTTTACGACGCAAACGCTCGTGTGATACACGAGGCGCAGCCGGCCAAGACGAGTGGGGCAATCGGCGGGGAGCGTGCCTGTGGCGTCCCAGGCCGATCTGTACTGCAACGGGTCAATGGTCTCGCCACCGGATCGAAAGCTGGCGCCGCCAGCTTGGCCGTAACGGTTCAACAACTCCACCCGGGCGGGACTCGGCAGGGTACTGCGATGGGACAGGGAATCTTTAGAGATGAGTTGCCGACTTCATCCGGTCTCAGTGGCTGTCTTCGGCTGGATTCGAGTCTGTCGCGAACGCATCCTGCCCCACCGAGGTCGTGCCGAGAGCAAGGCACATGACGACGATCAAGAGAACACGACTCGACGCAGGGCGCATCTCGGAAGCGCTGTCACGTGGTATGTGTGGCCGGCTATTCCCGGCACATCTGGAACTGGTCCCGCAACTCAACGAAGTCTATGAACTGGAGTTGGCGTTTCTCGAGAGCCAACTCCTGGAGGACGACGAGATCGTTCAAAATGGGGCCTATTTTGGCCGCGTTGGCGATGTGCTCACTCGCCACTTTCTGATGTGCAGCGGCGAACCGGTAAGACTCCCGGCACACTCTTCTTCGCGACTGCGCTCGTTCTTCACAACGAACCAGTTCAAGACTGGCTACGCGACGCACGGGCTGTTCCCTTATAGAGGCAAGTTTCACCCGCAGATGATCAAGGGCCTTCTCAATGCCATGGGGTTGAAACCAGGCGAGACCGTGCTGGATCCGATGATGGGCTCTGGCACGTTGTTGATCGAAGCACGGCTCATGGGCATCAACTCTTACGGGGTCGACGCCAGCCCGTTTTGCCGGTTCATGACGCAGGCGAAGCTTGACGGCCTAGACATAGCGTTGGGCCCTGTCCGCGCCGCGTTGGAGCATTGTGAATCCGTCTTCGAGCACTTCCACAACGTTGCCGGTCACCCCCTTGGTCACCGGGAGGCCCGGGGGTGCGCCGCGCCAGGTGCGCTCTTCTCGACTATCGATCCAGACGCGAAGGGCAACATCCGACTGACGGACAAGGAAGCCCTCCCCGATGGCTGTCAGGCTGACGATGTCTACGGATTCCTGCTCCTCGCCTATCTGGACAGCGCTGGCTACGCCCAGAGGAGCCAGCGAAAGCCGCCGTATGAGCAGTTCCGGGCGATCCTTGAGCGCTATCTGTTCGTAGCCGAGAAGATCCAACATGTGCTCGCCGGCGCAGAAGACGAACTGGGTTCGGCTACTGCGCTGGAGGGGGACGCGCGCCAACTACCACTTGAGAGCAACAGTGTCGACGGCATATTGTTCTCCCCGCCGTACAGCTTTGCCATCGACTACCTGATGAATGACGCCTTTCATTTGGGGTTCATGGGCGTCGACACGGAAGAACTACGGCAGAGGATGGTGGGACTGCGGGGCAGCACCGCACGTAGGAAGCTCGAGTCGTACAAGACAGACATGGACAAGGTTCTGGCGGAGTGCTCGCGAGTCTTACGCCCCGGCCGGATATGCACCATTATTGTTGGCACCAACAACAACCAATTGGGCAAGATCCTTGGCATCTCATCTGATTCGGTCCAAGGAATCGATGAGATGCTGGTAGAGCTCGCGAGTAGTCATGATCTGCGACTTGTACGAAAGATCAGCCGGCAGATCACGGGCATGGCGAATACGATGCGCAGCGAGTTCATAGTCATGCTGCAGCGCGCTTAGAGTCCTACTGCAGCGCCCGTCCGTCAGTGCCCTTCGGAATGCGGGGGACGTCGGGACTGACTGCGTCGTGTTCGATGGCGATCACGACCAGCAGGCCTTCGTTCACCTGCAATGATCGCCAAAGCGGGAAGTAGGGCTCCAGTTCGGGGTAATTGCCCACTCTATCCGTCAAGTACCTGTACATCTCCCTTGTCGGGAGAATCAGCGCGCCCCCGATGAGCACTTTCTTGAGTATTCCCAGAGCCATCTTATTGACCGCGCGATGACTTGACGAGATGTTTCCTGTCTCCCACTCCACGCAGAAAAGTCGCTTGCCGACCCGGTAGGTTGCGTCCACCGGTCCCGGCTGCTTGGCCGCAGCGAAGTCCACCTTCGTTTCGGGATCCCAGCCCAGTTCAGACAGCCGCTGCACGAAGGCATCCTTGATGGGCGTGACCCCGCTGCCTTCTCCTCGCTTCTTCCCAGATTCCTGGCGTAGCGTGAATGATCCCGACCCAGGCGGCCACTCGACCTTCTGGATTGCCTGAATGATGTGGCTTTGAATGATCTCCCATTCGCGCGACGTAGAGAAGCCGCCTGCGTCGATCAGTCGCTCTATGCGGATTATCCTCACCTGAGTCCTTGCCTACCGCTTTGACGCTCTTCGGCGGTCAGAGGAAGGTTCCCTGCAAGCGCATCCAAGCGGGCGGGATCACCCGTTTCAATACGCACACGGCAGGGTCTGTCCGGTCGTGAACCTTGAGAAACGGGATCGCGGACGTCCGGCGCGGCTAACGGCCGCGCCAAGCCCGGGGACGGTGCCCGATGCTCTGGCCTAGCACACGTTTGCCGCTGGCGCGCAAACTGAGCCACAGCCGCGTGTTGACCCGCCTGGTCCGCGGGCTGGCCGACACGTCCAACGGGGAACCCTCGGAACGGCCGCGGATCCGTAGCTCACGTCGGCAGTGGACGCAACCGTGAGCGCTGGAGTGGCATCACCACGCATCTATAAGAGAAGCTCCGCGTACGCCGGGAAGAAGCGGTATATCTCTCGGTAGGCCTCGACGCTGTCGGCTGAGAACTCGAACTCAGGCGGATGCCAGCCGTTACAGCAAGGCATGTGCTGGTCCAGATAGAGCCTCTCCTTCCGAGTCACTTTTGGAACTCTGATCTCGTAGGGAGGGGCATCAGGGTCTAGCCGCATGTAGCAGGCGTCGTTCAGCTTGCTGCCGTCAATGAGGCGTCGCTCCTCGTCCCCACCTAGCATTCCGCCGAGTGTCAGCATCTGGTGCCCGTCGGCGTAGAGGAACTTGAAGAGAGGCCAGAACTTGATCTCGGGACGAGCCGCCAACCCGGAATCGATGGCGCGCGCCAAGAGTGCGCCGGTAACGCCCGGGAGTTTCCCGGCAGCGAAATCCTGGAGATTCCACGCCTCGTCAAAGAGGTTTCCGGCCTGTCTCTGGTAGTACGCGTACCATTCCTGTGGATCGCTGCAACTATCACCTGGTGGCTCGACATCTACGGTCACAAGGATTATGGAACCGCGAGAGAGATGGAAAGCGGCCATTCGGACGTCTGAGAGATGTGTGTCCAAGAGACGATCGTCGTAGTCCAGCCACAAGAGGTGTCTGAGGTCACGCGACAGAGCGGGGATGACATCTCCCGCAGGAACCATCTCGATGTCTATGTGCTTGAAAGGCTTATTGAATCGCACACGTTTCTCAATCGTCGTGTCAGCTTCGACGCTGAGCATACGCTGGATCCCCAGGAGCCTGTGAAACAGTACGAAGTCCACAAAGTACACCGAGCCGAAACCCGTATACTGGTAGTCCCTGATCTGGAGTCCTTGAAGCGAAAGCGTATGAAGGGCGTCTATGATCATGCGCCTCTCGACCTGCTTCGCGGGGCGCAGTTCGTAGTTCACACCCAGATAGCTCTGAGCCAATGACTTCATCGGGGGCACTCCCGCTTCAGGAAATAGTCAAGGGTGTGCCTCCCGATACGAGTGGCACTCATCCGCGTCTTGCCGAGGCGCCGCCTTATTCTGTCAAGTTCTTCTTTGGTTGCATCATACTGAACTCTGACCGTTGCCAACTGCTCCCCGGTGGGAGTTTGCTTCGCCACAAAAGGGCCAGACTTCCGCGCGGCGACCTGCGAAATACTGATCGGCTTAACACGATCTGCAATCCGGCGATCTGCGGGCACCTCTTGGGGTTCAGACGGGTACATACGGTTGAGAAACGTCATTACGGGCCGGGCGAGAATGGCCATGCGTTCCCTGGCGTATTGGTAGATGGGAGACTCCCTGTTCAGGTCCCGCTTGGTAGTTGTCCACGGGAGGGCTAACGGATCATCTGATTGGAAAAGGGCCATGCCGACGAAGCCTCTGTACTTGGAGTGCCAAGCGGGCAGGGGCGGGATGCCCCAACCTGTAAGATCGCTCTTGTCTGCAGCCACTACGAGGCGACCGTTGCAGAAAACGTACCATCCGGCTTTGTCTTGCAGCCACTCTCCCTGGTCGTCGCGAGGGGCGAGGCTGGTCAGGAGCGTGACTTTCACGCCTCCTTTGGCGAACTCATCTACTCCTGCGTTCACTTCAGAGGACTCGCCCAGCGGTACGGTCAGAGGCTCGACGGCCTTCGCGTCTACGAACGCTCGTACGTGCTTTCCCAGGAAGAGAGCGTAGGCCTGGCCGACGAGATCGTGCAGACGTTTCAAGGTCATGGGATCCCTGAATCGCTGGATCACCTCTGGCCGAAGGTGCGTTATCCGAATCGATGTTCCCGCGTCGACCTCATGGCCGACTCCTTCGATGAACGAGACGGGTATATACCAGTCCTCTGGGCTGCTATCCTTGAGTGACCATTTCTCCACATCAAGGCTCACCCTGAACCCGCCCGTCGGCGTTCGCGACTCCAGGACGAAGTGCCGCCCCAGCTTGAACAGGGCTCGCTTGAGGCCCACGCCGTATGCGCCTAGAGCGCCTAACTCGTACTCAGGTGTGTGACCGAACGAAAATACGTCGTTCAGGACCAAATCGTTTGGTATGCCGCCACAATTGTCGATAACGGCCACTTGGTTAGGGGAGTGCGTGAATTCGACGGTGGGGATGCGAGTTGCCTTTCCTTTCGTAGGCCGACCATTACGAAGCAGTGACGACACTTGGATGTTACGAGTACGAATGAGAGCATCGACGGAATTGTCTATAAGATCTAGAATACAGTCCTCGACCGAGATGTCTCTCGTGAACATCTCAAGGAAGAAGCGCTTGTGAGGAAAGGCACTAGCGTGCTGTGTCATCGTTTTCCCCTTGTCGCGAGATCAGAGCGTTTAGCCTCATGCAAGCTATCTCGCAGTTGGAGTAGATTGAACCGCAGATAATGAGCCAGAGCCCCGTGGATGCGACCGCAACTGCACCTGTCCAGAGCTCGAAGAACGGATCAAAGCACGGGGGTGAGCGTCATCAGTACACACGGGGAAAGGAACTGCGTCGTGCGCAGGGATACGAGAGCTAACACGTGCGGTTGCGTAAATGGTCGCCGAGCCTATCTCATTGCCCGACCAGATCGCGAGGCCATCGTACAAGTCGTACGTTGCACGGACCAATTGACGCTGCCGTGCAGGGTGGGCCTTGTCTCGCGAAGCGGCGTGGAAGCCGGCGCCGCAACGCGTGCCCCACCTGGAGTCACCGGGTAGGGCCCTGGCTTCACGATTCGCGATTTCCGGATTCTGCAGTCGCAACGCGGTCATGGCGTTCTTTCTCCTCGGCCGCTGGTCGGCGCACAGGCCGTGCAGGCACAAGGCCATTTCGACGGGCGAAGGCAGATTCCTGTAAACGCTCAGGAAGCAGCAGAGCCGGTGAGACTGGCGATTAGGGCGACGGCGGTTTGTTTGGCGCGCGTGTCGGAGTGGAGGTAGTTGGCGGTGGTTTCGAGGTCGGCACGGCCGGTGCGCAAATCCCCGCCCCGATGTCGCCGGGGCACATGGGCGAAGAGTCACGCTATGGCGCTTGGTTCAGCGTTCGCAAACAGGGGGCTCGGTAGGTCCCGACGTCTACTCCGTCTCATCGGGTACCTGGCTCTCGGCTGCCGCCAGCCTCGCCAAGAAGCCGTCCAGATCCGTTCTCAGGTAAAGTCGATATCCGTTTACGGGATGGCGAACAGGCACGAGTTTGCCCGCCCAGTCCCAGCGACGAAGAGTCTCTGGATGGACTCCCAGAATGGCGGCCGCCTCCTTCACCGTCAGGTAATCGCGCAGGTTCATGATCTTTCACCAGGAGACACAGAGTTGCCGACAGGTCCGTCAAGGATGCATGCGGGAACGTAGCCGTTCTTGGTCTGCTCGTAACAAGAGATTCTGCCACAAGCGTTCAGCTTCTGCCCCAAGAAAACAGCTAACCCTATGGGACAAGCAACGAACATGTGGGTCTCCCTAGCCTGCTTCCGGTCGATGCAGCGTGTCAGTGTGGCGGCAATCTCATGCGCGGTGGCGGTTGCCTCGCCGCCACTTTGAATGGCAGTGCGAGATGAGCCCGCGCGCGGCCTGATCGACATGATATGGCCGACTGGGAGCGCCTCGAGGGCATGCTGTCGCACCTGGCCTTCGATGTCGCGGCTTATGCTCAACGCTACGAGCAGCCCTGGCATGCCATTCGCTAGATCCTCTTGGGTTATCTCTAGTTCGCAGCTGCCCTCCGCGGGTGCGTCAGAACGCCAAAGCTGGACCAAGGGCTGGCAGCCAGGCGTCGGCTGTTCCATTTCAATGCGGTAGCCGGCGGTCTCCGGGAATGCGTGTCCAAAGGCCAATCCGCTCGATAGGCACGCCTTGCCGCGCAGGCGGATCAGGCATGCGCCTCGTTCGACATCAACCGCTTGACGCACCCTGCGGAGTTCCGGCATTAGCCGACGCCGCCATGCTGCGACGGAGGGAACCTTACGGAGCGAATGGTCGAAATGCCGGGACCAGTCGAGCACGTAATCAGGAGCCACGTCGTATGACTGCACAGCCCAGTTGTGAAGATAGACGACTACGGATTGCTCCGCGGGCGTTGCCCGTAGCTTACGCTTGACAATGGCATCGTTCAACGCCCGTAGGTCTATTCGATTCCGGCCCTCGCCGTCCTCGATCCATCGCCGGACGATATCCACGGCCACAGACAAGGCCTCTGGATCGGTGCGCAATCCGCATGCCGACATCCGATCGCTTGCCATGGACTCGAGCTCTACTATGTTGGTAAAGCCCAGCCTCAGGTGCAGAGCCTTGCAGAAGGCCAGCATGTCGCCCCCGGAAGCACCCAGATGCACTCGCCACATCTCACGGACTTGTCCCAAAGCGGTCTGGGCGCTGCTCGTGCTAAAGGACGCCTTCAGTCCGTGGTCACGCCCGCGTAGAGCTGTTCCGAGCGGGTCGCCTGGAGCCAGCCCCCAATTGCTCACGAGCCATATCTCGACAATCCCGGTTTGCTTCAGCTTGCGCCAGGCGTCCCAGAGCTTCTGCAACTGGCTGCGTCCCGTTCGATCCCTCTTGAGGAGCGCCGCATGGTCGTAGGCCCGCCGATAGTCTACGTGCCATTTCACCTGGTAGAATCGTGCGGGAACGTCAGCATTGGTAACTGGGTGAAGAGTGACGTCGTCCGCTGCTCCCGCTTCCGGATGCTCTAGCCACACATGATCCAGCCCGGTGTGAGGATTGAGCAACTCTAGCAGAAGGTACCAACTGTAGAGGTGCTGGTAGCGGTCTCCCTGTAGCCTCGCAGAACTTTGCCTAGCCATCGGTCTTAGCGTTGGAGTCTATACGGCGGCGGGGAAGCCCGTAACAAAGAGCTCCTGCCAGAGCGCGATACTCTGCTCCCTGTCTTCGGCATCTAGGGCCGCTCTGCCCAAACTGACGGCTGTGTCCGCCGCCCTCATGAAAGCGGCGAAGTCGTCTTTGACCCAATCGCTTGCCACATCATTGCCCGCGAGGGCTGGATCTGGCACTGGCGGAACCAGGCCGGAAGCCACATAGGGGGCGAATTGAGCCTGTATGTTCTCGAAGCAGCCGCACACGGCCCCGGCCATGCTATCGAAGCTGCAGTCAGCCACTGCTGAACCGGTGATGACCTCCAGGAGGAAGGACGCGGGGCGGCGACTCTTCGCGATGTGGCCGTCTCGCCACCACTTCATCACCTTGACGAGAGGTATGAATCTTCCATCCAGGGCGGCATTAAGCCGTGTTGCATGAGCCAGGTGTCCTTTGGGGTGCGTAGGAATCCATTCGCTCAACTCCCCATCTGGTATTAGCAGCTGCGATTCCAGCCCACAGGGAGCGATAGCAGGGACTACGTCCATGGTGACATATGTGAGTGTGATTTGCAGGGATCGGCGCTGACGTATAATGGACGAATAGTACTTTCCCAGGACCTGTTGGACAAAAGACAACGCCGCCTCGGGCGTGTTTCTGTAGGGGTCAAGGTCGAGGATTGAGATAATATCCACGTCCTTAACTGGGCGTATAGCCGTGCGGCGCGCATAGGAGCCGCTGAGGAAGGTTTCGAGCACACAATCTTTGGTGTCCGCATCCTCTTCCAGGCGCGACCGGAGGGTAGCGTGCCCGGAAGCTGCTTCTTGAATCTGATTGCAGGTGGGCTCGATGTTGCTCAGGAACTGCCGGAAGTGCTCTGTCAGTTTCATGGCATGGTGCCTAAAGTGCCTCCAAAGGTGGCGACGAAGGATTCTCAGGAATGGCGCCGTTCGCCCCGCTGGACTCGCCGCAGACGGGGCAGTTGCTGTCCCGCTCAAGATTGACGCCATACCAGCGCAGCACGGACATTCGGTCCGGCGAGTCCAGAGTCGCCAATACCGCAAAGTCGGTGTCCGGCTCACGACGGTTGACCCACATGTACCAGGGAAACTTGAGATCGTCGTACAGGGTGCTGAGGGTCGTGGGTATGCCACGAAGAAGCTCGACCACTGCGATCTTGGCCACCATCGTGCATATGGGGGCAACATCGATAGACAGGCCAGGCTCGACGGGAACTGGACGATCACTGTAAGCGATGCCTTCAGCCTCCTCAGGTCCCGAGATCTCCTGATTGGCCGCCATCTCGGGAAGATTCTGCACGAAGCATTGGTAGCAGGGTGTTGCCCCGGGCCTCACGACGAAGACCTGGCCCCCATAAGCCCTCCTGAAAGCTCCCCCGTAGATTGCGGTGACACCAGCGATCACGGAAAGTCGGTTGACCAAGAGCTTGCTCTCCCGGCTGTCCGTGGCGCAGATGACGAGGTCGCTGTGTCGTATGAGAGACTCAACCTGATCTCGAATGTCCCAGTCTGCGCGGATTTCGTGGGTGCTCACGTTTGCGTAAGGGTTCTTGCCCCGCAGCAGATCAGCCACCGCCTTGGTCTTGTACCGACCAACGTCAGCAAGACCACAGCTGTGCCGGACAACATTTCCAACCTCCAATCTGTCGTCGTCTACGAGCATGAACGATCCTACGCCGGACTTAGCGAGTTCCACAGCGACGTGCGCTCCACCGGTACCAAGTCCCAGTACGCACACCTTCTTCCCTTCCAAAACGGGCGTCTCTAGGATCCCCCGCCTCCGCTCGTATAGCGCCGCTCGATACGGAACGACGTTTACCTTTACCCGCTCGAAGGCATCCTCTCGCCGGACGTACGCATCTACGATCCGGCGCACGCCTTCTGCTTCAAGCATGCTCACGCAGCATTCGGTAGATGGCTGACCACAGCTTGCCACGGCTTGACCTGGTGAGCCGACTACCAATACGAGCGACGTGTCCCGGGCGAGGGGCAGGCTTGCCACGGCGGTCGGGGTGAGGGACTTAGGTTCGGCCATCACCACCTCAGCCCATACCGGCTGCCCAAAAGAGACGACGCCAGAGAGCCCTTCAAGACAGGTGTACGCGTCTCCCCCGTCCCATTCGGCGAAGCGAAGGCGAGCGCCGGTGCGCTCGCCCTGTGACTTCGCCACCGCGTCGGCCAACCTCTCCGCATCGATGGTGATCACGTTACCTCGCCCGCGCAAACATGTCCGCGTCCCCCGGATGGATCACAAGGCCTTGGTCGGGGTCTAGCTTAGAGACGGCCTTGATAGTCTTCGTCTGTTTGTCAAAGACCAACTTGCTGCCAGACTCCCGGCCCTCAGCTATCGCGAGCATGGTTTCCTTGATTCTCTGCTGCTGATCCTTTGGGTCACTCATCCTACTGCACCTCCGTATTCGCCTCCGCTATGGCATGCTACGCACGAACTTCGCGATACCGCTTCCCGTGCGCAAATGCTGCTCGTAAGCCTCCAACCACAGCGCGCATTTGAGCAGCACTTTCGCTAGCGTGACCGATGCGTCCCATCTTTCCGGCCGAAAGTGACAGATCTGGACCTCTCCATGCGCGCCATTGCCCAGGGTATGCATCTCGTGGGAGGAGCCGTACGAGTTGATCGTTCGAAGACCGCGGTGACCCTGGAGCGGATTGGGCCGGTATATGTACGCTGGCGGGCATTGATCGGGATATCCGCGAGGAATGGGCAACCACAGATGGTAGCTGCTCCCCGCAGATGTTGATTGATACCCGCTTAGATAGGTGTCGCCAGTAGGCTCGTGAAACCCGAAGTGTGGAAACTCCTGGGCGAGTAGCTGTGCCTCGAACGCCAAGCGATTGCGCTGATAAGTCTCCCACATCATGCCTATGCGCCCGCTTCACCTTGCCTGTCGCACACCCTCTGACTTTGTTCATGAGCCCACTGGAACAATCGAGGGCCAGCTGGAGCATCGGAAATGGGAATCTGAGCAGAGAGGTCCGTGATATCATGGCTTCCTTCACCCATGCGGTACAAACCCAGCAGGCGAAACGGGAGCGTAGGTCCTATCGCAATGCCCAGCCGGACGCCGGGACCCACTAGGACGACAATGACATACCCGAACTCCTTCTCGTAGACTTCGACCGGGGATTCGTGCGTCCTCTCCAACGCTCCGATCGCCTTCGCCAGAGCTTTCTGGAATGAAGCCCGTTCCCGGAAGGAGCCTGCCGGTTCCGACGCCGTGGCGGACTCGGAGCTCAAGGAGAGGCGACTCCTCGGAAAGGATTGCCACGGTCGCATGATCGCGGCGCCCAACACCGGATGTTCGATCAGATGCTTGCGAAACGGACTTTCACCCGGAAGTAGGGTGACATCGCAGCGCACGGGTCGGCCGGCCAGCGCTGGCGCGTACATAAAGCCGCCGATCTCCACTCGAACGCAGCCGTCGTGGCTTCGCGTCTCGGCGGCGCATGGGCCATGCCGGTCGTCTCTCTCGCATGAGCCCAGCGGCTCGGGCAAGTGGGTGAGGATGAGTTCGGCCATTGAGTCAAAGCCGTTCCGCCGAGCGATCCGCCGGATGTGCTCCGCGTCGCCCGAACTGGGACTGCGCAGTCCCAGCTCATGATGAGAGTGCCAATCCCCAAGATATTGCAGCCCACATTCGTCCTGAAGGACTTGTGCTACAGACGATAGGAAGGCCACATCTTGCCCAAAGTGAGCCCGCTCGTGGACGGCATCGGGGCCGGGGCCCACGGCAAGAAAGATGACTGGTCGGCGGCCAGCGGACCACAGGCCGAATAGGTCGCCGCCGGTTTCATCCGTGCGCGACGATGCCTCAAGTGCAACCGTGCGCAGTTCAGATTCGAAGATACTCACGTAAAGCCGGGAAGCTCGCATGGAAGTCTCACCTACATTCGGCAAGATTCAACAAGCATAAGCGGTATTCCTGCTTACATCGGTACCTTCTCGAGGTTGTATGCGGATCGAAGGCCCGGGCGAGGCCGGGCCGCGGTCCGAGTGGCAACGACCCGTCGCGTGGGAGCACGCATTCCGCGGAAGACACCGTCCTACAGCTGCCGGATTGGGAGGACGCGCAACCCAGCAGACCAGATAGTTCGGTGACGCCGGTGTGCTTGATGCGGGGGGCGGAGTGGAGGTGGAGGTACAAGGCCGTGGTTTCGAGGTTGGAACGACCGATGGCGCTCTGCCAGGAAGTTCTCGCTACGAAGCGCCGGTCAGGGTAGCGATGAGGGCGACGGCGGACTGTTTGGCGCGGGTGTCGGAGTGGAGGTAGTTGGCGGTTGTCTCGAGGTCGGAATGGCCGAGGAGCTCCTGGACGGTGCGGACGTCCACTCCATTGCGCACGAGGTGGGTGGCAAAGGTGTGTCGCAACATGTGCGGCGTGATGCGCTTGCCCAGGCCACTGCGGGCGAGGATGCGCCGCAGCGTGCGGTTGAGGAAGTCGTTGGCCAGTCGCCGGCCCTGGGGGCTGAGGAACAGGTTCGGCTGATCCACATCCGGGCGGTCTGCGAGATAATTGCGAATAGCTTCCGCGGTTTGGGGCATCAGCGGTACCATGCGCTGCTTGGCACCTTTGCCCCGCACCAGAAGCGCCTGGTTCTCCAGGTTCACATCCTCCAGCCGAATGGCGCCCACCTCGCTGCGGCGTAGGCCGGCGGTCAGCATCAGCAATAGCATCGCGCGTTCAAACGGAGAGCCAGCAGCGGCGATGAGCTGTTGAGCATCTTCTTCGGAGATCGCATTTGGGATGCGGCTGGCGGGCTTGGGCAGGGGAATCCGCCGCGCGGGGTTGCTGCCCAGTTCTCCCAAGTCCATCAGGAAACCGAAGAACAC
>Ga0315279_10002268_pt1 | contig 29369 bp, 24 predicted proteins | sample YL17G06_20_MG_FD_203694 | JGI IMG/M metagenome (GOLD analysis project Ga0315279, IMG submission 203694) | Sediment microbial communities from Yellowstone Lake, YNP, Wyoming, USA - YL17G06_20 | ecosystem: Environmental > Aquatic > Freshwater > Lake > Sediment | place: USA: Wyoming | collected...
GTCCCGCATTCTTGACAATAATTCTCCACATGGGTCGCCTTTGCAATTCCATCTTCCATGGTGAAGCAGCCGCTAGGGCAATAAACATAGCATTGTTCGCACCCATTACATTTTGCTTCATCAATAGAAATATGGTTCTCTTTCGGAGTTATTTCGAATAAACCCTCAATTTTTTGTCTCAATTTTGCACCAACAAATTCAGAATCCACCATAATACGCATCTCCTATACCATTGAGCCTATTAAATCAGTATATGGTTTCAAATGCAATTTTCCAAGTAAAGCCAGAGTCGTCAGGAGCGGAAGGAGTTTTGTGATGTTCTTGTTGAACGTAGGCACAAAGTGTTCAGTGTGCGGATGGTCGAAGAGGGTCGAGAAAATCTTCATGAGAGGTGTAGCCAATTGCTCATAGCCAGCTTCATTGAAAAGCCAATGGCTGACTCGCCATCCCCAATCGAGATTAGAATACACATAGGAGTTGAACCACTTCTGGTATTTCCGAAAGGCATCTTTGCTGGTATCTCCTTCGCCAAGTGCATCGATCGCTACTTGTGCAGCTTTTTTCCCGCCAAGGACAGCGCCATCCCAGCCTTCTCCATCGAAATTACACACGCTCCCCGCAGCATCTCCAATGATCATCACATTATCTTTGCAGACTTCCAGTGGCTTTGAAGGATAGGTTAAGAGGTAGGGAATTTCGTGGGCAATATAGTAGCGAGGGCTCACACCCTGCAGAACGCGCCCTAAAATACTGTGTTTTAGAAAGGCATTGATATAATAGTTTAAATTCTCGCCACCATTCACCATTTCCTGAAGACCTGTTCCAGTAGCAACTGAGATGGATTCACGATTGGGAAAAATCCATAAATAGCCTGCAGGAGCCATAGCTTGCCCAAAAAAGAGTTCAATTTTGCATGAATTTTCACTGAAACCGCCCCAAAGTTTATCAATAACCTCTTTAGGTAGGGGAAAATCGTATTTTACGCAGAGCGCCACCTCATTTGGTTTCCAAGGACCTCGGAACCCTGCTCTGACGGCGACCGTTGAATTGGTTCCTTCTGCGCCAATAACAACATTGCCAAAGATTTTTTGCCCGTTTTCCGTCAGAACGCCGATTACCTTGCCATCCTGTTTAATAACATCAGTAATAAGAGTCTTAGTCACCAGTTTGGCCCCTGCTTCAGTCGCTTTTTCAGCCCACCACCTATCAAATTCGTTCCGATAAACCGTATAGGCTTTCACTTCACCTTGATTGGCGCTCCAGCTCTGTATGAACCCATTTAATCCGAGCAAACCTTCCTCACTTTGGAGCCATAAGGCGCCGCCCTCGACAACGCGTTGAAGTGGCGTATCCTCATGTGGGAAATCAGGAATCACCTCACAGGCAGCTTGCAGTTCAATGACAGACCCTGATGTATTCTTTTCGCCGGGATAGTTTCCTCGTTCAAAAAAGATCACCTTCAGGCCCTGCTCAGCCGCAATCTTGGCCGCAGCAGCCCCGCCAGGACCCGCGCCAACAATTACAATATCATATTTTTCCATCTTCAAACCTCACTCTATAATTCCTTTTATGTTTAAAATAAATTTTTTAAACCAAATAAAATTGGGTATTTAGAAGTAAATACTAAGAAACTTACCGACATGAGTCTTTTAAAAAATAAGGTAGGTGGGTACCATCTCATTAGGCGGGGAGGGGTGGAGAAGGGGGTTTGTATGAAAACTCGATAAAAAATAAAACAAGTAAATGAGATGGTACCTTTCACACTTTCCCAATTCGGGCATACCACTGTATTATTAAAATTTATATTTAAACTACTCTTTTCTTCAATGATTTTGCGCATTTTCGAGTTCTTTCTTTTGAGTCCTTTGTTGGTAACACGCTTTGCGCAATTTTTACGTTACTGTATTTCGCATTTTTCGTATATGCGCATTTGCTTTTTTTGGGAAATAGAGGCAAATATTACATAAAATGTTTTTTATAGAATAAGGTTCAATTTTAACAAAATAAGATTTAGTTAAACATTTATTATTGAGGATTGAAAAAATGCAATGGGAAAGTCTTGGTGATCCATTAACATGGCTCTGGATTGTCATCTGGTGGCTTATAGCTTGGTTAATGTTCTTTTTAACATTGTGGTTAATAGAAGGAAAAGCACACGCAAAACGAAAGCTCGGGGCAACGGCATTAGTCGCATTTCTTGCGGTTCTGATAATACCGCTTTTGCAAGGAGTTGCAGGATTAACAGTATTATTGTCCGGGCTCGCACCCTACATTGCCTATTTCATTGTAATTCTATTATTAAAAGGCTTGGCTGCGGACGAATGGAAGAGCGCTGTAATCGTGGGATTCATAGGGATTCTATTTTTACTGATAATCTACAATGCATTGACTATGGCTGGAGTCCCGAATTCTGCTGCATGGCCATTATTTGTTTAATAAATTTCCCTCTCTTTTTTTTATTATTTCAATTCCAATTGTTTTCAATCTAAATTTATTAAGGAAAGTTGAAATTGATCATCGAGGGTCCTGATTAGAGGAGCTCCCGCTTCGACTAGAAAAATTTCACCGGTAACGGAAATTTTATTGTCTGCTAAGAGATGGCCTCCAAAAGCACGCCCTTTCTGATCAGACACCACTAGATGTGCATGGATCATAGGAGTCCCATCTTTAAGGGTGACGTTACCCGAACAGGAGACAATTTCAAAATTCCCTTCTATCGTTATGGTTTTGTATTTCTTTTGATCCAACAAATAATAGCCTAAATTTGGAGTCTTAATGGCTCCAATTGCTGTGAAAAAGCCAGTTCGAATGGAATTTTCAGTAATTGCTTTAATTAGTGATTCGAGAATGTCATCGTTTGGTTCTAATTTAATGAAAAACATTCGAGATAATCCAATTTCTCGCACTTTCATTTTAGTTCACATTCATCTTTTAAAATTTTAAATCATAAAGGATAAAAGGTGATTGAGAGAAAGAACCTTAAATAATTTCTTATCAAAGAAACCATGGCGAGGAAAATGCGGTCGATTGCAAACCGAATATTGGATGTGAAACCAAGTGGAATTCGACGAATGTTCGATTTAGCGCAAGGAATTGAAGGCATTATTAGCTTAGGGATTGGCGACCCAGTCCCAGCGTTTGATACACCAGAGTTTATAAAAGAAGCAGCAAAAAATGCATTAGATTGTGGATGTTCCGCATATTCTCCGAATCTGGGATTTGTAGAACTGCGTGAGCAAATAATTAACAAATATAAAAAGGAATATAAGCTGGATTATAGTCTAGATGAGGTCTGTGTCACTTGTGGAGGGGGCGAAGCGCTTTATTTAGCCTGTCAAGCGCTGATCGATCCTGGGGATGAGGTCATAATCCCAGATCCCGCATTTTTAACGTATCCCCCACAAGTATCATTCGCAGGAGGGCACCCCATTCGAGTTCCTGTCCTTGAGGAAAATGAATTCTGTTTAAAGCCTGACGATTTGCTGGAAAAAATTACGCCTCAAACCAAAATGATCATCCTCAATTACCCGAGTAATCCAACAGGCGCCATGATGAAAAAAGCGGATCTCAAGGCGATTGCCGAAATAGCCCAAGACCATGATTTATATATCCTCTCAGATGAAGTTTATGAGAAATTAGTGTATGATAACAATAAGCATACCTGTATGGCGACTTTAGCAGGGCAGGATAGGGCAATTGTGGTAAATTCCTTTTCAAAGACCTTTTCAATGACAGGGTGGCGGGTGGGATATGTCTTAGCTAATAAAGACCTCACAAATGCGATGATGATTATTCATCAGATGAATGCAGTCGCTGCCAACTCTGCAGCCCAAATGGGCTGTGTCGAAGGAATGAAAAATACGGTCGAATACGAAAAATTTGCGAAACGGATGCTCACGGCATTCGATGAACGGCGAAAAACGCTTGTCGAGGGATTGAATGAAATAGAGGGAATTCGATGTCTTATGCCAAAAGGGGCATTCTATACATTCCCCAATATAACAGGAACCGGAATGACTTCTTATGAATTCGCAGAATTTCTAATCGAAAATGCGAAAGTCGTCACGATTCCAGGAAATGAATTCGGCGAGTTAGGAGAAGGCTACGTTCGAGCCTCCTATGTGGCTCCTGTGGAAAAACTAAAAGAGGCACTGGAACGGATTAAAGAGGCTTTAGCTGGGAAAAGTAAATAATCTTGGTACTGGTTGGTACTGAATGCATACCTTAGGTGAAGTGCCAGACAGTTATTTAAAATCATTTCTTCCGTTAGGAAAGAATATTTGGCGATGCTTTCAGAAATTGGGCTGGGATTATTGGAAAAACCAGAGTGACCTTATAAAAAATGGAGATTTAGTTTTTGATCTTTTAAAAGGACGGTTGAATGAAGCCATCCTCACTGCCAAAGAGGTAATTGAGGGGAAGATTCCAAAGCCGTGGCGGACCATTAGTTACACGCTATTTCCACCAGTTTGTCCCATTCGGTCAGATGCACAGCAGGGGACAATGAAACTAATTTTCGGAGAGAGTGTCGATACAACTTACACAGTTTTAGATGATATTACAATGGAAACGATGTATTTATTGAATTGCCATCTTGAGGATGGGCTTCCCGTGGATTGGTGGCTGGTTAAACCGACAGATGAACTGTTAGATCGCCGTCATTTAAAGTATGGGTATAAATTGCGGGACCTTCAGAACCATATAAAGGACTTATCTAAAGCAGCTTTCCGAATGATTGATATTTTACGGGATGTGCGTAATGAACGCGCGCCCTTTTGGAACACCTCGACTTATCATTGTGCAGCCGTTTATTTGAGCGGTGCTATCAATGCCATGCTTGAATTGTCTAATTATTCGACATATGCTACCTTATGGGATGGTATTTCAGCTAAGCGCGTCTATAATTTGCCAGAAACATGGTATGACTTTATTCCAAATCCCCCTTTCCTTCAAACCCTCCTATTCACGGGGCGCAGATCCTTTTCCCAGCGATGGGCTTCTTGGACAGGAAACAAGCTGTATATCGCCCATATTGAGAGCATAATTCTTGAATGGCTAAAATCCCAAGTGCCAGAACTCTTTGAGATTGGATTAATGGACCAATGGGAAGAAGGGATTCCCTATCCCAAGCAGAGCTTAATTTCCCACCAAATTTTACTGGATAATTTCAAAAAAACAGGAGCCTATTATCGAATTGATTCAGACCCTAAAATAAGAATGGATGATCTTGGAATCGCTCCTGAACAAGCCTTTGAGGGATTTTATTTGCGGGTGGATAATGAAACGAATCCAAGCGAAAAGGTCGATTCCTCCGCCCTCATAAGCAGAGGGTTAGGGCGCAATACAGAAATTTATCAAGATTAGCCGCTTTGCTTTTTCTTGGCAAAGAGATTCTTTAATTCACCCTGTAAAGCAGATCGAGCGGACATAGGATTTGCAGGTTTAGGCTCGGGTGGGGGCGGAGGTGCACCAGCAGTCATTGGTGGGGGCACTCCAAGAGGTCCTCCGGGGATTGGGGCGGGAGGTGTGGTGCCCCCAGCTGCTGGAGCAGGAGCTCGAGGGCGTTGTTCGATTTGAACCAGTCGCTTTTCTAAAGCATCAAGCGTTTGATTTACTTTTTGCACGCGTTTGGTCATTTGATCAATGGAATTGACTGAAAATTGGGTGATTTTATCGAGGACATCAGAAAACATTTTTATCTTCTCATCGACTGTATCACCTGAAATGGCTTCCATCAGTTTCGAAAAGTCGCTCATCTTTCAACCCTTTAATCTTATTTATTCTCTTTTCTTTCGCGCGAATAAAGACTTCAATTCCCCTTGAAGGGCAGACCGGGCGCTCACTGGCGAAGCAGGTTTTGGTTCTGGCATAGGAGGAGGGACGCCCATGGCAGGCATAGGGGGTGGAACGCCTGGTCCAGCTCCTAGAACTCCAGGACCAGCGCCTTTTGCGCCTGGTGCACCCATAGATGCAGGTACAGCAGGTTGTGTTTCAAGTTTTACAATACGGCTCGTCATATTTTGAATACGGGTTTCCATCTGGCTAATCTGGCCGGATAACTGATCGATGGAGTTTACAACTATCTGCATAACTTTATCTAATATTTCACTCAGTTCTTTCAAGCGTTGCTCGGCGGATTCGCCTGTAACTGATGCCATAAAAGACGCAAATTCACGACTCATTCGTCGAACTTCTCCTATTGTTCATACTACTTGATTTATCTTCAATAATCATAATTTTTTTAGGTTATTTTAATGAGGGATTTATCCTCAATAATCTCAAGTTCTTCTTGTTATTTATTTATAACGAAGCTTAGGATTTTTGGGGAATTTATTTTTTCCTATAAGTATTTGCAATTTGAGATTTTAATGCTTAACTAAAATCTGTAAATTTAAACTAATCTTAAACAGTAAATTATTGATTTTTACATTCAGTATAATGAATGCGATTAATCATGTCCATTTGGGAACAATAGCATGTTTTTTGGTTATCAATTAAAGAAATTTGGGAACTATTAAAGGGGAAAACTTAGAATTTCTCAGATTTTAGGAGATCTTTAAATTCATCGATTAATTTTCGATGCATCGTTTTCAAAATACTCTCATAGACTTCATAGAAAGCCTCGTCATGGATATTTCCGATCTCCTCATGGGCAATTTCATGGGCGATAAGGGGTGTAAGAATTACTTTTACCATAAAGGGATATGCTATAATATCCAGAGCAAGGTGCATAAGTTCCCCATTGCGTTGAAGTCGGATGGTGCCAGGGATATGTTCAGCATCATCAAAAATATCTCCTTCCATAATTTCAATTTTCATTCCATCGCTAACCATAGATCTGACAATTTCCAAAAGGTTTATTTCTTCCATACTTAATTGATTCTCGGGGATAATTCTGCGTGGTTCTAAAGCGCCCGCCAACTTTCGCCCGAAGGGACTTTCTACCTGTGAAACATTCATGCCGCTATTTCGAATCGCCTTAGTTAGCATTTCTTTCAATCTTGGACTCAATTCATGAACTACTATATAGCCCCGTTTCTTCAGTCGATCAGCAAGCACCGTGCGTTCCTCCGCAATGAAAACTACACGTTTCTTTTCGGCACGAGTGGTAAGTTCATGCAGAGATATTTTATCCTCTTGTCCAACTAATTTTAAAATCTTCAAATTTTTCAAAATGGAAATATTCTCAGTGGAATAGGCGTAATCCAGTAACCTTTGATAATCATCCGGGGTGGGATCCTCACTTAACTTTTGAAGAACAGTATTGCACATTTCTGAGAGAACATTAATAAATATCTTATAATTTTCATTCTGAACCAGCGCATCTCTTGAGGGTGTGACCTCTAATTTATCATAATTAATAAAGCCATTGACGCCGCCTTCTGGAGAAATTAAATTCAAAATTTTAATTCGATGTACAAAGGTTTGTATCATATTATCATTTGCCTTATAGCCTAAAGCTCCTTGAATCCCATGTTTATCGAAGGTTACGATAGCACAACTTTCCCTTTGCTGGAGCACTTCTTCAAAAGTTTTATTGATCGTTTGCCCATTAATTATTAGAGGGATATCAAAAAATTGGCATACTTGGGTTAAATAATTAAAAATAGCATCGGTAACGAAACCGGTTCTTGGTAAACAGAGGATAGTTGTCCCGTGGGTTCCAAATTTTCTAATATACGGAACCGCCTTCTGGGGAACTTCGCTTAAGGTTAACTCTTCGGCAATAAACCAGTTTTCTTTGGGATAGACACGGAGATACAGCGAGGGATCCTCCTCTCTTTTGGTAAAGAGGATTACTTCCGCACAATCTTTGAAAATCGCAAAAAATCCGCGCCCGAAAACACCAGCCCGTAAACCCTTCAATTTATCTTTCGAGGTGCCATACATCTTTAATAAAAAGGCATCAATATCCTGCACATTCATTCCGATACCATCATCAGTGATTTCTATGAGGGTGGGATAAATATTTACAATAATAGTGCCTTTGAACTGGGGATCCAAATCACAGTAATCTAAAATAGCGTCTTTTGCATTTTGAATCAATTCTCTGAATCCAGCATGGGCATCGCCGTATTTGTAGATCACTTCCTCCTTCAGATTTTTCCGATCAATTGTAACTTGGTGGAGTTTCATTGGTGCATCAACGCTTTTCAATCAAATATCTTTTTAACGAGTGCTTACTATTATAAAGATAGAAAATTAGAACTTAAATTTTAAGATGAGTAGCATGGACAGATATTGGCAAGAGGATGGACGACCCTTCTTATTACAAAATGAACAAGTGCTAATAACAGCGCCTGGGGTCACACCGAGGGTAGTATCTGGGCTCAATATTAAATTGAAAGAGTTGAAAGCGGGAACTCTATATATTACGAATTTAAGACTCACTTTTGTGTGTGAAATGAATAAAAAGGCGAAAGACCCCCGATTGCGATTTGATGGCTTTAGCATTTTTTATTCAGATATAAGTTCAGCTAAAATCGTGGGAAAGGGTTCTTTAAAGGTCGAGTGCGTCTTGGAGAAGGGCACATTGAAATCGAAGAAGGCAAATATTTACTTTAAAGATATCGCGAAGGAAATTCAAAGTGAGGCAGTGGTCCGAATTGAAGAATCACTCAAGGATCGGGGGCTCCCTGAAGTCGTGGACGAAACTGTTCAGGGAGAGGGCGAGAAAAAGAAAGCAAAGAAGAAAAGTGCGCCGCCTCCAGTGGAACGTCCACCCTATTCGAAAGACGTGGAATCACTCCTTGGTGAAATCAATGGAGAAGCAATTGAACTCACATGCCCGGCCTGCGGAAGTTTGATCAATTATCAACCTGGCATGAGAACTTGTCCAGCCTGCAAACGAGAGGTTAAATTCATCGCTGATTAAAATTAATTAACTAGCCTCTTTCTGGCTCAAGTATTTTGAGATGATCCCTCGCACGCATATATCGAATGCTTTGCGAACATTGACTCCATTAATGGCGGATGTTTCTATTATATCCCCTTTTATTTTTGCTTTCGATAGAATTTGCTCAACGTTTTCCTTGGTAATTGTACCCGGTAAATCGGCTTTATTCATCATAATAACTAGGGGAATTTGTAATAGTTTTTCATGTAACAAGTTAATTAATTCGTTTAAAGATTCAATATTCTCTTTCCAAGCGCCACGTTGACTATCCCAACAAAATATGATCCCATCCACGCCCTCTAAAATTACCTTGCGAAGATCCTTATGGGTTTTGCGTCCCGCAACGGACCACACTTGGAGATTCACCTTGCCGACTTTGGCAGTCATACGATCAAAGAACCCACCAAATCGCCCAAGATCACCCTTGGCATCAGTCCCTCCTTTAATACTGGTCAATTCTCCAACCGAGATGCCTTCCTTTTCATAGAGCCAATTGATAGCCGTCGTTTTTCCACTTAAGGAGGGTCCATAATACACGACTTTAAATACAAGGGCACTATCAGATCTTCTTGAGGGCATAACAACCGCCTTTCTTTCTCATTTTCCTTTCTTTCTTTATTTCTATCCTAATTTTATGAGCTCTATGACCTCTATGAATTTAATCGCATTGAGCCACTATTGTTATTTTATAAATAAGAATAATTCGTGCTTTTTATCCTATTCCGTTATTTAAAAAGACTTGTTTTTAGGGAGTATAAGATTCGTTATTAGGTTATTCAATCTTACAGAGCTTATTAAAAATTATTGTTGCTAGTGGCAAGAATTCTATAAAAAATTACAAAATTTTATAAAAAGCGCCCTGGAAAAATGCGCAAATGAAGCAAATGCGCAAATTTTTTCCAAAGGTTTAAAAAGAAGGAACACTTAAGAAAACTTGACTTCACCATTACCTATTTGGTGAGTCATCAACTAGCTAGAAAGGAAAAACGATTTCCGGAAGAAATTCCCTCATTGTATAGTGGGTGCTCGCCCAAGTCGGAGATACTTCGAGCTCCGTTTGAACCCGAGCAGTCCCTCCTATGCGTGGGTTAAAATCGATACTATCTTCCAGCATCGCGGGATAACGTCCTTCCAAACTTCCGAGTGTTTGCCCAAAGCAAACGGTATGAAGAATGTGTGGAACCCGGTGACGGGCGCACAGCCTGATAACCTTAGGGCTGGTCTTGCCCGATTGGAGCAAGATGGAAGGTTACCATAAAATGAGATTTTTATAGAAATTATCTCATTTTATAAGTAATCAGAAGGTTGTTGCAAATGGTTATTTTATCTATAGGATAAATGAATCATTTGAGGATGTAGAGGGGGTAGAAAAGTTTTGGTGCATCGAGGTTAGTTTTAGGGAAATAAAAAGAAAAGGAGTAAGGTAACAGAATTGTATAGGCCATGTGTGATGGCAGAAGCCATCGAATTATTGTCTGTATAATAATATACTAACCCCAGAATGAACCCAACAAGAAATAGGGGTATAATTCGATACACATCGAGATGGACTACGGCAAAAAGGAGAGAGGCAATGGAAATGCCAATAAAAAGATAGATTTTTTTGGATTTACAGGAGTTTTGCAATCCTTGCTGAACAAACCCGCGCGCAAAAATCTCTTCTATAGGACCCACCACACACATCATAATAATAACCCAAATGAGGAGTTCACCCACATTTGAAGTTTGAAAGAGGAGATTATAGGAAGATTCATTCGGATCAGGGCCAGTGAGGAAGTTTTGAAGAATTGCACCGAGAATGCTAGCGCCATACGCGGCAACGACACCGCCAAGTGCAATAAGTAAATGCTTTAGGGAGGGGCGTCTGAAATTTAGTGCATTTAACTTCCCTTTAAAAAGATAAACGGCAAAAAAGAGGGTAATTCCCAAGATTAGCAGTTCACCAATGACTGTTCCTAGCCATACACCGACCTTACTTCCGGGAGCAATAATTACTCCTGAAAGGTCGAACTGCCATCCGGTTAAAATTAAACAAGCTGCTTGAATACTTGAGATTATGAAGAGATTTACGAGGATTATGATTAAAACTACTATCACTGAAGTTTTCCAATTCCAGTTGGTTTCGGACCGTGATTTAATAGGTTCGGATTCGTTTGTAGAGTTCATAGAGCGTACCAAATAAATTATTTTATCATTTTAAGGGTGTCGGAAACAATAGAAGGCTTTCAAACCAACCAACAACTATATATTCAGGCGCCTTAAAAAATCTTCCAAATACGTCCTCCATTGATTATGAACACGGGGCATGTTCCAAAGCATTTTTCGATAAAGGTGCAAGATTTTTAAGAGATTTTCATTACTACTAAGTTTTCCGCCGATTATTTCTAATACGAATGCACGCCCATCTGAAGAAATTCCAAAGTTGGACCCGGTATGAATTAAATGCCCATTTTTCTGACCAATCTCCAGTTGTCTTACGAGAAAGGTTCTGTTGCCTTTGAAGCCAATTAACCATGAATCAGGAAATAATTTTTCAAAAATCTCGGAAAGCAAGAGGATATCATCGAGGGTGTGAAAGCGCCCCGACACAAATAAGATAAGCAAAAGCTCCTCAATTTGCCACAGAGCCTTTTTGTCGGAGAGACTTTCCTTATTCACCAAATCAATCCAAATTAGTTCTATTAAATGATAGCTATTCGTTCCTTAATAACTTACTGGCAATCTCTTGGAACTTGTTCTATAAAATATTAAAGTAGTATTTTGTCAAAGCGAGAAGAAAGATCTTATTAACTCAATAAATTATTATTTATATGATGAAATACCAAAAGTTTTTTTATTGGGTTTCTCCGCAGGATATTGAGCCAGTACTCGAAGAGTTTAAGCGGGTCTTAGAGAAAGATCAAATTCCAGAGCCTCGAGAAAGGCAATGTGAAACATTATATTATCATTCCCAACTAATGCATGTCCCTCCTTCCATATGGAGTAAGCAATGTTATCGGCAAGGGGCCTGGTTTCGGACTTCTCCATATGCAAAGGATCATTTGATTGTATCCAATTCAGCCTTAGATTTGCCGCAAGCTATTCGAAAAGGAGTTATTGAGATAATAAAGTTGGAGAATCCCCCGAATTTGCCGAAAGATCAATATTTAGAATTATTGGAGAAGAAAAGTTTTATAGAACGAGCCCCTGAAGAATGGTTTCATTTTTTGGAGCGGGAAATTCCTACTTTCAGTAGTTTTATTGAAAGAAAGCAATTAGGACTTTCACTCGATGAATTGTTGGAATGCCACTCTGCAAATCATGCCAATTTTCTTTTACCTCAGGGGCAGAATTATGGAATGGTGGCGTATAAAGGGGAAGATGTGGCATGCGCCTTGTTTCCTGAAGAATATGTCTGCTCAGCGTGTCTAGAACTCTTTGGAGTGCTCGGCGATCATTTACAAAAGTTGATAGTAAAGAAGTGTCCTGGTCTGAAATACGTAAATTTGGAAAGAAATGAATATTTTTTGATAAAGATCCTTGAATAAAAATGGAAATTTGGAAAAATTATTGCTCTAAATCAGCTTCTGCTTTTAAAATCACATTTTCTATTGTTGTCTGCGGGTGAAGTCCCACAAGAATCCGTTGTCTTTTATTCCCGATGAGAAAAGTTGGCACCGCTGAGCTTCCGACTGAATGAAGTTCGCGAATAGAGGCTTTTATAACCTCTAGATAGGTTTCATTTTTCCAACTTTGCTTCAATTGATCTGGGTCCAATTTTAAGTTTCGGATGATATCTAAGAGCGTTTCGTCTTCTTCGATATTTTTTCCTTCGAGAAAATAGGCGTGGAAGATCAAATCGTGGCAGGCATCGAACACGCCAAAATCCCTCGCAAATTCAGCGGTTTCCAATGCTTTTCGTGAGAGGCAGAGATTGGAGGGAAGGTTTATTTCAATGGCATTTTCGGAAGCAAGACGTTGCACATTAAGCCAAGCCATTTTAATGTAATCTGAATCGATGTCTGGCATCATTAAGCGAACCGGATGGAGTTCAAAGGGTCTCCAAATTGCATTTATTTCATAATTCTGTTTAATTCGTTTAACTACTTCATTTGCCAAAAAACAAAAGGGGCATATATAATCCGAGTAAATAGTAACATCTATTGGGGGCATTGACTTCCCTCTGCAATTATTCAGAATAATATATTAAGAATTTATTCGGGTTAAACTTATCTCAATGGGGACTGGGTTAAAAACCCAAATCATTAATAGTAAGCTTTGTTTCGAAAGACGAGCCCAACAATCCCACCACTTATTGCAAGCAAAGGATCGATAAACCAAAAATTATACCCGAATAGAAGAGATACATGCAAGGGTCCCGTAAGTGTTATATAGTAAGAATATATCGGAATAAAGCATCCAATTAGAAAAAATCCTCCACCTATAAGCGCCAAAATGCCTCCAGCCCCTTTCTCTGCACAAAGAAGCGCGCCCCCCATCAAAATTAATATACTACATAAGATCGTCACCGTTGCACTTATATGAATTCGATAAGTAAAATCAGCCCCATCACTGGCGAAAATCCCTGCACATCCGTTAAATAAAATTAAAACTCCGCTAACAAGCGTCTGAATTCCGCCAAGAATTCTACCTATATTAGCCATTTTTACTTCATCCCCATTTAGATTAATTTAGAAATTTTATTTATAGTTTATGGTTTGAAATTGAAGAATGCTTAAGTTTTATTTGCTTCCAAAATATTACTCTCTTTGATAACTATGGAATATTTTGTTGGTTTGGACTTAGGAACGACCGGAATTCGCGGGATGGTGGCGGATGCTGAGGGAACGGTTATTCTGAATACGCAGGAAACAATTCCCCGGGATATTTTGTATCAGGGATATCAAAATTTACCACCAGGCTGGCATGAACAGAATCCAGAGAGTTGGGTGGATGCTGTTTATCGAGTTTTGACGGCGATTGCAAAGGAATTAAAGGAGTTAGGGAATTCTACTGGAGATATACGTGCCATTTGCACCGATTCTACTTCTGGCACTATCCTTGCCAGAGATGAATCTGGAAACATATTAACCCCGGCAATAATGTATAACGATTTAAGATCACAAGAGGAAACCAAAACAATTCAAGCTGTTGCAGAAGAATTCAGCCAAAAAGTTGGCTATGAATTCAACGCGTCTTTTTCACTCCCGAAGATCCTTTGGATTAAAGAAAATTTACCGGCTATTTTCAAACGGACGTTCAAATTCCTCCATGCCAATGATTTTCTAGTTGGATTGCTTTCAGATGAATTTTTCCATTCAGATTCCAGCAACTGTCTTAAAGCGGGCTATGATTTCATTGATAATAAATGGCCGGATTTTATTACGGATCTAGGAGTCCCGTTGGAGAAATTACCCGAAGTGGTGCCTTCTGGAAAGGTAGTAGCAAAAACTTCGGAAAAGTTAGAAAAGTTAACAGGGGTTCCTTCTGATATACCAATTGTTTCTGGTGCGACAGATAGTATAATGGCTCTTATCGCGTCGGGTGCCTCGAATTATCAAGATATTTTTTCATCGTTAGGGAGCACATTAGTTACACGAGTTCTAACTAGCAAGCTCATTCGAGATCCTCAAGGACGAGTCTATTGTCACATATTACCTGGAAAAAGACGAATATATTTACCAGGTGGGGCGAGCTCCATAGGGGCAGAATGTCTTCAGGCATATTTTCCCAATATCAATTTCAAAAGTTATGATAGCAAAGCGTTGGAATATTTTCCAACAAAGGCTCTTACCTACCCCCTTGTTAAAAAGGGAGAGCGATTTCCATTTATTAATCCAATTGCAGAACATTTTTATATTGGACCACAAGAAAATGAATTCCAACGATATACTGCGTATTTACAAGCTGTAGCATTCGTTGAACGCTTATGCTTAGAAGTTTTTGAAACGTTGGAGGTAAAAATGGGTCAAAATGTTTATACCATAGGCGGTGCTACGAAATCGGAGCCTTGGTTACAAATACGTGCCGATGTCCTTCAAAAAAGGATCTACCGCCCGGAAATAATTGAAGCTGCCTATGGTGCAGCGATTCTGGCGGCTTCAACAGTTATATATCATGAGGATCTTTCTAAAGCAAGCAAAAAATTTGTGAAGCCGAAGCTGGTTATTCAACCTCGCCTTGAATTAAGAGAAAAGATTGAAAAACATTATCAGGAATTTCTTACTCAATTGAAGAAAAGATTCGGTGTTCAATTATAAACAGAAGGTAGGAATTCGTATGGATGCAAGTCTTAATAAGAAAAAAAAATTATTATTAGAAGTCAGTCAGCAGATGCAAAAGGAAGGATTGGTCATAGGACCTGGGGGAAATACCTCAATTAAAGATGAGGAGAATGTAATGTGGATTTCCCCTTCAGGGATCCCATTTATTGAAATGACCATTGAGGATTTTGTGCCCATTGATCTTTCGACTGGGAAAATTATTGATTCCAGACTGATGCCCTCTTCAGAGGTTCCCCTTCATCTGTTGATTTATCAAGCGAGACCTGATGTCAATTGTGTCATTCATGCCCATCCCCCCTACGTGATTTCCTTATCAGCTGTGGATATTCCAATTGAGCCCTTATTCCCTGATTTCGTAGTCTTCCTGGGACACTCCGTGCCACAGATTCCTTATGTCACACCGTGCACGGAGGAAATGGGAGAACTGGTGGCGGAACAAATAAAAGAGGCGCCCTCCTGCGTAATGAAAAATCATGGGGCGGTCACAGTTGGCACCTCGATTAAGGAGGCTTTTACGCGTATGCGGGTCTTGGAAACAGGCGCTAGGATACTTTTCCAAGCAAGATTACTCGGCACCCCTCAGGTTCTTACCAAAGCGGAGGCAGAAGCTATTTTGAATTTAGATATTGAACAATATCGAAAAAAGTTACTGCAAAAACCGGATGAAGAATAAAAAATTGGAGATTGATAAAAATGGCTAAGCAGAAATATAAAATTGTTTATATTGGGGCAGGGTCGTTCCGCTTTGCAATTCCTTGTGGGCTCAATATTCTCGATTTTGCCGATACGTTTCATCCCATCGAATTGTGGTTGGTAGATATCGATGGGGCTTCATTAGTGCTGATGGATAGGGTGTATCGACAGCTGGTCCAGATCCATAAGAAAGATATTACCATTCATTCCACGACTGATCTAAGAAAAGCACTGCCTGATGCTGATTATATCCTAATTTCGATTTCAATAGGGCTTCAAGAATCGGAATGGTGTGATATCCATATTCCATTGAAATTTGGAATTCCTCAGAATACTGGAGATACCGTCGGTCCTGGCGGAATTTTCCGAGGGCTTAGAACGGTGCCTGTGATTTGGGATATTTTGAAGGACATTGAAGAACTCTGCCCTAATGCGACGGTGATAAATTATACGAACCCTATGGGCACGACCATGTTGGGGGCGCTCCAAGCTGCGCCGAAAGTTCAATCGATAGGACTCTGTCACGAATTCTTCTATATGGGATCGGCGCAATTTGGGAAATTTTTGAGAGACTGTGGAATTACTGCTTCAACGCGGAGAACCTTTACGCTCTTATATGGCGGATTGAACCATTTTGCATGGGTAACACGCATGGAATATGATGGGGAAGATATTTATCCAAAAATGCGTGAGCATGCCGAATATGCTTTTCGAACTGGAAAGTATGGCAGACCCTACAATTACTATTTGCTGAATAAAACGGGCTACTTTAACTACGTAGAGGACCGGCATATCACAGAATTTCTCCCTGAATATTACAATTATTTCAACCATTGGCAGAAGCCCTTTGGCATCACGAAGTTACGGAATGTGCAGGGTATCCATTTAGAGAGAACCTTGGTTTATCTCTTGATCAATTTCCTTCAAGTGAGAACAAATGGCTGGCTTATTAAATTGGCTTTGCGTCCCATGGAAGGGGGCGAAAAGGCATTGATGATGGTGAAAGATCGGGAAAATAACGTCCAAAGACATCATGTTTGCAATATTTTGAATAATGGGACAATTCCCTCTTTGCCAGATAATTGTGTTATCGAACTTCCATGTTACTTTAGAAATAGGAAAATAACTCCTGCGAAAATTGGACCCCTGCCAAATTCAATAAATGATTGGGTCAAGTTACACGCAGAAAATCAGCAGTTGGTTATTAATGCGGCGCTTTCTGGCGATCTCGATGATCTAATGAAAGCGTTAAACGCAGATCCGATGAATGCCTTCATTGAAGATGAGGAAAAAATCGAAGCGATGATGTTAAATATGCTTTATTATCAACGGCAATGGTTGCCTAAATTTTCCGAATCGATTCCCACTTATGATGAACTAGTAAAAGGTAAATATTTAATTGCCAAAACAGAGTTATCTACGAATAATTTAGCCAGAAGAGAAAAATATTCACTAAATCCTCAGTTGAAAATGAAATCATGGCCCTTAAAATATGAAATATTTAATTGCATGTAAAAATATTTTTTACCATAAAAAAAATAACGATTAACCTCGGTATTTATCTAATACTCTTCTGTATCGGTCTTTTTCTTTTTTTTCTTTTTCTTTTTCTTCGTCAATTTCCATAATTTTGCGTTGTAGAACTACTATTTTTTGATCTGATTCATCGTGCTTTTCTTCTTTAACACTTCTCTCATCCATATTTGCCAATATTCGTCTTTCAGAGGTTCTTTCCTGAGTGCTTCTGTAAGCAGGCGGCTTGGATGGAATAACCGCTCTAGTACCATGAATGAAACATCCTATGAGAACGCCGATACATCCAGCCATACAGATATAGACCCCCAAACCGACATTATAGATTTCTCCTATCAATAAATCACCGAAGAAATTGGCGCCAGGTACAAAGAGGGTAAAAATTCCTCCTAGCATACCTGAAATCGCAGACTTAATCCCAATGATCGATAAAATTAAGCCGAGGAGAAACATTATTGGACCTGTGGCAATTATGAAACATAAGACGGATTCGCCACAAATATCAATTAAACCCCCTAAATTTGAGAAAAAAAAAGGTAGATTATCCAGCCATAGCCATTGAAATCCAAGATACATCTGGTACCAATTTAAAAAAAGTGATATTATGATCAATCCAAGATTCACGATAACGATTAATCTGCCTTTCAGTTGATTCTTCATTTTCCAGCCCCTATTAAAATAAATATTATCTCTAATAATTAGGATATGTTGTCTATCTTAAAAATTTTTATAAGAGTAGACTTATTTAAAATCGATTTTTTATTGAAGTATATTCAATATAGGCGCGTTTTCATCATCTTTAACGAATGTATGGACAATAAAAGTTTCGGTTTCTTTGATCCCTTCAAAATTGTGTAACTGATTAACAATAGTTGTTAATTCATCATTATCGCGCACATTTAACTCTAATATACCATCATATTTACCGAACAATCGAGAAAATTTGGTAATTTGAGGAATTTCTTTTAATTTTTTTTCATTTTCGCTTCGAATTTTCGTATTGGGATCTTCTCGAAACAAAATATAAGCGTGAACCCGTAATTCTTCAATTAATTGCTTGTTTAAATCAATAGTAAAAGATCTGATAAGACCTTTGTCCTGAAGTTTTTTTATTCTCTGTGAAACATATTGTCGCGAGATGCCAACTCTTTCGGCAATCTCATTTAAGGATTTGTGACTATCCTCAATGAGAAATCGTAAAATTTTTTTATCAATTTCCTTCAAATCACGCATTGTAATGATGTTAGAAGTTGACATAATAGTTGACAGATGCAATAGATTATTTAAATATTTCTGACCATCTGCCATAGGATTAAAATAAAGTTATTGCCAGCTGCTATATAATTAAGAAAAATTTATAAAGTAAAATCAATATCATTTTTTGGAAAAAAAATTAGAAAATAGTATTTTTATGTCGATTTGCCGACATTTTTAACCTTAATTCGAGAATTCAGTGAAAAGAGAAGAACAGATATGGTTGAAACTTTGCATCAAGCTGAAATTATTTCTTTAGATAGAGCAAACGAATTTATGACGCTCGCAGGGCGTTATTTAGGATTTGATTCTATCTATATCTGGAATGTGAATATCAATGGGTTCATTATTCAATTACAAACAAATGATACGCATTTAGAGGATTTTTGGCGTGAGAATTTCTTTCCAGCACCATTTGAGACCAATCTACGACCCCACGGTATAATTTATGCAATTGCTGGTATCTATAATGCGGAGCCCAGCGTAAGTTACAATGATGAAACGAAAACGGGGTTTCTTATCAATATCACCTCTTACGAGCGATTGCGGTCTCTGGCCCTCGGAATAGCTTTAGATTTAACGGAAGATCAGAAAAATTTGCATTTTATGCGAGGATCATTAATAGATATCAATGGCGAGGGCTTTGCCTTTATGGGACCTGTGGGCTCTGGGATCAATACCCACACCTTTTTACTCCTTGAGGTAGAGCGGTCCCGAATTCATTCGCTGGATTGGGTATATGTTGAGCAGATAGGTGGGGAAAAAGGGCGTATTTCTACTACCATCTCCGAACGAAAATTCTACCTCAAAAACAACATTGTCAAATTAATTCCCCGTTTAAAAATTCTGTATGAAAAATGTAAGAAAGAAGAGGACCATTTTATCCTTGATCCTTGGTGGATTGGCGGGAAGGATAAATATATTAATACCACAAGGATAAATGTAGTTTTCTTACTTAATCCAGATCCTACCAACAAAGAAATGGTGCGCCGTCTAACGAAAAAAGAGGCGTTAGAGAGATTAAGCAAAGCAGAAGTCCCTTTCTATAACCCACATATTGTGATGTATAATGAGGCGCGGAAGGAGCAGCAGCTAAAGTTTTTTGATAAAATTTTTGGCTTAATTGCCACTTATAGCGTCAATACAGCCAAACCCATGTTTGAAGTGCAAAAGGCTATTAAGAATATTATTCTATCAAAAGCGTATCTTGAGCCTATACAGGAAGAGAAGCAAGTTATTCAAATTGAAATAGAAGAAGCTTTGAAGCAGATTGATTTAGAAGAAGTCCGGAACACCGTTGTGGATATGGTCAATTTCTCCAATGTTGAAGCACCATCAGAAGCAGAGATTCGCAAAATGGCCGAAAAATATGGAACTCGCACGAAATTTGACAATTTCAATTATGTATCAACCGTCAAAAATAGGAGCGCGGAATTGACCGTTTATGTTGGATCACCCAAAGTTATCTTGACTAAGTTAAGTGAGCGTCAGCGAGAAATTGTCAAGACCCTTCCTAAGACGATCAAAGAAGTCCTCGAATACGTAAAAAGGGCGCCATTTATACGAACTTCAAGGACAATGTGTGAGAATGACTATTATACACCTTCCTGCACGTTATATGTGTCGGTCCATCGCAAAGAAATGGTGCGGCTCGCACACATGATAAACCTGACGCTCTTTCCTCCGAGAGAAAATAGCGAAGGACCGGAACTCTTCATCGTATATATCCCTGAGTGGCAGGAGAAAGATAGACAGATAGTGGTCTTTCCTGAAATCGGTGTTACATTTATTCTGGGTTCGGACTATTATGGAGAAGCAAAGAAAGGGTTTCTACGCATGTCAATGTGGATGGCGAAAGAAAAAGGAATGTTGGGATTGCATGCAGGTGCTAAGATAATTAAAGCACGTGATGCAGTTGATGGGCAGATTAAGAAATATTCCACGCTGATATTTGGTTTAACTGCTACTGGAAAAACCACGCATTCCTGTCATAGTCATGATTTGAATGAAGAGGATGGTGAAGGAATAGAGATTGTGCAGGATGATTTTGTCGCACTGCGTCCAGATGGAAGTGCATTAGGAACAGAGCGAGGATTCTACCTGAAGACGGAGGGTCTAAACCCCGAAATTCAGCCATTAATCTATAATGCCATTACACAGCCAGATGCAGTATTTGAAAATGTTCTAGTGGATTATAAGGGCGAAGTTTTCTTTGAATCTGATGTTCTGACAGGCAATGGACGTGGGATCATGCAGAAGAAAGATTTCGGGAAATATTCCAGTGAAGGCGTCAATATACCACCTCTTTCTGAAGTGGATGGGATGCTAATTTTTCTTATTACTCGTCGAAATACCATGGTTCCAATTGCGTCGAAATTGAATATTGAACAAGCGGCAGCCGCATTCATGTTAGGTGAATCAATTGAGACCTCAGGATCCAATCCCAAAAAGGCAGGGGAGAGTGTTCGGGTTGTCGGCACTAATCCATTCATTGTCGGAAGTGAATCTGATGAAGGCAACTGGTTTTACAATTTTCTAAAAGAGAATGAGGATAGAGTGCAGTGTTTCTTATTAAATACTGGCGGAGTCGGTGAAATCATGGAAACTGCCCCCGATGGAACCAAAATTCTAAGGCGTAAAGTCAATCGAATACCTATTAAGGAAATGGCGTCAATTATTCGAGGCATAGCACGGAATTCAATCGAATGGGAGCTAGAACCCTATTTTGGAACTTCGGTACCTAAAATGGTTGAAGGCGTCGATATGTCAAATTATGATCCGGCACAATTTTATTCGCCAGAGCAATTGAAGGATATGATAGAAAAATTCAAGAAAGAGCGCAAGGATTACTTGGCTTCTTTCAAAAAATTAGATAATAAAATTGTAACTGCCTTCTAATAGGCAATTTTTCCACGGACTTATTTTTTCTTTTTCCAAATTTTTTTGTAACTGTTTCTATTCGGCACTCGCGTCAGTTTTTCCATTAGATTTAATAGGATTCCCGAAAAATAATTTTGATGGAGGTTATCACTTGAAGATTTCGGAGTTGAAACTCGAAAAGAAAATTGCGATTTCACGCACGGATGTGCTACTTATCGTTGATATCCAGAATGATTTTATCCCAGGAGGCGCATTGGCGGTGCAGGGAGGCGATGAAATCATTGCTGGGGTCAATGCAACTTCTGCATTTTTTAAAGCCAAAGGGGCAAGGATTGTTTTTACGCAAGACTGGCACCCAGCCGATCATAAATCTTTTGCCAGTGCACATCCTGGCAAAAATCCCTTTGAAGCCTATTCATCGCTCGGTATTGGACCCGTGCTTTGGGCTGATCATTGTGTTCAGGGAGAAGACGGAGCAAATTTCTCATCTTTGCTCAATATGATTGTGGCGGATGCCATTATTAGGAAAGGAATGAATCCCGAGATAGATAGTTACTCTACCTTTATCGAAAATGATAAAGAAACGGAAACTGGTCTTTCGGGATATCTGAAATCATTAAAGATCGTCAGATGTTTTATCTGTGGGCTCGCACTCGATTATTGCGTATATTATTCGGCGCTAGACGGAAAAAGTCTGGGATTTGAGATCTATGTGATTATTGATTTAACTAGAGGAATTGACGATCCCAAGGGGAGTATCTCGAATGCACTCGAGACGATGACCAGTAAAGGAATCAAGTTCCTGAAATCCGCAGCATTAAAAGAATAAAAAAATAATTAAATAGAAATCAGAATTTCTTGATTATTATTTTAAATTATCGCTTTCATTGAGCCATTGTACAGCTTGAGCCGCTCGTTTCCTTAATTCGGGGTTTTGATCTTCCGCCATTAATCGTTTTAATAGAGGTAAAGCTAATGTGGCATGAGTCATTCCTAGGGCTGTAATTGCTACTGCACGCACATCGTCATCTTGATCTGTGAGTACCGTTGCTATTAGAGGGGGCCCTGCGACTTTATTACCTATTTCACCTAAAAATTCAGCTGTTTTAATGCGAACTTCTTTATTCGGATCTTTTAATTTTGAAGCAATTTGGCGAATCTCTTCTTCTTGTTGGTGTCTTTTACATTCAGGACATTCAATACTAACCTTTGAATAATACGAATAGTTGTCATGTTTAAAAGGCATTTTAAAGCCGCAATTCGGGCATTTCAGTAAATGTTCTAATGGATTATTGCAATCTTGGCATCGATATTCGATATTAGGGGCTGGATTTTCGATTTTGATTTCTTTTAGGCAGGCAGGACAATTGAATTGTTGGGGATCGAATTTTAAATAGGTGATTTTATATTGCTCTACTTCCTTTTCTTCCCTTTCTTCTTTTTTGACAGTAGGTAAGATTTCAGGTTTATCAATGAGTGTAAAATTTTTATTGCAATTAGGACAAAGGAGTGTCTTTCCTAGATAGGATAAATAATGCTCTTGTGTAATCGGCATAGATTTATTACAGATTGGACAGTTTAAAATTCTGATGAGCAATTCTTCGCAGTTAGGACATGAATAACGGATGGAAGCAAGGGGATTGGCTATTTGATGAGGGTTCCTACATTTTTGGCAATAAAAAGTAGAGCTTTGAACAGTAACTTCTTGTTTTACTCCTTTTTTGATTGATTTTTCTTCGAGAATTTTTTCTTTAGTAGAAAGAACCACTAATTCGGTTTTTGCTTCAGGTATGGGTGAGGCTGAGGCGAGAGATTTGCTGTGGAGTGGTAAAAATGCCTGCTTCTTCTTTCTTCTTTGTACTACAACCACCGAAGATATAATTGAGGCAATTGCTGCACCTATGAGCAAAAACCAGATCCAATATAAAGGTGTAGGTGGTGATTTTATTTCAATAACCGATAGTCCTGTATAGAGGGAGGTTGAATTATGATATCTACCATCAAAGCATTCAAACGAATAAGAATAGTTGCCAGGTATTAGAAAAGTCATATATCGATACACACAGCCATCGGAATAGTTATTGTCGGCGGGATTCAATTTTTGCATGGGGAAGAGCGTTCCATTAATTAAAATATTGAGAGAAATTGGAGCGTTATTATCTAAATCAGTATAAGTTACTGTGAAACTAAACAGAGTAGATTGAGTCCCAACCAAAGGATTGACATTTATATTTCTTAAAGTGGGTGCACAGTGATTTTTTAGGCGGCATAGCCATCCAAATGTGTTGTTTATCAGGATATGGTTGTTTGCTAAGGTATAACTAAAAAGAAGATCGTCATCTGCAATGATAACAAAAGCTCCCGAACCAAATTCCATAGCTACAACTAAATTGTAATTATTTAATTTAGCGCATAGAAAAGCATTTTGCTGAGCTGAAGTAATCAATGAAGCAGCGGCTGCAGGAAAATAGATCGTCTTTACACCTATGGTTATGGGATGAAGGTAAATGGCCGTAGCCATTCCAGTGCCTGCACTTGCACCATATGAAATATTGAATCGTTGCACTAAATTGAGTGCAGATCCCATGTTATCGCCTGTTAAGAGCAAGGAACCCCCATATTGCACCCATTGCTCAATAGCATCAATTTCAGCTGCGGTCATTGCTGATCCGCCTTCATCAATCCAAATAAGATCGAAATTGGTAAGGAGACTAGAATTAATAGTGGTGGTAATGTTGTTGAGGGTGGCGCCACGTTGAATGAGTTCTCTAGCAATAGCAGGATATCGTACTCTGGGATTTTGCTCTCCATGGGCTACTACAAACCCTATTCGGTCTCCATCTAACCTCGTTTTATTCCAACGGACTGTCAATTCAACAGAGGGACCATTATAGGGTCCATTACTTGTTAAATGAACCCCATCTGAACAACTAAAAGAATAAACATAGGTCCCTATGTTGAGAGGGGTATTAAATACAAAAAGAGTCCCATCCATGTAATTGATATCTAGCGGATTTTGCTGGCTCAGGGGATAACTTGTCGAATTTATGATGATATTCATATAGAGAGGTGGATTATTATCTACATCGGTGTAATTTACTGAAAATGTGAATATTGTTAAATTGCTGTACCCTTTATTGGGATTCACACACCCAGCGGTTAAAATAGGAGCTTGTTCATTGATTCTTGTTACATTCAACCCTGCATATAACATAGTTGAATTGGTAAATTTCCCATCGGAACATTCAAAGGAATAAGTATAAATCCCCGGAAGTAAGTACGTCAGGCATTGATACGTGCAACCATCTTTAAAGTTTGAATCAGCGGGATTCTGTCGGGTCATGGAGTGAGGAGTGCCATTGATTAAAACGTTGATATAAGCAGGGGAAAAATTTTCGGGATCGGAGTAAATCACGCTGAAATTAAATAAGGTGTTCTGGTTTGCCTTTAAGGGATAGACAGACTCAGAAGTCAATGTCGGCGGATATTTATTATTTATTTGCATGAATTGTATAGAGAAATTATCCATCGAAGCGGTTAATCCTGTGTAACTGTTGAAGTACAGGGTATTAATGCCAAGATTAAGTCCACAGGTATAACTAGAGGCGTAACTGAGGTAATCGTAATTAAAGATAATATCACCTGTTTCAAATAGAATTATTTCAAAGGTTCCGACTAAACTCCCACCTAAAGTATAATAATTCTGCCACTCAACCACGACTCGATTTGGGGCTGTGAGGTTGCGAACAAAGATATTGCAAGGATTGGCTGCCCTTAAATCGTCCCAATACGGTGCAATCATGTAGGTATAGGTGCTTGAAGGGAAGGGAACATTAGAAAAAGAAGTCCGGTAAACAAAGCTGACATATCCATTGGTGCATACATAAAATGAATTAAAAGTCAGATTGTAAAATTTGAATATGAATGGGAAGTAAAATTGCTGGGCAGCATCATCCGCCCCCGCCATGCTACACCGGATCCCACCCGTAGCATCAACCCATTGGTAAGAATAATAGGGGATCATTGTGTAATTTTGCAGGGGATTTTCTTCAACAATAGGACCACTATAGGGCCCTGCACTCGCGCGATAGGTTCCATCTGAACAATTAAAGAAGTAATTATAAGTTCCACTTGTCAAAATTGTGGAAAATTGGAAAATACAGCCATCCATATAGTTGGTATCCAGCGGATTTTGCGCATTCATGATATATCTGTTTGAATTTATAGTGACATTTACATTTATCGGCGGATTATTATCCTTATCGGTATAATTTACTTTAAATACAAAATTCGTAGCTTTGGCAAATCCATAACCGGGATTAACTTGCCCAGCGGTCAAGGTAGGAGGGTTTAAATTCCTTTTCGATACATTCAGCCCAAAGTAGGTTGGTGTCGAGTTATAGAATTTGCCATCCGAGCATTCAAAAGAATAATTATAGACGCCTGGTAGTAAATAGGTTTGATATTGGTAAATACAGCCATCGGTATAGTCCTTATCTGCGGGATTTTGTTTTTGCATCGAATGGAGAGTTTTATTAATCAGAACTCGAATGAGTTGGGGTCCATTATTATCCAAATCAGAATAAGTAACTGTGAATTTAAATTCTGTGGATGGAAACCCGCTATTTGGAATAACAGAAGGGGCTGTTAAGGTGGGTCCATAATTATTTACTATGTGGCTGAGCCATCCAAATGAATTGTTAATAAGGAGATGGTTATCTGCCATTGTATAACTGCCTAGGACATCCTCATCCACGATTATTACAAATGCGCCTCCCCCAAATTCCATTGCCACCACCATATTATAGGTAGTCAATTTAACACATAAGATTGCATTTGGTTGCGAAGCGATATTCAATGAGCTCATTGGGGATGGAAAGTAAATGGACTTTACGTTAAGGGTTATAGGATGAGGATAAATATCGGTGGTTGTTCCGCTTGCTGGAGAAGCTCCATAGGATATATTAAATCTCTGAACTAAGTTAATTGCAGATCCCATATTGTCACCTGTAATAATGAATCTACCACCATTTTGAACCCATTGCTCAATGGCATCTATTTCAGCTGTTGTCATCGCAGAGCCGTATTCGTCAAACCAAATAATATCAAAGTTGGATAAGATGGTTGAAGTAATTGTGCTGGAAATATCTGTAATGGTTGCACCCCGTTGAATTAATTCCGCAATAATCTGTGGATAAATTGTGCGAGGATTATCTTCTCCATGGGTTATCACAGTTCCAATCCTGATGCCATTTAACCTTGTTTCATTCCATAATAGTTGCGTTTCAGAAAAAGGACCACTATATGGACCTGCGCTTGCTAAATAGGTCCCATCTGAACAGTTAAAGTAGTAATTATAAGTCCCATTTGTCAAAGTTCTTGTATATTGGTAAATGCATCCATCCTTATAGTTGGTATCTAGTGGATTTTGGGGAACCATAGAATAAGTTAGCCCCTTTATGGTTACATCCACATAACTTGGAGCATTATTATCCGTATCGGTATAATTGATAGAAAACACGAAAGGTGTAATCCCAGCGTAGCCAATTTGGGGATTAACTTGCCCATTAGTTAGTAAGGGCGGATTCAAATTATATTTACTTACCGTTAACCCTGTATAGGTTTTGGTAGAATTATAAAATGTCCAATCGGCACATTCAAAGGAATAGCTGTAATTGCCGGGTTGTAAATAGGTCATATATTGATAGAGACATCCATCTGAATAATTGACATCGAGTGGATTTTGTTTAGTCATGAACCAAGGTGTTCCATTGATTAAAACCCTGATATAAACGGGAGGATAGTTATCTTGGTCAGTAAAAATTACATTGAAGTTGAATAAGGTCGATTGGTTTCCAGTTGAAGGATTGACAGACCCACTAGTCAATTCTGGGGCGTAATTATTCCCGACAATAGTGAAATTGGCATTTGTATTTATAAACTTAAAGATATAGGAAAAGGCCCCCCCCATGACGTAAAAAGTGCCATTTAAAAGGAGCCCCGTACTTTTCTCATACCAAACCATACCCCCTGGGAGTGTTAGATCTCTTAATTCCCATACTTCGATAGGACCAACTCTCGGCAAAAGATAAACCAATTCCCTCGTAACATTGAAAGTATGATCCCCTTCGCTAGCTCCTGCAATTGGAATCGAATCACCAATTTTAGTAGAGGTGAAAATCCAAACGGGTGTGTGGGATCCAATATTAAAAATGGGAGTAGTACTATTTATAATAGTTCTAGTTTGAAGATCCTCATCCCATTCATAGAGATATCCCCCTAGATTCCACAAACACTTAGCAACATGACCTTCAAGATTAGAATAAGTAAAATTCGATGGCATTGATCCATATCCCGGTTCTTCAAAGGTATGATTTATATATAACCCATTGAAAATGATTGGCGACTCTACCAATGGCCCAGAAAATGGTCCTAAATTTACGGGATAATTCCCATCAGAGCAATTGAAAAAATAAACATAATGCCCCTTTAAAGAGAGCTCTGTGCTAAATTCATATATACAGCCATCGATAAAATTGGAATCAAGCGGATTTTGCTTCTGCATCGAGTGTCCCGTTGAATTTATTTTGACATTTATATAGGTGGGCGCATTATTGTCTGCATCGGTATAATTCACAGAAAATTGGAAAAGTGTTATTCCGAAAGACCCCCTATCAGGATAAACACGCCCATTATACAAAATGGGCGCATGTGTATTCGCACTGGAACTCACGATTAGTCCCATATAGGTAATGGTTGAATTGGAAAAACTACCATCATTACAGATAAACGAATAATTGTAAGTGCCAGGCTGTAAATATGTTAAATATTGATATAAACATCCATTTGTGTAGTTATTATCAGCGGGGTTTTGTTTTATCATTGGATAGGGTGTTTTATTTATTAATACATTGGTGTAGAAAGGTTGGTTGTTATCACGATCAGTATAATTGACCCTAAAATTGAATTGGGTTGTCTGAGTCCCTGTCCCAGGAGTAACAGAACCACCTGATAAGGTGGGGGGATAATTATTGGGTTGAAATTGGATACTCGTATTAACGAAAGCAAATGAATAGTAGTAGGTGCCCCCAGAGTAGTAAAAGGTCCCATTTAAAAGGATCCCAGAAGTTTTTTCATACCACAACCGGCTCGTCGGTAGCGTTAAATCTTGTAATACCCAGACATCGACAGCGCCGCATCCGGGAAGAAACGCTGTTAATTGACCAGTTACATTGAAAGAATGATCCCCTTCGCCATCGACAGCGATCAGAACTGTATTGCCCAGCAAGACATTGGTGAAAATCCAAGAGGGATCATGATTCCCATCCCCAAGTGTAAGAACGCCTGCCATATTAGATACAACCCTAGTCTGTGTATCTACATCCCAAGTCGTGAGACCTATCCAATTATTCCATGATACATGAAAAAGATTTGCCGAAATCTGTGAATAAACGAAGCTGGATAAGCCGCTCCCCATTCCAGAGAAAGTTAAGAGATGATTTATATACATCCCGTTAATCAATGCTGAATTTTGAATAGGGATTGATGGTAATTTTTGAGATTGATTTAAATTTAAATTAATAAAAAGGTAATTCATGCTGAATAAGGTAAAAACACAAGAGAAAATCATAATCAAACAAAATATTGAAGAGATTTTTCGTCTTATTTGCATAATTTCAAACTCCTATCCCTTTAAGGTGGGGAATTTTTTCCCCAATCATATTATTCCTCTCTGAATTTCCTTTCTCCTTTCTTACTAAGAGGAAGTAAGAGTAATCTCATCTAGAAAATTCTAATATTTATAGTATTCGAACATAATAATTGTAATTTTCATTTATATTAAATAGTAG
>Ga0315279_10002269_pt1 | contig 29363 bp, 22 predicted proteins | sample YL17G06_20_MG_FD_203694 | JGI IMG/M metagenome (GOLD analysis project Ga0315279, IMG submission 203694) | Sediment microbial communities from Yellowstone Lake, YNP, Wyoming, USA - YL17G06_20 | ecosystem: Environmental > Aquatic > Freshwater > Lake > Sediment | place: USA: Wyoming | collected...
AGGAGCTTGGAGACGGGCAGGATGTCCGCGGGCGGAAGGCCCAGGAGGGCGGTCAGGGGGTAGAGGACGTAGCCGAACAGGGATTTGAGGGACCATTCGAAATGGAGGCCGAAGAGCGTGTTGAGGCCCCCGCCCGCCCAGCCCAGGATCATGTCCAGCAGGGCCAGCAGGCCGAGGACGGCCAGCAGGAGGGCGACGATCCCCCCCAGCAGCTTGAGGCCGTCGTTGGCTCCGTTGATGACCGCGACCATGATGTTGTCCTCGCGCTCGTAGTGGGGCTTGACCTCCAGACCGAGCGTCCGCGGCCTGCCGGTCTCGGGCATGATGAGCTTGGCCATGACGATCGAGGCGGGTGCGGCGATGATCGAAGCCGAGACGAGGTGCCCGGCGATCGTCGGCAGCAGCCGGTTGAGAAAAATAACGTACACGGCCAGGACGGTCGAAGCGATCGTGGCCATGCCCGCGGTGATGATCGTGGTCAGCTCGGACAGGGTCATATCCGAAAGATGGGGCTTAACCACGAGCGACGATTCGACGCCGACGAAGATGTTGCTCGAGACGCTCAGGGATTCCGCCCCGCTGATGCCCATGGTCTTGGTGAAGACCCGGGAGAAGAGGCGGATGAAGAAGGGCATGACACCGGCGTGGTAAAGGGCTCCGATCAGGGCAGCGAAGAAAATGATCGTCGCCAAGCCCTGGAACAGGAGGAAGTTGCCGAGGGACGTCTCCCCGGATTCGTTCGTCGCGCCGGGGGGCAGGGCTAGCCGGCCGAAAATGAAACGGGTCCCGGCCTGGGCGCTGTCCAGGACCTTGACCACGGCGTCGTTGATGAAGAGAAAAACTTTGGTCCCGGCGGGGACGACGAAGACAAAGAAAGCGAAGAGGAGCTGGAGGCCGATGCCCCAGGCGACCACCCTCCAGTTGACCGTTTTCCGGTCGCTCGAAAGCAACCAGGCGACGAAGGCCAGGACGAAGATGCCCGTGAAGCTGATTAGATTGTAAATCGTCATGGAAGCTCCTCTCTTTCCGGCGCCGGAGCGTTCCGGAACCCTACCTGAGAACGTCCTTGTCCTTCTGGAATATCTGCTTGAGCTGTTCCTTGCTCACGATGTGCCCGGTCAAATTGACCGAGATGGTGGACCGCAGAGGGTTGTTCGCCTTGAAAGGTTTAAAGCTCGGAATCTGCGCTTCGCCTCCCGGAAGAAGGATACTCGCTACCTGGGATCGCTGTCAACAATATGAAAACGGACGCGATTCTCCGTTAGCAACCTTGACAGAAGGGAGTAGAGATACTATACATGAAAATCACAGAATTCAGATGAAGATCATCGTCTTTACAGGATATTTTTATCCCCATAAAGGCGGATTGGAATCGTTTGTTCTGGACTTAGCGAAGCGCCTTTCAAAAAAGCACCAAGTCACAGTCGTCTGTCCAAATACGGATCATGGTCGGGGAGAAGAGACTTCCGACGCCTTGAGAATCCTCAGGCTTCCGGCCATTGATTTCATGAAGGTCTATCCGATCGTGTATTCGACATCCAAGCTGTCAGAGCTGGAAGCCCAAGATATCGATTTGGTGATCACAAATATGCGGTTTTTTCAGACATCCTTGATGGGAATGAAGTTTTCTCAGAAAAACAAAATCAGATGGCTCCATATCGAGCATGGAACGAGTTTTGTCCGGACGAACAGTCTCTTCTTGTGGTTGGCATCGCGATTTTTTGACCTCACTTTTAGAAAAAAAATACTCAATGAGGCCGATAAAGTCGTCGCCGTTTCGGACGAAGCCGGAGAATTTATCCGCAGGCTTTCAAAGAACAAAAATCCGGTCGTGATCCATAATGGAATAGAACTTGAGACTATTCCCCGACAGAAGAAAACGGGTCTCAACAAAAATTTGATTTTCGTGGGAAGAACAATTTATGGAAAAGGCATCCAGGATTTGTTGGTCGCCTTCTCTAAAATCAAACAGCGAGGCCTCCGTCTAACCATCGTGGGAGACGGCCCCTACAAGGCCCGCCTCAACAAGCTCGCCCATTCTCTTCACATCCAGGACAGAATCATTTTTGCGGGGGAAAAAGCAAGAGAAGATGTTTTGAGATTGCTCTCCGAGTCGGACATCTTCATCAATCCGAGCTATTCAGAAGGACTGTCGATCTCAATCTTAGAGGCGGGAGCCGTCGGTCTTCCCGTGATCGCCACGGATGTTGGAGGGACAAAAGAACTCATTATCCCTCATCAGACGGGACTTCTGATTCCCCCCAAGAATCCGGCCGCCCTGAGAGAGGCCATTGAATACGTTTTGGAGAATCCTGATCAAACTCAGAAACTTGCCGGAAATCTCAACCGCCTCGTGCGAACGAGCTTCGGGTGGGGGGTCCTGATACAGAAATGGGAAAAAGAAATAGAAGGCAGAGAGGATGAAAACTCAGTATTGCATGGTTTCGGTTGATGTCGAAGAGGACCTCAACTCGAATCCAAAAACCTATAGGGGAGTAGAGAATCTTAATCACCTTCTGGTTCTGTTTGAAAAATATCACATTTCCTCGACGTTATTTGTCACCGGAGATGCTTTAGAGAAATATCCGCAGGATGTTCTCCATTGGTCGAAAAGGCACGAAATCGCTTCCCATGGAAATCTCCATAGGCCCCTATCTCTTGCCGATACCGAACAGAGGGAAGAAGACCTCCGGGCATTCCTAAAGACGTACGAGAGAATTCTTGGAAGAAGCCCTCTTGGTTTCCGGGCTCCTCAACACACGATTGACCAAACGCAATTCCGGTTATTGGAAAAACTCAATTTTCAATACGATTCCAGCGTGGTCTCCAATTATCTTTTTTTAAGAAAATATGTGGGTTTTAAGGGGAAAGCCCCTAAAATTCCCTATTTCCCAGATTCTTCGGATTATAAAAAGCAAGGTCGGATGAAGATTCTGGAGATCCCCAATCCAGGGCTGGCGGGAGGATTTCTTTTTTGCGGGACTTGGATTCGTTATTTTGGGCCCCATTTTTATAGCCTTCTCTTGGACATCAGTCGCCTCCATTACCTCAGCTTAGCCGTACACAGTTGGGATACGGTCGTCCATAGAGACCGATTTCAGAGAAACAGCGGCCAGAAATTTTTTGGTATCATGGAAAGCCTCCTCAAAAAAATGCGCCGAGAGGTTGCTTTTTTGAGGGGAGATGAGATCCGGCAGATGGAAGCAAGAATCGGAATCTCGTCCAGGACTCCGTGAACCCAGATGGAAGCTCGAATGCCGGCAGCATCATTGACGGAATTTTTCGGCACATCAAGAATCCGAGTGCTTGAATTTCTTTAAATACGGACAATTTTCAAATTCGCGGATTTTCCGGTCACTCGGCTATTACAATTTTTTCAAATGGAATATTTCTGACACGATCTGACGATAAAATGAAACGGATAACCACGTTTGAGTGATTTCGAATAAACTTGACATTCTCAAACCACGATTGATCGCCTTTGAATTTGTCGGCGTTTTCAGGTGTGAGAATGACATTGTCATTTCTCCAATATCGCGCGATAAGATTGTTATCTCGTATGCTCAACCTATATGCCACTCCAAGCTCATCACTGAAATATGTGCCGACAAAATCAACCAATTTATCGGAATATAGAACAAAGGGAATGCCTTTCTTGCTGTTTTCCTTATCCTCATTATTCACTTCAGATTTGGAATTCTTAATAAAATCTTTTAAAATAATGTCGGCAATTTTAAAGCCGTATTCCATTGGGTTTATGCTGTAGTAATTGCTTAGAATGGCTATACCGGTCTTATATTCAGGAAAATAGAGCATGGCTGCCCGATATGCGGCATCATGCCCGCTATGCAATACAACTTTTAAGTTCTTGTACGTTGTAATGCCCAACCCAAAACCATAATCGGTTATTTTCCCAGACTTCAGGATATCTGTTTCAGTTAAAAACCGATCAATTAATTTTCTATTACCAACTTTGATCTGGGAAAAATTGGATATCCATTTTGCCATATCTTCACTCGTTGTATTGACTCCAGTTGGACCAACATAAGAATAACTCAAAATTCCCTTAACCAGATTTCCGTTATTGTTCCAATAAGGAAAGGCTCTATTTTTCAAAATAGCAGTGCAGTCATCGTAAAAAACGGTATTGGTCATGGAGAGAGGAAGAAAAATATTTTTATAAGTCCAGTTTTTAAAGCTCTCTCCGGAGACTTTTTCGACAATTTTTGCCAATAAAAAATATCCGGTATTTGAATATTCCAATTCTTCGCCAGGCTGAAAGTTCAGTTGATTTTGATTTTTCATGAGCTCATAGATATAGTCTGATCCAAGTTGATCAGCGGTTGTGATGCCGGCTATTTGCAACAGCGTTTCCATTTCCCTTAATCCGCTGGTATGATGAATGAGATGTTTGATCCTGATATCATTCATAGCCTCAGGGATATCGACAAGATATTTGTTGATTTTGTCATTCACATTGAGTTTCCCTTGCTCCTCAAGTAATAAAATTGAAAAAGCCGTGAACTGCTTTGATACCGAAGCTATATGGAAAATTGTTTTTGCAGTAATCGGTATGTCATATTCGAGATTTGCCATTCCATAAAACTTAGAATGAACAATTTTCCCATCTTCAACTGCAACAACTGCCACACCAGGAGAATTGGTAGTGGCGAACCTATTAAACAATTGATTGACACTTTCAATTTCCTGCGGAAAACAGTTGCTTGACAGGAATGCCGCAACCAATAAAGCAAGTAATTTTTTCATTTTTTCCCTCTTATTTATGGTACTGCTACTGGGGGTCGGGTCTTGAAGCCAAGCTCACGTCCCAGTCCTGCAATTGTGATTCTCTTCTCCAGTTCCACTCAGAAAGATAGGATTTTCCTTTTTCCGCGGCGCGGAGAATTTCCGCTCTGGGCGATGAATCTCGCCTCTCAACCACGCTGGTAATATACTTTCGGCCGCGCGGCGATGTCAATCGCCACAATAAGCGGCGGCAGAAGAGCATGTTGGGGCAGATCATCGGGTCAACCTCATAGAACTTCCTGATCATGGCCGCCCAGCCCTTGGAAGGGATGCACTTCAGCTCAAAAGCGATCCGCTCCTCGCTGTCTTTGACTTCTTCATGGATAAAACCTCCTTATCTTCTTCCTATGCTTCGCCGAGAAAACCTTTTTCCCCCAGCTAAATCCCCAGAGACGCAATCCGCGACCGCTTGTCGAATGCTCTGACCGCTTATATATTCCGACTTCTCATATGATCGAACATCATATATATCAGTCTATGAAAACAAAGAGGACCGGCCGAAGCCTGAAAGCTCATTACAATGAATAGGAAATTTGTTATTCTAGGAGATAGAAAAGGATGACCTAGTGTTGTGTCTCGCAAATAACTTGTCTTTTTCAACAGGTGATCAAGAGTAAGATTTTATGAAAGGAAATTCTGAGACGGCACACTAGGAGAGCCAAAAAGTTGATCGATCTGAAGAGCAGGCACTCTTTATTTTGGATTCTCCAAACATCAAGTTGGGCTCTGTATCTCGGACTCATCCTCATAACCTATTGGGCCAGGGGAAACCTGACGGCAGAGGTTTTTAGAGGATACGCATCGTCCATAGCCATCAGTTTTTTGGTGACTCTCTTCCTCCGCCTCTTATACAGAAAAATAAGAATCCAGGACCATTCCGTCTTTTCGCTCTCTTTCAGAGCCTTCGTTTTGACCTTCCTGGGTGGCAATATCACCGTCTGGATGTCGATTCTTCTCGAGAATTTATTCTTCAGAATGCAATCCCACGGCGCCGGCTTAACCTTCAAAACCTATCTTGCCGCCATCGTCTCGTGGACTATCCCCCTCATCGGATGGAGCGCGCTCTACTTCGGCATAAAATTCTGGCAGGAATGGATTATCCAGAAGGAAAAAGCGGAAAAAGCCAACGCCCTGGCCCAGACGGCGCAGCTTCAACTGCTCCGGTACAGGATGAACCCGCATTTTCTGTTCAACGCTCTCAACTCCATCCGGGCCCTGATATCCGAAGACAGGGCTTCCGCCAAAAACATGATCACCGAGCTTTCCGAATATCTGCGTTATTCGCTGGTGAGCAAAAACTACGAAAACGTGCCTCTCAAAGATGAGATAGAATCCGTTCGCCATTATTTCGTCATCCAGAAAATAAGGTATGAAAACAAACTGGACGTCTCGTTTGACGTTGACTCCGCGGCTGAGGAATATCCCATCGCCAGCTTTCTCCTCCATCCCCTCGCGGAAAATGCCCTAAAACACGGGATGCGCACCAGCCCCCTGCCTCTCAAGATCCAAATCAGCGCCCATGCCCATCAAGGTATTCTCCGGATTGACGTCATCAATTCCGGTGCGTGGGTCGAACTCGCAGATCAAAAAAGAGAGACTGCCATCGGCAAAGGATTGGACAACGTGCGCCAGCGCCTGGCGGAGGCTTATCCCGGGAAACATCATTTTGAAATATTCAAAAACGAGGATTCTGTCCATGTCCGGCTGACGATCGGAAAGGACGTCCGGAGATAAGGACCATGGATTCGAGCAAGCTCGAAACCCAAAAAGCTTCGTTTTGGGTCTTGCACATATCGGGCTGGCTGGTTTTTGCGGCGGCCACGGTCGTCTATGCTTACGAAGGAAAATGGACGGATATCCGTCGCTTAGCCCCGTTTTTGATTCCTTATTTGGCCGCGTTTCTGACCTGTCTTCCCCTTCGCCTTTTCTTCAAGAGAATCCGATTTCATGAATGGCCTTTGAAATATTCGCTCCTGACTGGAACCGCCGCTTCATTTATCGCGGCTAATATATGGATGGGAATAGATTTAATGATGAGTCTCTTCATCCATCAGCCGCCCTATATAAGGGCTCCCATACCGTTGAGACAGGTTTATCTGATGTTCATTCTCAGGAGAGGAATACCGCTTCTGGGATGGACATTTCTTTATCTGGGAATAAAGATCCGGAGGGAATGGAAACAGCAAGAGCAGAGGACGGAAAAAGCCAATGCCCTGGCCCAGACGGCGCAGCTTCAAATGCTTCGATACCAGCTTAACCCCCATTTTCTTTTTAATTCGATGAACTCGATCAGGGCGCTGATCGATGAAGATGAAACAAAGGCCAGAGAGATGATCACCGAGCTGTCCGAATTTTTACGCTATTCGCTGGACAGCAAAGATTATTCCAATGTTCCGCTCAAGCATGAAATCGAGGCCATTCAGCACTATTTCGCCATCCAGAAGAAACGATACGAAGACAAGCTCGAAGTCGTCTATGATATCGAACCTCAGGCCGGCGAGTATCCGGTCTTAAGTTTTTTAATCCATCCTCTCGTCGAGAACGCCGTTAAATATGGAATGCGCACCAGCCCGATGCCTCTCACCGTTCATCTGACGGCAAAAATCAGGGACGGCGCCCTCATGATCGAAATCAGCAACACGGGACGTTGGGTCGAATCGGCCGATCACGAGGATGAGATAAGCGCCGGCACGGGAACAGGTCTGGATAATGTGCGCCGCCGACTTGAAAATGCTTTTCCCAACCGCAACCGGTTCGAAATCGTTGAAAAGGAAGGACGTGTTCAGATAAAATTGGAAATAAGAAGATCTCAGGGGACTTCGGATGAAAAAGCCCTATAACGTTCTCGTCATCGATGACGAACGGCTGGCCCGCAAGGATTTGATCTCCCTTCTCGGCGCTCACGACAACATCACGGTCGTCGGAGAAGCCGATGACGTTCCTTCGGCCGTCAAGGCCATCGAGAGGCTGAATCCGGATGTCATTTTCCTGGATATCCAGATGCCGGGCGACTCCGGGTTCGACCTCCTGGAAAAAACCGACGTGGAGGCTCAGGTCATCTTCGTCACGGCCTACGACGAATACGCGATCCGGGCCTTTGAAGTCAACGCCCTGGATTATCTCCTCAAGCCCGTCAATCCCGATCGTTTGGCCAAAGCCCTCGAGAAGCTGGAGCTTCATGAACAGGAAACCGTCGCGAAAGTCCGAAAGCTCAACTATGATGATCGGCTGTTTTTATTGCTCGGCAGACATTTCAAGTTTTTGACGGTCAACACGATCCTGAACATCAGCGCGGCCGGCGATTACTCGGAAGTGCTGACGTCCGACGGGCACAAGGGGTTGACTCTCAAATCCATGAAGGAGTGGGAAACGCGGCTTCCGGCTCAGCACTTCATCCGGATCCACCGTTCGACCATCATCAACATGGAATTCATCGACCGGGTCGAGGAGTGGTTCAACTTCTCCTTCAAAGTCTATCTCAAAGGAATCGAGGAGCCTTATTTGATCAGCCGCCGGTATGCCACCAAGCTGAAGGAAAGGCTGGGCTGAAATTAGACCAACCCTCGGCCGCCTTCACCTAACCTCGTTTCATTTCGCCTTTGATCGAGCCCTGCGATCTCTCGTCGATTTGGCTTTTACGGCCAGCCGGCTTGGCGAGATAATCCCGAGGAATACATCAGCCTGCGCCCATCGTCCGAATTCGCGATTGACGGAGAACATCATCATGAATCGACGACATCGTTTGCCTTTATGCGGTTGGCTCCTATTCGCCATCCTCTTGTGGCCTGGCTTCGCGGCCGGGAATGAAAAACTCCAGCCCCTGAAACCTCTGCGCACGAACACTCCGCCTGTCATCGACGGCGTTCTCGACGACCCGGTCTGGACGCAAGCGCCGTCGGAGACGGGGTTTCGGACCTGGCGGCCGGACTTCGGCAAGGATATGCACGAAAAGACGGTTGTTTACTATGCCTATGACCGGGAGAACCTCTACTTCGCCTACCGCTGCTATGACCGCGAACCGTCCAAAGTCAAAGCCTCGGTCACGGCCCGCGACACCATCAACCAGGACGACTGGATTTGCCTCAACCTCGATACCTTCAATGATCAGCAGTCCCTTTATGCTTTCTACGTTAACCCGCTCGGTATCCAGGGCGATTCCAGGTTCGAAGGTGGTGTGGAGGACTACACGATCGACGTCGTCTGGTTTTCGGCGGGCCGGATCGACGCCGAAGGCTATGCCATCGAGGTCCGGATCCCGTTCAAGAGCATCCGCTACCGGCATCGCGAGCCCGTCGAGATGGGCATTATCTTCGAACGGAATATCAGCCGGCTTTCCGAAGCCGGCACTTACCCGCCGCTTGACCCCGCCCGGGGCTATGATTTCCTAACGCAGACGCGACCACTCCACTTTTCCGACATCAAGCACTACACGCTCCTTGAATTCCTCCCAGACGTCACCTATGGAAAGACAAGCCTGGTTGATCAGGGAACGCTGGAGCCGCAAAAGGCGAGAAGCGATCTCGGCCTGACCGCAAAATACGGCCTGACCTCCGAGCTCGTCCTGGACGGAACGATCAACCCCGACTTCAGCCAGGTCGAATCCGATGCGGGCCAAGTCGATTTCAACCTCCGGTACGCGCTTTTCTACCCCGAGAAACGGCCTTTTTTCCTGGAAGGCCGGGAGAAGTTCGTCTTGGCGGCGAGTGAGCAGGGGAATCCGCTCGAATCTGTCGTCCACACCAGGACAATCGTCGACCCGCTTCTCGGGTTCAGGCTCAACGGCAAGGTGAGTCCGAAGGATACGATCGCCTCGATCTACGCCCTGGACGAGCTCGCGTCGGGATCACCGACAGACTATGCCCACGTCACGATCGCCCGCTATAAGCATGCGCTGCGCGACGATAGCTATATCGGAGGGATCTGGACCGGCCGGTTCGAAGGCTCCCGGCACAATGTCGTCACCGGGTCGGATGGCTATATCCGGCTCAATCCGTCGAGTTTTTTCGCTTATCAGGCCTTGATCGCCCAGACGAAACCGGCGGGCGGGAGCGATGAAGTTGAAGGGCACGCCCTGGGCCTGATGTATTACTATACGACGAGAGACCGGTTGTTTGAGATTATGTTCCAGGACCTGGGCAAGGATTTCGTGACCGAAACAGGCTATCTCACCCGGAACGGGCTGACCCGTCTCAAGGTGGGATTCCTGCCGATGATCTATCCGAAATCCAGGACGTTCCTCCGGATCGATCCGATCTTCCATACGATCAATATACGGGACAAGTTCAGCGGGCTCTTCGAAACTTACGATACCTTCGACCTGCGCCTGATCCTTCCCCGGAACACGACACTCATCGCCGGCGCCCGCTATCAGACCGAGGTCTTTCTCGGCCGGCGCTTCGGCAGAAGCGGCTTCCGCCTGATCGGGACGAGTCAGCTCACGAAGCAATTCTTGCTAGACACGAGATATGTTTATGGACAGAAAATCCGGTATATCGATTCACCCTTTCAGGGCCGCGGGAGCGACGCGTCGTTCAGCGCCACCTATCTTCCCTCGGAGAAGCTTAACTTCGGCCTCGCCCTGGCTTATTCGGATTTTATCAGCTCGGCCGACGGGCTGAAGGAGTACGATTACACGATCATCCGCAGCCAGAACACTTACCAGGTCAACAAGTATTTGTTCTTCCGGGCGATCGTCGAATACAACTCGTTCCACAAGCGGCTGATGACCGATCTCCTGGCCTCGTTCACCTACATTCCCGGCACCGTCCTGCACATCGGATACGGCTCGCTCTACGAGAAACTCGAATGGCGGGATGGAGATTATCAGCCGTCGGACCGCTTCCTGGAGACGCGGCGGGGCTTTTTTTTCAAAGTGTCCTATCTCTGGCGGTTGTGAGGAGGCCGGATACCCACGCCGGAGACCGGAGTTATCTCCTTCCAACGACGCCTTCAGCCTTTCGTCGATTTCTTGTTGGCCTGGGCCCCGAAAGGATGTGAAATGGAGGGCGTCATCGGAAAAGCGATGAGAAAGGAGATTCAATGAGGAGCCATCATCAGAAAAGAATCATTCTGTCAGTTCTGGGATTTCTGACTGTTGCCCTACCGCTCAAGGCCGTCGATGTCCAGGATACGAAGTTTCTCACCCAGCCGGCCATCAGCCGGACCCGCATAGCTTTCGTATATGCCAATGACCTGTGGGTGGCCGATCTCGACGGCCGGAACGTCCGTCGTCTCACCACCGACTTGGGAATCGAGAGCGTTCCGTCATTCTCCCCGGACGGCGCAGCGATCGCGTTCAGCGGCCAGTATGACGGCAATACGGATGTCTATATCATTCCCGCGGCGGGGGGAGTTCCCAAGCGTCTGACCTGGCACCCCAGCCTCGATATTGTCCAGGGTTTTGCGCCGGATGGGAAAGCCATCCTTTTCGCTTCCCAGCGTCAGACCTCCTCCAACCGCTATTTACAGCTGTTCACCGTTCCCGTGGAAGGGGGATTCCCCGAAATGCTGAAAATACCGCAGGCCTATCGGGCGGCCTTTTCGCCGGACGGGACGAAAATCGCCTATAATCCCAATGCGGATGCGTTCCTTCAGTGGAAAGGCTATCGCGGCGGGCTGAACTCGGTCGTCTGGATCGTCAAGATGGACGACCTGTCTCTGGAGAAGATTCCCCAGCCCGAAGGCCGGTCCAACGATCCGAATCCCATGTAGATCGGCGACAGCGTCTATTTCCGCTCGGACCGCAACGGCGAATTCAACCTCTTTTCCTACGATCCGAAAACCCGGGCCGTCAAGCAGCTCACGCACCACCGGGATTTTCCGGTCGTCAACGCCTCGGCGGGAGGCGGAAAAATCATCTACGAGCAGGCCGGCCGCCTTCACATCTTTGATCCCGGGACCGAATCGAGCGTTCGCCTCAAGATCGGCATCGGGGCCGACCTCAGCGAGCTCCGCGAGCGCTACGCGAAAGGCGCGGCCTGGATCCGAAACGGAGACCTTTCGCCCTCCGGAGCCCGGGCGGTCCTCGAGTTCCGCGGAGAGATCGTCACGGTGCCAGCTGAGAAGGGCGATCCGCGGAACATCACCGGCTCGCCGGCCGTCCACGAGAGATCGCCGGCCTGGTCGCCCGACGGGAAGTCCATCGCCTATTTCTCCGATGAATCCGGAGAATACGAGCTCGTTGTCCGGAGTCAGGACGCGAAAGGAGAAGCGCGCCGATGCCGTCTGGAAGGCTCCGGGTATTATACAAATCCGACTTGGTCGCCGGACAGCCGGAAGATCGCATATTGGGATAACTCATCGAGTCTCTACTGGATCGACCTCCAAACCGCCGCATCCAAAAAAATCGCCTCCGCCGCTCTCTATGAATTCATTCAGGACGGCTCAAACAGGCTGGGTTGGTCTCCCGACTCGAAATGGATCGCCTACACGATCAGCCCGGCGCTTTATATCGAACAGGTTCATCTCTATTCGATCGAAGACAACCGTTCCTATTCACTGACGGACGGCCTCTCCGAGGCGACCGAGCCCGTCTTTGACGCCTCTGGAAAATATCTCTACTTTTTTGCTTCGACCGACGCCGGCGCGGCCAAGCAGGTCCTCGAGATGTCGGTCGACGATCTCAACATTACCAACAGCATCTATATCGTCGCCCTGACCAAGGAGGCTTCCAACCCCCTGGCCAAAGAGAGCGACGAGGAAAAGGGGGGTGAAGCGCCGGCCAAAGCCGGAGACGACAAGTCCAAAGACGCTCCCCCTCCGTCCTCTCCGGAGATTAAGATAGATTTCCAAGGAATCGAACGACGCATCGTTTCGGTCCCCGTTCCGCCGGCGGGGTATTTCAACCTGACGGCAGGAGAGGCGGGCCAATTTTATTATCTGGAAGCCGTGCCGGAATTGGGCGCCGGCCAGGGACAAGCCGGATCGACCCTCCACAAATACGATACGAAAAGCCGCAAGGACGAGGTCCAGCTTTCGAACGTGGGCGGCTATCAACTTTCGGCCGATAAGAAGAAGATTCTCTACGTATCCCAAGAGCAATATTACATCACTTCTCTTCTGCCGAAACCGCAGCCCGGCCAAGGCCGTCTGAATATCGAGGCCGTCGAAGTCAGAATCGATCCGCCGGCCGAATGGCGTCAAATCTTCAACGAAGCCTGGAGGATCAACCGGGATTTCTTCTACGATCCCCATATGCACGGAGTCGACTGGACGGCCATGAAAAAGAAATATGAAGAGTTTCTGCCGCACCTCGCCTGCCGGGCCGACCTCGGTCGTCTCATCCAATGGATGTGCTCCGAGCTGTGCGTCGGCCATCATCGGACATTCGGCGGGGACAGCCTCGTCTCCACCAAGACTGTATCGGTCGGGCTGCTGGGCGCGGATTATGCTGTGGAAAACGGCCGCTACCGTTTCCGGAAGGTGTACGGCGGACTGAACTGGAATCCCGGGCTGCGAGCGCCCCTCGGCGAACCCGGATGTGAGGTCAAGCCCGGGGAATATCTTTTAGCCGTCAACGGCCAGGAGCTCCGGCCGCCGACAAACCTCTACAGCCTCTTCGAAAACACCGCCGGCAAGATCGTTGAGATCACGGTCGGTTCAAATCCCGACGGAACGGGCGCCAGGACTCTCCAGGTGGTTCCTGAATCGGGGGAATTCCCGCTACGGAACCGGGACTGGATCGAAGGAAATATCAAAAGGGTCGAGGCGGCGACGGGAGGACGAGTGGCCTATATCTGGCTTCCGGATACGACTCCGGTCTCCTATCAATATTTCAAACGATACTACGTCCCGCAAGCGGATAGAGACGCGGTCATCATCGATGATCGCTATAACGGCGGAGGGCAGGCCGCGGATTACGTCATCGAACAGCTCCGCCGGCCGCTCATCTGTTACTGGGCGATGCGCTACGGAGCCGACCTGAAAACGCCGCATGCTTCCATCCAGGGGCCCAAGGTTATGCTCATCAATGAGACGGCCGGCTCGGGCGGCGACATGCTGCCCTGGATGTTCCGCAAGTTCAAGCTGGGCCCGCTGGTCGGAAAACGCACTTGGGGAGGATTGGTCGGCATCCTGGGCTTTCCCGTCCTCATGGACGGAGGTCAAATTACGGCACCGAACCTCGCCATCTGGACTCCCGAGGAAGGCTGGGTCGTGGAGAATATCGGGGTCCCTCCCGATGTTGAGGTCGAATGGACGCCGGCTGATTTTGCCGCCGGCCATGACCCCCAGTTGGAAAAGCCATTCAGATCGTCCTTGAGGAACTGAAGAAGAATCCGCCCCAAAAGCTCCAGCGACCGCCTTATCCGGTGAAAAGGCGGTGATCGAGGATTCTCCGGGAGGCTCAAATGCCCAAAGCCATACTGACCTGTCTCTGCTTGATTCTGTTCTGCCCCCAAATTCAGGCGCAGGAAAACGCTCTGACGCGATTCCAGAAACTCCGAAAAGAAGCCGTCGAAGCCCAGCGACGAGGAGAATTTCGTCCGGCCCTGGAACATTATTTGAAACTGCTGGACATGGTCCCTCACAAGCCGGATATATGTTATCAGGTGGCCGGGATCCAGGCGGTGTTGGGGGATTCCCAAAAGGCGATGGAATACTTAAAGAAAGCCCTGTCCTTGGGCTATCCCTTGGATAAGGGGCTTGATAAATCATTCGACATCCTCAAAGGATCGCCCGGATATCAAGAGATCCAGACGATGATCGAGGCCCTGAAAACACCCATCGGGAACAGCCGAATCGCCTTCAGCCTTTCCGAAAGAGACCTGCTGCCTGAAGGGATCGCCTACGATACCGAAGAGGATTGTTTCTATCTCGGCAGCCTGTGGAAAAGTAAGATCATCAAAATCGCCCGGGATGGAAAGGTCCATGATTTTGTGAAGGAAAAGCAGGACGGTCTCCGATCCGTAGCGGGCCTGAAGGTCGACCCGGGCCGAAGGGTTTTATGGGTCGTCAGTTTTATGGCCCTGCCCTGGGCGAAACTCGCTCCGGAAGAGGTCGGCTGGTCGTGCGTGTTCAAGTACGATCTCAAGACCAGAAAACTTATCAAAAAATACGTTTTCAACGACGCGGGAGCCGGCCATCTGCTCAACGACCTGACGATCACCCGTTCAGGCGATATTTTCGTCACGGATTCCATTCGGAACGAGATCTACGCGATCTTTCATGATGCGGACGTCCTCGAAAGCTTTGTCCGGTCCGATGAATTCATGTATACAAACGGGATCACCATGGGGAACGATGACCGGACGCTCTTCATGGCTTCACCGGGAAACGGCGTCTACCGAATCGATATTCCCTCCAGGGAATACCGTTTGGTCACCCACCCCGAGGGGATGACCTTGTCGGGCATTGACGGCCTCTATTTCTATGACAACAGCCTCATCGGCGTCCAGCCCGGTCTCCATCGCATCGGCAGGTTTTATCTGAATCCGAAAGGCGATTCCGTCAAACGCCTGGAAATCATCGAAGCCCGCAATCCGCTCTTCGACTTCCCGACGACGGGGACGATCGCCGGCAAGGCATTTTATTACATCGCGAATTCTCAGGCCTACAGCTTCAATCCGGATGGGACGCTCTTTCCTTTTAAGAAGCTGAAGGATGTGGTGATTCTCCGCGCGGATTTAAAAAAATAGTAAATTCTATCTAAGGGAGATAATCTTTCCTGGGGGGAGAAAAAACTTCTACGACAACACAATCTTCGAAGACCTCAACCCCGTGTTCGGTGTTCCCGGCGATCGTCCAGCCATCACCCGCTTCCGCAACAAAGCCTTCATCATCGATCACGAACTTCATCCGGCCTGAAACAAGATACCCTGTCTGCTCGTGGGGATGTGAATGCTTCGGGATAATGGCTCCCTTCGACAGCCTGAACTCGGTGAGATGGGTTTTCTCGCCGCAGGCGAGTGATTTGAAGCGAACCCCTTCCCTGGCCACTCGGTACTTTGATTCATTCTTCTTATAGAACATGTCACCTCTCCCCTCCAATTTTGCCTATCTTCGCCTGATTTTACAAGCCTCGACAGACGCAGGCGGGAAATGTTCTCATGACCCGGGATCTTTTCCCAGTCGGAAGGCCGCGACCCGGCTGCCGGTGAACGTCGGGAAAACCACCATGTTCCTTCCCGGCGCGTAGGTGAAATCGGCGATATTCATCCGGAGCGCCGTGGTGTCGAGGATCGTCTCCACCCGGCCGTCGGGCCATACTCGAAAGAGACGCCCTTCGTTGTGGGACACGAGGAGGTTGCCCTCCCGGTCCGATTCGAGGCCGTCGATCGTGCCCACTCCGAGATTGGCGATGACTGAGACGTCCTTCGTCGCCAGGTCCACGGCCTTCAGACAGCCGTCGCCGTTCGTCCCAACGATGAGCTTCCCTTTGAGAATGTGAACTCCGTTAGGAGCGGGGATGGACGGGCTGGTCAGCCATTTTTCGGCTTGTCCGCCGGAGACTTTGTAGATGCAGTTCTTCCTCGAATCGGAGACGAAGATGTCTCCGTTATCGGCGACGGCAACGTCGTTGGGGACGCCAGCTCCCGGAAGGGCGATCCGGTTGACGATCTTGGCCGAAGAGATGTCGATTTCGGCCAATCCGGTCCGTTCGACCGCGCAGAGCCGCCCATTCCGGACAGCCAAGCCTGTCGGGTTATTGAGCCCCGAGACCCACTGAAGCGCCGCCACCTTGCCGTCGGACGTCAGCTTCGAGATATACTGGCAACCGGTGCCCTGGCTCGGATTGTAGGCGTCGTAGTTGGAGACATAAAAGGCGTCCGTTTCCGGGTCATAGGCTGCGGACTCGGGAATGAGGAAATCTCTCCCTGACGTCCAGAGTTCTTCGACACCGGGGGCCTTGTGGACGGCCGTCGCATCCTGAAGAATCAACCCCCAGCCGCCGCTCGCTTCTCCGATGACGAAGAGAATCTCGTTAGGACCTTTTTTCAAGGGCAGGCTGACGGCGTCGTAGAGTCCGACGATCCCCAGGAAAGACGTGTCGCGATAGCGGTAGGCGCTGTTTCCATAGAAGACGAGCCGGCCGTTGAGGAAGATGCTGGCTTCATCGCTGTAGCCGAACCAGTATTTCCTCGGTCCCTCTTTGTCCGCGTGGATGACGCTCCGGGCGAGGATTCCGTCGGGCTCGATGCCCAGCCTTCCGTATGTCCGCGAGATATCCAAGACGCCGTTGGGCTGGGCCGCGACTTTCGTCCATGGGGACGCACCCAGCGCTTTCAAGTCCGGATATCGATCGAAATCGATAAGGCGTTCTTTGAACGGATGAGAAATCTCCCAATCCAGGACGCAACCGGGCGGCACATGGACCTTCGGCGCCGGCGGAAACGCCTGAGAGCTGTCCCGGCGGAAAGAGAACTTCGAAAAGAACGACGTTCCGTCAGCCATGGTCGTCAGGCCGAGGCCTCCGCGGCTCTTTCCGCGTTTGAGGTCTCCGACGACCAGAACGGGCTGCGGCGCGTTGTCCAGAAAAACGCGGGCCTGCGTCCCGAGCACCTCGATCCTGACATGGACCCAACGATCGGTCGGAATCACGGCCTTGGAGGAAAGACCGGGGCCGTTATAAAATTGCCAACTGTCGACGCCGTGGAAAGCGGCGAGATACTGGACGGCATCATCATAGAGGGAGGAACGGTGAGGCCGGAGATAGATCCGTTCATAGTCCTCCGGAGACTGGATTCTGAAAAGAATGCCGGGATAGGAGCGGACTCCCCCCTTCATGGCGACATCGAATTCGATGACGCCGTCCTCGAGCTCGATGTCTTTGAGGAAAGCCGTCCCCATCAGCGCTTTGCGATCGAGGTGATCGACGATCCGAGCGTTGGCCAAGTCCCATCGGTCAGGCGTGAATTCAACGACATCGCCCGGCGCCTCTTGGGCCGAAAACGCCGGGGCCAGGCTGCCCATCGTCAGGATGAAAGCAAACGCGACTTGAAGCCCCCTTCTCCATGAACAGCTCATGACGAATCTCCTTGCTTTTTATAAAGGCAGGCCAAACTTAGTCCTTCGTTCTATGGAAATAAACCCTTTTTCGACAAGCGGTCGGAGGCGTCTCCAAAGAATCAGCCTTGGGGCCAGGCCGCTGTTTCGGCCGGAGAGCTTGCCTCGGGAGACTGATGCGGCTCAGCCAGCTTTCCGTTGCCCGAGCATGGCGGGCACGAAATCCTGGAGCAAGACTTGACGAACCAAGACTATGGGCACGGGGCCTATTCCCATCAGGAAGTCATGGTATTTCAGTTGATCGAATTTCTCGCCAAGCCGGCGCTCAACCTCAGCCCGCAGCTCCATCATCCGCGTGTAGCCGCAGAAATAAGCGGGGGCCAGGCCCGGCAACTTGTCCATATAGCGCTCGAGTTCCAACCGCGCCAGCGGCTCCGATAGAACGACGTCGCGCGTCAGGACCCGCAGCGCCGTGTCGGGCGGAATATCGCCCGTCTGGACTCCCGGGTCGAGAAACGCGCGGGCCGCACGCATGAGCCGGAACTGCAACGAAAAGAGTTGACCCTCGAGCGGCAAATAGGGTTTGATCTCCGCTTCGATGTACAAGGCCCAGCCTTCCAGATTGGCCGTGTTTAGGCAGAACAAGACGCGCGCCTTGGAAATGCCGTTCTCCAGAGCCCTGGTGATCTGCATCTCGTGCCCCGGCCGCCCTTCATGCGCGGCCAGCGTCCAGGTCGCCGCCTCATTGGTGAAGTCGTCAAATCCCTGGCCGCCGCTCCGTCCCAGGGCGACGATGAATTCCCCCATCTCGCCGGTATTTCCCAGCAGCGGCGGCGGCTTCATGGATGGGCCCGGAACCGAGGCGCTTTCGGCCTCGGTGGCCAGGCGGATGCGGAGATCCCGCGAAGGGAATGTCACGATCTTCTCCTTGGCGGCGAGCCGGACCATGAAATCGATACGCTCACGATAGCGGGCGACTGCCTCCTCCGGCGCCAGTTGCTCCTTCTTGAGTTCTTGGATCACCCGGCGATAGTCGCGCTCCGGCCAACCCCGTTTTTCCGCGATCAGAGCAGCGATGACGCGCATTTCGTTCTGGATCTCTCTAAAGCTCGCCTGGCTGCGGTTCACGAGTTCCTCAAGCGGCATATCGACGCCGTTTTCTTTCAACTTGAGGCGGTATAACTCGGGTGGGAGGCGATGGTCTTTGCGCGCCCGAGGCAGGATTTCTTGACGCACGAAGGTGTCCCACGTTTTCTGTTGTTTCTCCAGCGCGGATAAGGCTTCGGCGCGGCCGGTAAGCTTGTATTTGTCAAACAAGCCCGCTATCCCCGCGATATACCGGGGTCCCAATTTCAAGTCCAGTTCCACTTGACCGCGGAACGGCCCGAGCAGCCCCGGTTTTTTAAGGCCGCTGCGCAAGTTGTCCTCCGCCTGCTTCAGGACCGGAGTCCAACCCGCTTCCAGGCCGGTGTACCGCCGCAGGCGGACCAGGGCCGCGGGCCGGCGCGCTTCGGCCACCTGGTCGTCGAGAAGCGCCTTCAGGCCCCTAAATATCAATTCGACCGGGTCTTGATAGGGCAGTAGCAGCCGATCGCTAAGGTTGAACTCTTCGAGGTTGCGCTTCAGGAAATCGATCAGGATGTCCAGATCTTGCCGCACCGCGGGGTGCGTTTCGCGTTTATGCCGCGCTTCCATCTCGACAAGGAGGTCCTGCAGCGCTCGCAGGGCTTTCTTGTCGAACTCGTCCGATAGCTGCGTGATCATCTCGTCCAGCCCTTTGCCGCCCAGTTGGCCGAAGGACTCCGGGGCAAAGCGTCCGATGTTGTCGAGGAGGAACTGGGTGTGAGCATCGCTTGTGCTCACCCAGTTCTGCTCGGAGGACAAAACAGCCGCAACGATAATTCCGGCAACAAAAGGAAGAATCAGGACCCTTATGGGCCAGGTTTTCGTGGTCGACATCGTCTCTCCTCTATTGAAATTCTCTTAAAAACCGGATTCGCCGACTCTGTGTTACAATCTCGTGGTCGTGAAAAGCATAGCATCAATGGATAATCGCCCCGCCAATCCTTTTCTGTGAACGGTCGATCGAATCGCTGAGGGGTTTCGAGCGGCCGGCGCCGAGAAAGTCCTCCGGCGATACGTCACGCCGGCCCTGCCCCTTTTCCGTTAGTCGCTCACCGTCGCCTTTCGGCGATAGGACGTTGATAAGAGCAGCACGAGAGTTCCCTAATTTCGTATATGGACTGCTCATGATGATGAATTCCTGAGGTGGCCAATTCCTGTCGATGACCATCGTGCCGCGGGGATATTGCCTATTGTTAGATGCGAACAGCTTTCGGCGTCCGCGTCCCTTGGAATCGTCAACGTCCAAGGCTACCCTTTATCCCTCGTTTTTAGCCGCTCAAGGGAATTCACTTTCCTTTGCACGCTTCGACGATGAATAGTAATATGAATGACCGGGAAATCTTCTCAAGTATGGGGAGGTGATTCATGAAAGTTGACCTTGGACACAGACTTTTTATTGTCTTCTTCCTTGTCCTTTTGGGGGCTTGCAGCTCTCCCGAAAGAAATGTCTCCGGAGCGAAAGATCGCTATCAGACTCCCGCCAGCCCGCCCAAGAGCCACTACCGGATTGATGCCCGCATCGACCTGGAAGACGGAGTCGCGGCAGGGCGCGAAACGATCGCGCTCCGCAACTCTTCGACGATTCCCCTGACTACGGTGGCCCTGGCCTGGACGATATCCGACATGAGCTCGCTGGATGTCTCCTTCGGCGACAAGAAGCTCGCTCCTCGCGCGGATGAAGAGGGGGCCAAGAGAGAATCCCCCGTCTCCTACGTTCTGCCCCATCCCATCGCCCCGGGAGAAAGGCTTGTTCTGGACGTTTCTTTCAGTGAAAAAATTGGGACGGCCAAGGGTAAAGCCGAATTCCTGACCTCCAGCTGGTATCCGCGTCTCTGGTGGGACGGGCTGCCTCTCCACGACTCCTTCTCGGTCAAGCTCGACGTCTCCGCCGGCTACACCCTGGCCGCCAGCGGCCGTTTCGACAAAAAGACGGGGCGATTCGAGGCTGACGGAGCCCGGACCTTCGGCGTTTATCTGGGGAAAGGCACGAAAACCTCAAGCCGTGAGGTCGACGGCGTCGAGATCACGGCCGTCTTCACCGAAAAGGGCGCCAAGGCTGCGGCCGTCTGTCTGGAAACGGCGGTCGACGCGGTTCGCTATTTTAAAAACTGGCTTGGCTTTTACCCCTTCCCCTTTTTAACGATCATCCCCGGAGGCCCCGGCCGGTGGGGCGGCTACCCCTTCGCCACGGGCATTGTCGCCATCCACGGCCTGGAAACTTACGTCGATGGCGAGTCGCCTCAGCATTGGCAGCACATCACCTCGCACGAGATCGGCCATGAGTACTGGGGAGAGTGGGTCATGGATTCCGATAATCCCGCCTGGCTCTGGATCGCGATGGGGATATACGCCGATACGGAGTACATGATGGCCCGGAAGTTCGACCCGGAGCGGCGGGCAAGTTGGATGGGGAATTACATCCAAGCCATCCCCATGTATTATGACATGACTCTCGATATCCTCCCGGCCCAGGAAGAGAAGATCCTTAACGACTACAACAATACGGTCGTCCACAGCAAGGGCCCGGCGGTCATCAACGCCTTGGCGGTGGCTCTAGGCCAAGAAACGTTCGATGGCATCTATAAAAAATGTCTCCGCATCTTCGGGAGCAAAAGCCTCGGCTGGCGGGATTTCCAAAAATTCTGCGAAATGGAGAGCGGACAAAATCTTGCCTGGTTCTTCGAGCAGTGGGTCCGCTCCAACGCCTACGCCTGTTACAAGATCGAATCGACCGAGAGTCGTCCTGAGGACGACGGCTTCAGGACGGAGATCCGCATCAAGCGGCTTGGCCCCATGAAAGTGCCCGTGCCCGCCAGGGCTGTCTTTGAAGACGGCTCCGAACAGAGCGCGTTGACCGATCGGACGAGAGACGTCGATATCCTCGAATTTCAAAGCCGGGCCAAGCTCAGGGAGGCGATCCTCAATCCCGATAAAATGATCGCCATGACGGACAAGCCTTTATCCGATATTTCGCCGACAGCCGTGAGGCTCCTTTCCTGGGGCTGGGAAGCCACCGACAGCCTGGAAGTTTTCGGCGCGATAAGGGATGAAATCATCGAGTCTGCCGACCTATGGTATAAGCTGGGCACCTATCTTTACGAAGAAAGCCATCTCAGGGAAGCGCTGGCGTCGTTCGAAAGAGTCTCCGATCTTAATGCCGACTCCGTTGTCGCCTTTGCCGCCCAGGGTTGGATGGGACTTCTCGAAGATCTGACCGGCCGCCGGGCGGAAGCCCTGACCCATTACAGAAAAGCTTTAAGCCTCGATACCGGAAAATCCATGGCGCATAGAAATCTCAACATCCGAATCGACAGGAAATGGATCGAAGAAAGGCTTGAGTCTCCATTCACATGGGGAACTGCCGTTACGATCCCGGCCCGGCCGACTCCTCAGGAACTGCAGGCCATTCTCGATGATCTGGACTGGACGCGAGAGGGAAAGACGCCATTATTGATTTACGGGAAGGCCAAGAGCCTGGTCCTTCATGATGTCGACTTCTGGTTCAAGCTTGGATTGCTTCTCTTTGACGGCGGGTTCACCAGGGAATCCTTGGATGCCTTCGATAAAACAATCGCCGAGAATCCTTCCCCGATCCTCCTTTTTGCCGCCTGGACCTGGAGAGGGCATCTCCTGGATCTCCTGGGCAGGCGTGATGAGGCGCTCTCCAGCTATCGGAAGGCGCTCGAGCATGATCCCGGAAGTTCGATGGAACACAGCCAGTATCGTCTGAGGATCGACCGCCGCTGGGTCGAAACGCGGCTCAGGTCCCCTTTCATCTGGAAAAAGAGGAGCTGAACAGAATAAAGACGCCGTAAAATCCGTCTGGCCGGCGACGTTCCTCCAGCCCTCCATGATCAGACCGGCCAGAAAGTCCCCGACTTCAAACCCGGGGGCGGGACGGCCTCCCAAGTCAACTTGGAGGGGGAACCCGCTTCGTGTTTCCCCCTTCCAACGGTCGCTTCGCTCCCTGCCTCCCCTTCTCGGGCAGGGCATGGACCCGCGCCCTGCGACCAAGGGGGCTTACCCCCTTGGATCCCCCGACCAGCGGTTCCCCGCGGCGAGCCGCGGGGCATATTCCCGCTCGTCAAAGATCCTTTTTATGAAATAAGGCCCAATTCCTGATAACGTCGATTCCTTTCTGAAGAACGGGGTCTGTTCCTTTAAGAAGATCCTTTTGAGTCGAGTGGACCTCCAAATCCGGCGAAATGCCGATGCCGACGAATTCTCGGCCATCAGGGAACATGTCTCTCTTGGACACGACCATGAACATTCCTCCGCCGGGCAGAGGGATCTTGATTGGATTCCCCGTGCTTCCGGCTGTTTTTTCACCCACGAGTACGGCCCTCTTGGCATACTGGAGGGGCACCAGAAAATCCTCGGCGGCACTGAATGTTCCGGGCCCGGTCAGAACCACCAAGGGCCCCGTATACTTTTCCCCGTTGCGGGGCTCGATAACGGACGGGCCGCCTTCCAGCCATCCGGTCGGACGGCCCCATGACCGATGCGCCGGCACGTAGGACAAGCTCTTCCATTTCGAGGCTTTCATGGACTGGTCGGTCAGGGAGCTAATGAGGCTGTAGGCATGAGTGCTATCTCCGCCCGGATTGTATCGGACATCGAGGATGATCCCCTTAATCCTGGAGAGGTCCAGCCGGTCGAAGGCCTTCTGGAATTCTTCCACCACCTTTTCATTTCCAAAGTTTGAGACTCTGATATAACAGATATCCGGATTGACCATCTTTGTTTCAATCAGCGGATCAAACATGTACCATCGCACCCATCGCCATTGAAAGGCGTTGCCATCCCTCTCCGATGAATTTCTGGTCAAGGAAACCTGGCGAACGGCCCCATCCGGATCTTTCACTTTGAGCGATACCTGATTGTCCTTCGGACCGCTGAGAATGCCTATCAATCCAATTGACTCGTCCGCCTGCGGTGTGCCCCGGGAGTTGAACCTGAGAACGTTCTCTTCGAGATATGTTCGCACGGGGACCTCGCCTATTTCCAGGACCTCCAATCCCGGGAAGACCCTCTGCTTCCTGATTTCTTCGGTGTCGCCGGTCCGGGCCACAAAAAATTTTCCTTCCACGACCTGGAATTCCACGGGCGGATGGTCATACCCTGGTTTTACGAACATCCAGGGAGGGATAACCTGCGTGTGCCCGTCTTTGAGCAGGGCGGCGAATTCCATGAGAACGTTATAGTAGCCGTCGAGGCTGTCCGCTTTCATGACTCGGGGGATGTATTCCCGGACTTTTGTATCCCAGTCGATATCCGGGATCCGGTCGAAATAAGGAAAATTGAATTTCGCCTCAGACCAGATGGTCATCAATCCCCAGAGTTTTTGTTCGACCGACCCCGTCCATTGAGACTTGCCGTCCGCCTGGTTGGTGAAAGAGCCGGTGTCCCGGACATCGGCTGCTTTAAGAAGAAGCGAAAGGGCTAATAATCCCAGGACGAGGGGGACGATTCTTTCTCGGAAAAGGCTTCTCATTGAATCCTCCTTATTCTGACAATCACCAGGTTGTCGTCCCGGTTTTTGTCAATTGGGCGGCGAGACAGGACTCTTGATGCCGGAAAGCTGTCTTGTTTTTATCAAAACGCCAAACGCACCACTTCCTTCACGACGGACACAACCAAGTCCGGTTGCATGAACGGGATCATGTGGTTGCTTTGTTCGGCGACCAGGAGCTTCGCGCCCTCAATAGATGCCGTTAAACGCTCGTGGGACTCCCGCCAGATCTTTTGTTCTTCAGGGAGAAGCCAATTTTTGCCGGAGGTGATCACTCGCACGGGCAGGCCTCGCGGAAGCACCGTCTTGCGGATGGCGGCGCATTTCTCTGCCAGGTTGCTGTTCGGGGCGCCGACCATTCGGACCGCGGCACGCTGATATTTGTTGAGCTTCTCGGGCTTTGACGTGTCGAAAGGAAGCTTCCCCATCATCGGATGATTGTTGCAGGCTTCGATACCCATGGCGTCGACGAACTCCACCGTGAACGGATCGACAAACACCAGCCCCTTGACCGAGTCATGATGTTCGCCGGCTTCGAAGCGGATCAGGAAACCTCCATACGAGTGTCCGACGAGAATGAGGTTCTGATCGAGGCCGAGCTGCCGGAGTCCCCGCCACAGCGCTTCGGTGTCCTCATGCAGGTCACATTTTGTTTCCGGCAAGTCGCTTTTGCCGAAACCGGCACGGTCATAGGCGATGATGGTCGCACCAGTTTCCCGCGCCAACAGCGGGGCCAGGGCCGTCCACTCGGTGGAGTCCAACCCGCCTCCGGATTCGAGGAGAACCGCGGGGCTCTTGCCCGGGATAATCCGGAAGTTGAGACTGTACTGCCCAACGTTGACAAATTTCTCGACGGCTTCAGGTGTCTGGGGGGATTGTTCCGCGGCGATGGCCAGCGCCGCGCCCGACATAACGACGGCAAGGGCGAGAATTACAGGTTTCATGGCACCCAGAAATCTCAGGAAGGGAATATTTTTTCTGGCATGCATGCTATCTCCTTTTTTCCCAAAACCGCTTCAAACAAAAATACGGATATTTGATGATAAGGTTCCCGAGAAAAATGGATGGGTACAGATTTTTCATGAAAAGGGGGACACGCATTCGCTGAAAGGTCGGTCGAATCGATCAGCGGACGCCTAGCGCTCCCTCCTGACAGTCACCAGGTTGTCGTCCCGGTTTTTGTCGATCAGGACTAGAAATGGATCGATCCCGGCCCGCTGCGGGAGCCTGTCGACGACGACCTCTTTGAGCGCACGGACCCCATTGGAATAGGTCTTCAAAAGATCTTGGATCTTTAGCACCATGGATGGATGCCTCCATTCATCTTGTCAACACGACCGAGGGCGTTCGAGAGCGCCTCAAGTATTCCAACGGTACGAGAGCTTGAACAGAATAATATCGTCGTCTTCGTTGAACCGGTCGTACTTTCTCATTTCCACTAAAGTGTACGGGGTCCCGGTTCGCATGAGTATCGAGAATCGACAAGCGGTCCATAGACCCGATAGAAGTCAGAGATTGATGATCTAGATCAGCCGCTTCAGAGTCAACCGGACGCTCATTGGTTCTTCGTCTCTGAGGAGTGTCAATTCGATGTCCTTGTTTTCTTCCCGAAAAAGCTGATCGACATCCCTAAACTCATAATCTTTCAGGCCTCTTCCGTTTGCGGCCGTAATGGAGTCCCCTGCCCTTAGGCCCTTTTCGGCGGCAGGAGACCCGGCGATCACGTTCCGGACATAGAGAGATTTGTCCATCCGCTGCTCGAAGGAGAGGCCGAGCATGTTGAATTCAAACGGTTGAAACGTCTTTTCCCGCGGGATCAAGAACATTCGCCGCTGAGGATAATCAAATACGACTCTGAATCTTTCAAGAACCCCGTAGCCGACATTCCCGTCAAAAACATAGCCAGCCGGTCCAGCTCCCGTATTTCCTTCTTCGGAGGCGAAAAACGCGATCACATCATGAAGCGCGAATTCGCCGACCTTCAGTTTCGGAAGACGCCCGACCTTCCCCAGCAATTCTCCCTGAACACCTCTCCCGATGACGGTCGAAAGCGTCCGTTTCGGAAAATATATTTTTTTCCGGGGATTGACGTTGAAGACCAGGGAATTCCTGTTGCCGAGATCGACGATCAGCTTGATGGGAATCCCCTTTTCCTCTTCGGTATCGATAGACGCATCGATGACCGGAAGTCCATTTTCCAGAGCGATGGGGATGCCCGGGTCGGAATTCTCGGGTTTGAACATGGACGGATCATGAACAATGAGAACGGATCCTTGATAATCGATTTCGACGGCATGTGAATCCAGGATCGATTTTCCGATGATTCCATCGAACGTCCAGCGGGACGTCTCTCTCGGCTCGTTCATGACAACGATCTGCTGGTTGGTTTGGACGATGTCGGAAATCCCGACTTGCGCTCCGACGGCGAGATTCGCTTTTGGCCGACCTCGCCCTCCTCCCGCTCCGCCCAGCTCGACCTCTTGAGCATATTTCAGACCGATCTCCTGCCCCAATTCGGAGTGAAAAAGAAGAACGATCCCGGCCGACATGCCCGTATCCAGAATCATGTTGAGCGGTCTCGATCCGTTGATCCTGACCGGAACGACAATGACGCCGCCGATGAGTCGAAAGGGGACCCGGACGCCCGCCGCCGTTTTTCCTTCGTCGAAACCATCCGACCGGCCGGAGAGGAGCGAATCGGCCGTATTCTTCGAGAACAGGACCCTGCCGGCCAATGCCCAGGAAACCAACAACACCAATAGAGCCTTGGCGTTCATGGTTCGTGACCTCTCCAAGGATCTCGTTCGCCTTGGCCTCAAGCCTTCATCGTCACCTTGAACCGGCAATCTTTGCCGCCTTGCAGGATCGACTCGAGGACCTCGGTCCTGAGGACGGTCTTGCCGGTGGCCCGCTCGAGTGCCTCTTTGACATAGCCGGCCGAGCAGTTGCAGTAGGTTTTGGACATTCCCGGAACGCCCGACTCGACGATCGGACACATGCAATAGCCCTCCTGCATGCTCAACCCGTAGGGATTCTGTTTGGCCCCCCAGCGATAATAAACCGTGATCGTTTCTCCCTCCCGCCGGACTTCGATGCCGCTTTTTTCGAGATTCTTCAAGTAAGTCTCTCCCTGCTCGGGCGTTGGCTTTCGCTCATCGGCGACGCCGAAAGCATTGATGAAACAGGACCGCCCGCAGGCGTTGAGGAGCTTCGTTTTCGTTTCTTCATCGAGCATCTGGTCCATGTGATCCATCATGGCCTTGAACTTCATCGCCGCTTCTTCCATTTTCCTCCAGTCCGGACTCTTGGCCCCGTCCCGGATGCGCCGGGTCAGGTCTTCGGTCAAGGTGACGGCCTGCCCCTCCGGATTCTCTGGATACCGGCCGAATCCCAGCGCCGCGCCGCAGCAGCCGAGACCGGCCAGAAGAGATCGCTTCATGAACTGTTTCCGGTCCATTGTCTCGCCTCCTCGTCAATCCGATCTATTTGATTTTCTTCGCTTTCTGGGCACGGTCCGTCCCCATCTCGAGCCCCGTCACCCGGCCGGCGGCGTCTTTGACAAAGTGGAAATCCCGATGAAGGAACCGCATGAAATAGTCGGTTTCCGACTCCGGGCGGATTTCCACTCTCATTCCCCAGCCCGTCCGCTCGATCATGAGATGCGGTCCCTGCGTCGTGACGGTGTAAAGAACGTTCGGGTCAGAGTTCGACTGATAGACGCCGACACAGGCTTCAAACGATTCTTGACCGACCCGCACTTCCTTTCTCAACTTATAAAATAGCGGCGGGACGGGACGAAGAGGGCAGACCGGCCTCACAAAAACCGACTCGTCGACATCGATGTCCTGCCGGATCTCCGAAACCTGCATTTTCAAGCGGAGGGGATCCCGGCCGCTGTCTTTTCCGAAGAAGACGACAAAAGGCCGTTTCACCTTTCCGACATTCCGGTAATCTTCGAAGAAAAGACCTCCGGCTCGAAGCAATAATCCCGTCACGCTATCAAAGGCGAGTTCCGAGCCGAAGCCTTCTCTCGATACGGCCGAGAGGACGACGGCGTCCTTCTCGCCGATTCTCTCGGATCCCTTGACCGTCATCTCGGGAAAAAGCCGTTCAAGCTTGAGCGGCGCCTGGATGTCGAGGAGAAGGACAAGCTCGAGCTTCTCCTCCGGAGGCAATACCGATACTCCCCCGGTATCCTGAATCCAGGCTTGGTCCCCGTCGAAGCCGTAGCTCGCCCGGTCTCCATAGGCGAAGACCTGGTGATAGTGCCACGTTCCCGAAGCTGCGGCAGTCGTCTCGAACGGAACCGGTCCGCTGACTCCCCGGATGAGAGTTCCTGTCCTTTTTTCCGTCCCTACCTTTGTCAGCTCGGAGCCTCCGCTGGCCCGGATAAACCGGTTGACAATATCACCGGCCGTGACGGAATGACGCGAGGGGCCGGTTGACTCCTGAGGAGATGACGGCAGCACCGGTGAGCACAACAACAGGAAGACAACGATGGTGACGATCTTCATCCCTCTCATGAGAACTCCTTTCTTGACATCATAATTCTCGACCCGGGAAGAAGTAAAAAACAGGTCTATTCGGTGAACGGTCGGGCGAATCGACAAATGGCTTTCTTTCGCTCGACGCAGCCTTTCGGCGATCAACGGCGGATTTTTCACCACGGTCGAGACACCGGATGACAGCGACAACACCGTCGTGAATCGCACCAGAATCGTTTTGAGGAAGAGCTTATAAAAAAGGAGTGCTGCGTCGCCGCAACGAACGTCAGCTTCAGATGGTCAATAAATATATAAATACGTGGAGTTTTTCACGAAAATCATATGGGCAACCTAACCTCTTGATGGTGGTTGCCCGGAGATCCCGGCTATTTTTCCTTGGCTTCGTCCTTGTCCTTGATCAGCCCCACTTTTTTCCGGATCTCGGTTTCGAGTTTCGCGGCAAGCTCCTTGTTCTCCTTGAGGAGCCGCTTCAC